>Ga0164311_10001828_pt1 | contig 10700 bp, 9 predicted proteins | sample GuaBasSedimGuay2_FD_121796 | JGI IMG/M metagenome (GOLD analysis project Ga0164311, IMG submission 121796) | Subseafloor sediment microbial communities from Guaymas Basin, Gulf of California, Mexico - Guay2, Core 4569-9, 9-12 cm | ecosystem: Environmental > Aquatic > Marine > Hydrothermal vents...
ACATTTGGAAGCTCAGAAGATACCAACCTTTATAGATCGGATGCTAATGTTTTAAAGACTGATGATAATTTTGATGCTCTGTCTTTAAGAGTGAATAGTACTGAGATAGTGACTAGTAGCAGAGTATTAAAAAATATTGTTTCAGTAGCTCAAAGTCTTGTTCCAGATGCTGATTCTTCTAGAGACTTGGGTTCTCCAAGTTATAGATGGTTAAATATAAGATGTCGAAATTTAAGATTTGAAAGTCAATCTGACGAAACTCCATATATTGTTGGTAACGAATATACTGCTGGTATTCGTTTCTATCATAATGATAGAAAGCTTACAATTATTACTGGAAATGCTGAAAATAGCTCTTGGATAGAGAGAATAATAGTGCCTTCTGGTGATAGTCCAGTAACTATTCAGATTCCGAATGAACATCTAAGTGTAGGTGGTTATGGTAACTTTGCAAGTCTCCAAATAAATGGTACCGAGATTATTACGAGTGATAGAATATTGCAGAACATTGCTTCGGTTGCTCAGAGTTTGCTTCCAGACTCTGACGGCTCTAGAGATTTGGGTAGTTCAAGTTATAGGTGGAGAGACTTTTGGAGTTCTGGCAAGATTGTATCTGACGGTTACATAGCTGCTCAAGGAGGCAATACCATCACATCTAACCCACCAAGCATACCAACTAGCAGATTAGGGTGGAAGATAGGACTGTGGGGAAGTGGTTACTGGTTCGGCATAGCTAATTGGACTTTAGCTCTAAGGACGGATAGTTGGTTCGGAATATTTAAGCAAACGAACCCTGCAAACGATGGTTCAGGATCAACTCCTGATAGTCATGTAGGCATAGCTCTTGGAGGATATACAGGTAAGGAAATATGGTTTGGTAGAGACTTTAGACTGATAAGTGGCGGAGCTAACCTACTAAAAACAAATGCATCAATCCAACCAGAATCAGACAACGCCTATGATCTTGGATCTGGAAGTTATAGGTGGCGTAACCTTGAGCTTGCTGGTTATGGAAATCTTGGTAGCTTAAAAATAAACGGAACAGAAGTGATTTCTTCTTCTAGAATCTTGACAAATATTGCAAGTATTAGTCAAAGCTTAACACCAACTACGAATGATGGTTATGATCTTGGATCTTCAAGCTTAAGATGGAGAGATGGATATTTCTCTAGAAACTTAAGGATTGGTAGTAGTCTCTCTGACGGATACTTGTACTTCGAGTGTTCTAATGATGCATATATTTGGCATGAAGAGTCATCTGATGCATGGATGTTCTTAGAGTGTAAAGCTCCTTCTGGATATGTTGCTACAGTTGGACTATTTAGAACTTCACAAGATGGAACTCCTAAATTTAGAATAATGAAAGGTGATGGTACTACAAATATAGGTGTTGAGATCAGACCTAGAGAGGAGCTTATACAGTTAGGAAGCGATGTAGTGTTATATCGTTCAGCTTCCGATGTATTAAAGACTGATGATAACTTTGATACATTGTCACTTAAAGTTGGTGGATCAGAAGTTATTTCTAGTAGTCGAGTCCTAAGGAACATTTCTAACGTTGATCAATCTCTCTTGCCGTTAACTGGTAGCTCTTATAATTTAGGATCTTCGGATCTCAAATGGAATGCTGTGTATGCCAATAACTTCTATGGTACAGCTCATTATGCTGATGTCTGTTTCCAAGATCTGATCTGTCCTATATGTAACAAACATTTCAAAGTAAATGATAAGTTAGTCCTTTTAGTTACTAAAGTATCAGAGAAAGAGATTAGATGTGTACCTGCACATTTGGAGTGTGCATGATATGGGGTTCACTTGGAGTAGAACTATAACGTCTGGAACAGATATACAGGATAGTGATGTTAATGAGATAAAGGACAATATCGATACTATTTACTCTGAGCTAGGAATCAATTATCCTGGATGTACAGGAGCTGGATGGGTTGAACTACCTGTGTCTGCTGGTGATCCTATAGAGTCAGCTGATTTTCAGGAGCTTAGAGATCGTCTTGATTATGGATGGGATAATCGATGTCCTTCTCATGATGCCTCTGACTATTCAACTTATAATGATGCAGTCCAGACTTCAGATAAGGATGATCATGATAGCTCTCATCATAATGATGACAATAATGATCATAACTATCAAAATTTTGATACTCATTATAATGATGAGAACACGGATCACTTGGCAGATTATGAAAGCTCAGATGATAGTGGAGAAAACACTTCAGATTGGATTACTGACTATACAACTCATTATGATGGCGTTAGAGAGTCAGCTGATGCAAGTAATTATACAGATCATGAGGATTATCATGATTTTGGTTATGATGGGACTTATTATAATGGAGTGAAATCTGGAAATGATAGTGGAATTTATAGTGGAGCTGATACAGGATATAATTCTGGTGATGAGTCAGGTGAGAATTATTCTGACTATACTTCCTACTGTAGTACTCATGAGGATGGAGTTGATTCTTATTATTATGCAGATCACAATGAGCTTTATGATGAGTTTTATTAGGTGATGTAAAATGGGGTTCACTTGGACACAGGATATCTCTCCTGGAGCCTCAATAGATGCAGCTGATATTAATGAGATAAGAGAGAAAACCGACACTCTTTATGATAACATGTGTGCCTCACATGATTCTTCATATAAAACTACTTATTATCCTTCTGATCTTGGCAGTGATCTTACTCCAGTTAATAGTGGAGCTGAAACAGGAGTTGATAACAGCTATTATTTTGAAGATTGGGGAACTTACTGGACTGGAGTTGATAATGAACATAACCCAGGTGATGATGAGACATACTTTATTGGAGCTAAGACAGATCACTTTTCAGGTGATGAAGGACTTTACTATGCCTCTTATAAAGTTGGTGATGACGGAAGCGTGTTGGATGCTGATTATGATTCTTACAATTATGATGATCACGAAATTCATTTCTCTGGTGTTGATAGTGGGGCATATTCGGATAATGATGTATCAGAGGACGTCGGATATGATTCTGGAGCATTGGGTACAAATTATAGTGGGGATAAAGGAATACATTATGGAACTTACTATGATAACGACCATAACACGTACTGTGGATATGATAATGTGACGGTGTTGTGAGATGGAGTCTCTTGAAATATTAACTACAGCTTGGTGTCCATTCAATTGTAAATACTGCTATATTCCAAAGACTCCAATGATGACCAGAATGCACAATGAGCTAGTAAAAAACTTGAACTGTCTGATAGAAGAAGCTTCTAAGATAAATGTCAAGCATGTTGGTTTCTGGGGTACTGAGCCTACCTTGACTCTAGATAAGATCAATATTGAGAAGCTTCTAAGCATCCCAGACTTAGAAACTGTCTCGTTCTCCACCTCTATGATGTACAATCCTCAAGTCATAAGGGACTTTATCCTAAAGATAGCTCCTAGAAAGATCAAGATTAGAGTACAAGTATCACTGGATGGACCTAGCTTCATAACTGACAAGAACAGGATGAAGGGAGCATCTGAAAAGATACCAAGCAACCTACAGGACTTGATTAGCAGCTTACAGAATACTGATCTTGGAGAGACAGCTGTTGAAGTACGGTTTAAGTCCACCCTTACCATAGAGAACCTAAAGGAGATGAATGAGAACCATTCTCTAATAGATGAATATGTTGAGTACTTTGTAAGTTTAGAGAACAAGCTAGTGGCTTTAAACAGTAACAAGAACATAACAATTGCTAGGGGAACTTACTGCCCTACCATGATGGTTCCAGGGAAGTACACTTCTACGGATGGTAAGATCTTTAGTGAGTTCATTAAGAATTGCTATGAGCATAACCTCAAGACAGCTTACCATTACAGGCTTAGAAGGGTGTATGATTTTGCTTATGAGCTCCACAAGAAACGGATGTTCACTTGCTCTGGAGGAGACAGCAATTTTGGGTTTGATGGTAGCTTCCATATTTGCCATAGGAGCTTTTACCTCAACAAAAAGGAGTACATAGATTCTGTCTTATCCAGCAATATTGAGAACTGGGATGTGTCACATTTCAGAAGGGGGAATATTGATCTGGTGAATAGGTATATCTGTAGGGATCCATTGAGGATGAAATATGTTTTAAGGGGGCATCATGACTTCTGGAAGTTGGACATCTCAATGGTAATGTCGAAGATAAAGGAGCTGTTAGCTGCCAAGCAGATCTCACCAGCATATCAAGATGAGAGGCTAGCTTTGAAGTTTGCTATTTTCACTCAATGTGGTCTTGACTGTCCAATGGAGAGCCTCCTGAATTGTGGATCCATCCATTTGGTTCCTGTCTCCTTGGTTAGATTGTTCTGTAATGGAGCCTTTGAAGAGTTAGATAGGAGGGTGTTGAATGAGCTTTGAGGAAGAGAACAATCAGCTGATCAAGTCATTCCTTGAAAGGACATTCTTTAAGGGATTTAGAGATCCAGAGAAGTATCCTAACTGGTCAAGGGTAGAGCTCTATGTGAATGCTAAATGCAACCAGCAGTGCAAGTACTGTTACCTAGCTCGTTATGGGAAGTACCTCTATCCAGAAGCTGACTCAAGGAGAATCTATAAAAACACTCTAATGTTACTTGACTGGTTAGACTCAAATAAATTTAGACCTCACTTTGAGCTATTCTCAGGTGAGCCTCTAATACAGGATGTGTGTCATAAGATCATAGGGGAGCTAATTAAGAGGAGAAGCAGATCCATAGTGATCCCAACCAACTTTACATTTGTCCTCTACCCGAAGATAGAGAAGGAAGTATTGAGTTTAATCTCTAAAGCTAAAGCTTCAGATGTTAAGTTGTTGTTAAGTGCATCCATAGATGGTAAGTACTGTGAAGCCAATAGACCGATCAAAGGATACAAAGTGGATCCACGTGATGACAAGTTCTATGATAGAGTCTTCACTATTTGCTCTAAGTTTGGATATGGCTTTCATCCAATGGTGTACTCGGAGCTAATAGAGAATTGGAGGGATAATTTCCTATGGTTCCAAAGCATGTTCAAGAAGCATAATATCCCTTGGTGGAACCTGTATTTGCTGGAAGTTAGGAATGTAGAGTGGAGCAGGAAGCAGATCTATCATTTAGGAGAGTTCATTAAGTTCTTATTGGACTGGAGCTACAAGAAGACTAGGGGTAATCTATTGGACTTTATTCTTAGAATGAAAGGGTTTAACATCCTAAGCAACCCTGTTACTAGAGTGGGTAGGGGAATAGGATGTTCAATTCAGTCAGTAATGAATGTTAGACTTCATGACCTAGCTATATTCCCCTGTCATAGGACTTCATACCCTCAGTTTAAGCTAGGAGAGTTTGAAGTTAAAGATAAACGGATTATAAGGGTGAGAGCTGTTAATCCAGACTTGTGGATAGCCATATTAACATTTGATGCTAACACATTCCCATATTGTGAGCAGTGTCCAGTAAAGTACCTTTGTGGAAAGGGATGTCTTGGATCACAATATGAGGTTACTGGTGATCTCTTCACTCCCATTCCAACTGTATGTGAGATGGAGCACTGGAAGCTCTATTGTTATGTTGAGAAGATGAAGGATCTTGGATTGCTAGATGCTTTGAAGAGCCTTGTAACCCCTGAGAAAAGAAGCAGCATAGAGTTTTTAGAAGGTGAGATCAAGAAATGAGGATGTTCTACTTCAATTTGGATGTTGGTGGAGGCATTAAGAGGACTGGAGACACTGTTAGGTCAATGATCCCTCAAGCAATAGAGTACTCACGTCAGAATCCAGCTTTCATCCTATTTGATGAGCTGGTAAAAGTTAGACCAGAAGTGATAATCATAAATGAGGCTTTCCCAAGAGTGCTAGAAGCTGTCTATTATTATAACTTGGCTTTCAAGTCTAGGGTTATCTTGTTGAATCACTGCTATTCTAGCCTTAAGAAGCCAAGGGCTTACAGCAAAGATCAATTGTATCTCATTAAGCGTTTCATTTGCAGGATGGACTACATCTTAAACCTCGATTATGTCCCTTATCAGATCAGAGAGCCTAATGTGATCCCAATGTATCATCCATGCAACCCAAAATTCAAGCTTAGGATACCTTGGAATGAAAGATCAAAAAAATGCCTGTATTGGGGTAACCTTCTTCCTCACAAGTTTGATCTGAAGCTTTTGGATCTTTATCAGGAGATTGATCTTTATGGGAAGATCCCATGTGACAATGAGTATAAGGATAAGATCCTAGAGAGTGGATGTTACAAGGGATACCTACCTGAAGAGAAGCTCATTGATACGATCAATGAGTACAAGTATTTTGTAGTTCCTCATAGGGGATATGAGCCTTTCATGCTGACACTCCAAGAGGCTATGCAGTGTGGTACTATTCCCTTGGTCACTAACAAACGAGACTACCCCAATTGTCACTGGATAGACTGGGCTAGGGGACTCTATTATGAGTTTAGGAGCTTAGAGTCATTGGTCCAATGGTTAAGGACTGATCATGACTTAGGAAAATTCTCATTCCATATCTCTAACGAAATCAATAAAAGGCACAGCTATGACACCTTCAAGAGAGTGTTATGGTCACTTATAAGGTCAGATATTAAATGGGAGGTGAGATTATGAGCTTAAACAATTTCTACAAGTGTGCCAATAGAGTGAGGTACTTGATGAAGTTTAGGGACTTTAGCAGACTATTTGGAAAGCTAAGTGGAGAAGCAAAAGAGACTATTGAAATGTGTATTGAGGACATGGAGAGAATGGCATCTGGGACTAAGATAATAGGGGATCTCAGTAAGGTCAATAAGATAACCAATTTTCTCCTTGACAAGGTAACAAGAGAGTACATTTCAAGGTACCTTCATGATTTCTGTGAAGTGTGTATGCTGCTGTTCTATAATTGGAACCTTTCTATTGAGAACACTTCAAATGAGCTAGCTACTAAGATTAGAGCTGTTGATCGTCTGGTTAAAGCTCATTACACTTTGCTAGATGCCATTAATGTCCTACGAGATCTTATTAGGAGACCATACACCCCAGCTGCCTATGAGCTAAGCAGGCATTACTTAGATGCAATTAGGAATGAAATTAAGAGTGAAAGTCAGCCCTAGCTTTATTAGAGAAGATAGAGGCATAATTAATGAGGGATAAGGCATGAAAGAGAATGTCAAAGTGGAAGAGAGCATAAGAGTTGTGATAAGAGACAAAAGAACAGGGAAGATTATAAGGGATGAGTACTTGGGAGCTAGAAAGGGATTCCTAGAGAGGATATTAGGGAAGATACTGGGTAGGGATGACCACAATACTGTTTTGGCTAAGGGATGGGAAAACATAGTGAGGTTGCTTGGGAATGTTGGGACTGGATACCCGATCAACCAGATATACTCCAATATAGGGGCTACAGTGAGCACTGAGAACACTGTAATAGTTGGAAGTGACTCTGGAGCAACTCTTAGGGTAAGCAATTCATTACATCCTTGGGACACAGCTGGACACTACACTTGGGTTAAGACTAGAAACTCAACTTCAGGTGACATCTTCAATTCCATCACTGTTGATGTGTCCATCTCTTCTGGACAGGAATGGTGGGTGGAGGAGGAATGGAGATTCAGTCAATCATAGATGATAAGCTGGAAGTACGGTTTCCAATTAGGCTTAGAGAATCAGTTGAGTACTCCATAGTGGATTTGCTAACTGGACATACAATCTTGACTGCTATACCTCTGTTTGAGGATGCCTTCACTACATGGGGCAAGGAGCAAGTTGCTAGGCTTGTAGGGAATGTTGGAAGTCAATATCCAATTAATGAAGTAAGAGCAAGAGTGAATGGAGCTTGGGCTACTTTGCCAAGCACCAATAGTATAGAGAATGGATCCTTAAAGGTGATGACAGATGGTACATTCACCACAGCTGGCACTTATGATCTGGTTGCTGGAGGTAACTCTTCATACACAGGTGCTAATCACAATGAGATCTCAACTAACATACCCCTAGAGTCTGGTCAGGGGCTAGTCTTAACTATTTACTATGGATTTAGTGGCTTGAACTCAGCTGGGAACACTGTAACAGCTGGAAGGCTAGGTGGGATCTCAGGATATTATCCAGTAGGCACTGTCTCAGTAGACATTAATGGATCAGAGGACAAGAGGGATGCAGTTAATGCTGTCTATAATAATACCTTAGATGTTGAAAATGATGCCCCTTACACTTCACCTGGTACTTATACTAGCTTTGCAGCTGTCTGTACTGATGCAGTTGGAACGTACTATCATATCTTTAGTGGTCACACTATAGTCCTACAGAGCAACCAGGAACTTAAGGCACATTTAGTGTTTGTTTATGGGTAGGGTGGTAGCTTTGGGAAGACAGTGTAAAGTGTGTTATTCTCTACATAGAAAAGAGTATGAGGAGCTAAGACTGAAGAAGCATCTTAAGCTATCTGAGATACAGGAGTATGCATGGAACAAGTATAGAGAGAAGCTTTCAATAGGAACTTTGTCTAGACACTTTAGGTTTCATGTTGAGGAGCTCCTTCAGGCTCAGCTTGAAGCTTCCAAGTTGAGGACTAGTGTCTTAAGAGAGGAGATCCATAAGGACATCAAGGTTGCTAGGGCATTAAGGGAGAACTTGGAGATCCTGAATGAGCAGCTGATGAGAGTAAGTGAGATGGATAGTCCAGAGCAGAGGAATGAGGCTAGACAGATCATATCAAAAATCAATGATACTATAGAGCTATTATTGAAGTTCTCAGACAAGATCAAGCTTGAGGAGTCTGTCTCTGAGGATGAGATCTACGAACGGGTAGTCTATGCTCTTGAGCCCCTACCAAATGAGTATGTGATGGAGTTCAAGAAACGATGGGATGAATATCCGAAAGTCAAGGGATCCAAAAATGACTAGTGAAGGGCGATCTACATTTGAAGTGTCTGGGAAGATCAAGTTCCAGCTCCTATTGTGGTATAAGGATCCAGTCTTGTTCTTTAGGGAAGTGTTCAAGGTAGATCCATACCCATACCAGGAGAAGATAATCAAGGAGTTCCCTAAGCTAAAACGGATAATGATCTCTTCAGCCTCAGACAGCTTGATAGGTTCACGATGTGTTCCGATCAGACATCAAGGCAAAATAGAATTCCTCAAGCTTGAAGATCTTTTCCAGAGATCTAAGAAACACTTGGGTGGTTACATTGAACATGGAGATTTAAATGGATATGAAACACTAGGAGGAGACGGGAAATGGCATAGGATTCTTAGGATCCAAAGACACTGGTATGATGGTAAAGTCTATGAGCTTCGAGAACCTAAAGGACGAACAATAGTAACTCCCAATCATTCAGTTTATGACGATTCAAATGATTTGACAACACCCAAAGATCTAAAGTCATTAAAGACTATTTGTCCAGCTCAAGGCACTAACTCAACAGTAAGGATCTGCTTGGAATATCCAGTTGAAAATGACTTTTATTTCAGACCTCCAAAGGAATATTTAAGACATGATCGATGGAATAAAAATAGAATGGTAAGAGCAGTTAAACATTACAAGGAACGTCTTAAAGTAACATACACGAGAGAAACTTTACGAGCTCTCTTAAGATTCTTTGCAAGTTATATTTCAGAGGGAAGTGCAATAGTTAGACATGTGCATGACAAGTCTACTGGCAAGTGTTATCTTAGATATTATGTCTCAATAACTCAGAAAGATAAAAGGTGGCTAGTTCAAGTCCTCAATGATGTGAATAAGTTTCATCATGGCACTTACAGGGCAATTTTAAGACACAAGAAGAAATACTGGCAGCTGGTGATTTATGGCAAGCTTCTTTATGAGATGGTAGTGAAATATTGTGGTAAGAAAGATGCTAAGAGAATCCCTGATTTTCTCTTTAGCTTAGCTCCCGAGTACCAGAGAGTCTTTCTAAAACAATATTCTACTGGAGATGGCAATATTTACTCAAGTTATTGGAGAATCAGAGTTTCTTTGCCAAACTTGTACTATGGCATTATCTTGCTTGCTAAGCAAGCTGGATTCAATATCTCTTTAGAAGAAGAGACAAGAGAAAATGATCCTTTCAAGGGCAAACGAAAGTATTGGCAGATTAGAAGCACACACTTCTATCATAAGAACAAACTTTCCAAAAGAATTTTGGATTATTCAGGATATGTCTATGATTTAGAAGTTGAAGGAATCCATAATTTTGTTGATGCTGAAGGTTTGATATTAGTTCATAATACAGGGAAGACTTTCCTCTTGGCTGTCATAGCCTTGTGGTCAGCTCTAGTAAAGTCATTTGTTGAGAATAGGAAGTATCAAGTTGTGATCCTAAGTGGATCAAGGGAGCAAGCTGAACGAGTGTATGAGTACATTAGAGAGGCATTAACATCAAATGAGACTTTGTATCCTCTAGTGGTTACAGAGAAGGGGAAGCCTAAGATCCTAAAGAGCTATGTGGAGTTTGTCAATGGATCTTGGATTAAGACTTTTGCTAGGGCATTGACTTCTGTCCAGGGAGTACATGCTAACATGGTGATAGTTGATGAGGCAGCTCAGAAGGAGCTAGACTTCTTCATCAAGGATACACTAAGGATTGTACCTGAGGATGGAGTGATAATCTTAAGCTCTAGCCCTCATGAGTACAATTGTGAGTTTGTACGTAGATGGGAAGACTTGACTAATTATCCAGAGTATGATCCAAAGGAACATCCTGATGGATGGAGAAGGTACAATTGGACAGCTA
>Ga0164311_10001829_pt1 | contig 10700 bp, 9 predicted proteins | sample GuaBasSedimGuay2_FD_121796 | JGI IMG/M metagenome (GOLD analysis project Ga0164311, IMG submission 121796) | Subseafloor sediment microbial communities from Guaymas Basin, Gulf of California, Mexico - Guay2, Core 4569-9, 9-12 cm | ecosystem: Environmental > Aquatic > Marine > Hydrothermal vents...
ATCAACACATCACATAAATAGCATACAAGTAACAACCCCCCCGCTATGATACATACATCACCAAAAAATAACAGCAACTTCTTTTTAGGTATATAGCTGAGCATTTCCACCTACGAAGTGGAATGGCAGGTGGGGTTAATCTTTCTTAACTACCATCTCACGTACGGCTGAAGATGCATGAGAAGACCTCCTTTATGTTTTCCAAGAGTTCGTCGTTTGTTATAAGCATTTTAGCACTTCCTCATATACCTTCTCAGTCTCGCGGAGCATGCGATCGGAGGTGAACTTCCGCAAAGCCTTCTCGCGGCCGGCTTGGCCCATACGCCGCCGGAGTTCGGGATCAGTGAGGAGCTTCTGCAGCGCCTCGGCTAAATCACCTGATCCTTGGGAAAAACGAGAAAACTAGTGACCCCATCCTCGACCAGCTCCGGTACTCCACTCAGTTACCCACTACGGCATGGCTTGCTGCTACCGAGCTACATTCCCCTAGGTTGCCATGTAACTATCGTGCGGCCCCGCAGACCATTGTACACACCCTTGAGCATCGCATAACAGGAAAGGCAAAAGTAGTAGGCGATGTGCGGTAGTTTAGGAGCTCGTCGATTTAGAGCCGTTTCACTTATAAACCCCCAGAAAGCAAGCAAGTAGAAAGCCCCCTGGCCAGCCATGGTAACGGTGTACATGGTCCCCTGCTCCAGGAGGAAGATGTTGAGAGTAAACATTAGTAGCGAAAAGAGCCCGGAGAACCACCGCAGTACCTTGTGGGACCAGAGTTGGACAGAAAAGATGCCATAACGAAATGGATTCAGGAGAGTGCGAAGAGCCTTATCTCTGAATAAGCTATAAACAGACCGTGTAACAATTCGTACTCTTCGCTGGAACTCTCTGCTTGGATTAGGTGCTGCAGTTTCCCAGTTTAGAGCATTAGGCTCATAGATTACTCTGTACCCCTTTTGTACAAGACGGAGAGGTCTCACAAAGTCTTCAAGAGCATCCGAAGGTAAAGATTCAAATAATTCTTGTCGTACCGCATAAATTGATCCGTTGCCCCCAACTACCGAAGAAACTCTACTTTCTAATCTTTTGATAGTCTGCTCGTATTTCCAGTATGTCCTTTCTCCTTCAACACTCCCCTTGTCGCTTCGATATCGCAGTTCACCTGACACGCAGCCTACGCGTTCATCGGCAAAGTGGCGGACGAGCTTCCGGACAGCGTTAGGTTCATACATGCTGTTGGCATCGGAAAACACAAGGATTTTCCCTTGGGCAATCTTTGCTGCTTCATTCTGACAATACGTCTTGCCCTTGCGTTCCTCAATCCGAAGAAGCTTAACACCTTGATCTGCATAGCTCTTCACGATCTCGTCTGTCCGGTCAGTGGAAGCATCTGAGAAAACGATGATTTCAAGTTTATCCTTTGGGTAATCCAATTGCAGGCTGTTTTCAATTTTTTCTCCGATCACCGCCTCCTCGTTGTAGGCGGCGATGATTAGGGAAACGATTGGTCGATACGTTTCGTCTGTCCTTACCCGACTTCGGCGAAAGAGAGACAGCAAGTACAAAAGAAGAGGGTAGCCAAAGTAAATGTAAAACAGGAGAAAAACAACGGACCAGAAGACAATTCTAATCGCTACCATTTTGTCCCTTTGAAACTGCTTCGAGCACTTCTTCTATCGAGCTTACAACCTTTGTAATGCTGAAATTCGTTTCACAATAATTGCGACAACGTCTTCTTAATTCCGCGCAGATGCCTTGCCCAATGAACCAGACAATCCGCTCTGCCAAAGCCTCTGGCGTTGTATCTTGACAAAGAAACTCCTCCCCTTGAGGTTCAAGCACTTCAGGGTTTGCACCAACCGGGGTCGCAATGACTGGCGTTCCACAGCTTAAGGCTTCGATTGTTGCGAGTCCAAAGCCTTCCAGTGCCATAGTTGGCAGTATAAACAGATCAGCCGCTTGATAATACTTCGGCAACTTTTCCTCCGGTATAAAGCCAAGAAACTTAACATTGGTCTCAAGATTAAGCTGGCGCGCTTGGGTTCGAAGTCTCTCTTCGAGATATCCTTTTCCCCCTATAAGCAACAAAGCTTCTGGGACTTGCTTTACAACGTGGCTCATAGCAGCGATGAGGTTCTCCAACCCCATACGAGCTACTAAGCGCCTCACAGTAAGCAAGATGGGGCGATTTAGAGGCAACCCTAGCTCTTCACGGATGACACGAGGATCCTCCACGAATGAGAAGCGCTGAGTATCTACGCACAAGGGGATGCGGATGGTCTTGCCCTCTCCAACGTCACCGTAAAGCTTGTGCATCTCTTCTTCCGTAAATTTGCTCCGCACGATTATCGCCTGGGCTTGGGTTAAAGCTTGCCTTTCCTTGGCTTTAATCCAGTGGTTGACCACTTTTACCAATGGTGTAGTAAGGCCGTATTTCCCTTTTGCAGCGTCAATCTCGATCTCCCGTGGTGTCGGGGCGTGTAATACATATACATACGGTATTTGCTGGAGGCATCGGGTAAGCCCAACTGCTTGGAACGTGTTATGGACGTAGGCTACATTGAAGTGAGATTCTCCGTGTAACCGAGCGACCACTTTGGGAATTTGTCTAATACTGAACAGGGGATAAAGCCGATATAAAGCTGTCCCTTTAGAAGGACTTGGGTAACGATACAGCTCGTATCCCTCTCTTGCCTCATGAAGCGGCAAAGCTTTCTTGAGCTGCCTGGTTACGACCACAACGCTGTGCCCTTGAGTTACTAATCCTTCCACTTCTGTTAGTAAGCTTTTGCTGATTCCACCTGTTTGATCTGGCCAAAAAGCATCTGTCAGAACAAGGATTTTCATGACCTCTTCCTCCGCTTCCTTTACTCATTAATAGTTTGATTTTTCGCATCAGGGTTCATTACCTTCTCACGCACTCGATCTATGCCTATTAGAAGCCCTATGTTAAGAAAGAAGATTTCGGCACTTTGGATGTCAAAAAACATTGTATGAGTGAGGTTTCCTACAAGAATTGCCGGTATGGCCCATGAGATAGATTGGCCAAAACTTAAGCAGTAACGATCTGTTGCATAGCGGGCAACGCGCTGTGCTAAGTGAAAACTGGCCGCATAAAAGAAAAGGAGCAGGCCTAAGCCTAGCAGGCCAAAATGAAGTAACGTAAATAAATATTCATTATCAGCAAGAAGGCTGACCTTTGTTTGCTCAGCTGGCCCCCATCCTACAAGAGGGGATTGCAACCATTGATCAATTACTCGGGGCCAATAATATGTTACTCGTAAAGACATGTCCCTGTCAATCAAGATATTTCCACTACGAAATATGTGCCCAAGAGATCTCAGATATGGGCTAAACCCACTACTTACCACTATCCCTCCAGCCACAAGCACTGTCAATGCGAAGACGATGTAACGAGGACGAATCCAGAGCCACGCCCTTTTCAAACGAACTGAGCGAATAGCAAGTACAATGGCGACTACTCCGACCATGACCAGACCAGTTCTCGATTGTGTTAATATTATTGATACTAGCAAACCTAACGCTGCTATCGTGGAAAGCTTCCGACGCACTCCGTTTACTGTCAAGGCGAGCATAAGTGTGAACATCAAAAAGAGCACCTGAGCGCCCATATTCGGATCCACAGCGGTAGCCACCATCCGGTGGTCCCGTAGGTAACTGTTCATAAATTGTGCAGGCACAGCATAAACTCGTGCCAATGCTGCACCAAGACCGGTGGGCCAAGAAAGATATTGAACTAAGGTGACAACAATTAAAGCAAAGGCAGCGACATAATAGACATCAACAATCCGCCGGAGTGAGATTTTAGAGAAGGAAATCATCGCTCCTGAAAATAGAATAATTAACAGATATTTAATAACTTTGATTACGTCAAAAATATTTTTGTACGAAAAGGGAACGCCGGCAATTACTGAACAGGCCGTGGATATCACAATGGAAACTCCCAGCAGCAAGAGGAATCTTATAAACAAACGACATTGCCGACTTATATGCCACGGTGAATCGGCAATAGCAAGGATGGGTAGGAACCCGAAAATGAGCAGTTCCTCCGGTCGGATGCTGGGAAGGTCACCGGGAAGCAATATGCGCGGTAAGACAAAGGCCGAGAACACCAAAATTTGGAATATACCAATTGTGTCCACATAAATACCCCCTGTCTTTTTTCTGATACCAATTATCAAAGTAAGTAAAAAGAAGAGGCCCAGGTATATCCACGTCACTGGATTAGAATAGCTCATGGGAGCCTCCAGTACTGCTCTGTACATAGCTTAGTTGTCTATGAGCATAGCGAAAGCCATTCCATATTCCTCGAAGGCACGCATTGGTGAACATTTTTACACTCTGATATTTTAGGATGTAAGCGGTCCCTCTTGCCAAGAGATAGCCAACAAAGAAGGGGAGAAATCGCCGTTTTCCATGCTTCATAAAAAGATAAACGTGGTTATGGGAAAACCAATAAAAGGCTTGTTCTCGCTTGCTGGCATGCTCACGCTGTCCGCCTATTCCTGCGCACAGGTGTTGCAACTCAGCATCAGGCTCGAACATAACTTTAATGCCTTGCTTTACGAACGCGGATGGAGAACCCTGTTTCCTTAAAGTATGTAGTCCCGATGAAATTAGTATCGAAATCATCAAGGAACATTGAGATCTCGCTTTCAGCCTCCTACGCGCCCATATTGCAAACCAATCCCGAATTTTTCTGGTCCAATCGGAGGTACAGGACTCTGGGGAAATCGGCGAAGAGGTAAGGGTTGAACATGTCACTTTGGTCAATCACAAGAATTTCCCACCGATCGTTTGGGTATTCTTGCCGTAGAAAGTCTTTAACAGTTTGTTGAAGGATAGCTGGACTATTAGGGGTTGGAATGATGACAGATATAGCAGGATAAACCTCTTTAAAGTCACTCACGGCCAGCCACCTCCCGGATCAACTTAGTCCAGGCTTCCTTGAAGCGCTCCATATTCGCCCATTTCTCAGCATAACGCCGTGCCCGTTCGGAGAGGGCTTGGCGCTTATCCTCCGATAAATCTAGGTAACGCTCTATCAGTGCAAGCATAGCCCCATGGTCATAGGAATCAAGGATATACTCACCCAACATCTCATCGCGCTGTTTCAACATCGCCATGGCCCCAACAGCGGTTCCAATCACCGGCAACCCGCTGGCTAATGCCTCTATTGTTGCGAATTCATACCCCTCATACCGTGAAGGAAACAGCAATGCGTCCGCAGCTTGATAAGTCAGCCGAATCTTTTCAGGATTATCCCCAATTATATAATGGATGCTAGATTGATAATATCGAGGCACAATTTGTGGAGTCAGCACTACAAAGCTGGCACGTACAGAGGTTCCATCATTTATCCGAGAGGCTATTTCATTAAACCTGTCTATTCCTTTCAAATATTGCATCCTTCCTACATATAGAAACATTAGTTGGTCGGGTCTAATCCCTTCACTTTGTTTTAGTCTTGCCTTCTCCTTCTTAGAAACTGGGGAGAAAAACTCCAGATCGACCGCATTTTCTATTACAGCAGCTACTCTAAGCTTATAATAACGTTCAATCTCTTCTTTTACACGTTCCGACACAGCTACGTTAATCGCCTCCCTTCCGCTACGTCTCTGAAGCCATTTCCGAATTGCCCTACCTACCCGCTGTTTCGCTGTTAACCGTTCATAACTATTATAGTTCCCAGCCCATGTTCCGTGATACACATGGATATGGGGTACGGTAGATGGTACCCACGCTCCCCAGACTACATTACTAATAACCACATCGTAACTCTTTCCTGGCTTTTTGATCAGGTGTCCCAATCGGTAGGTCCAATAGAGTTCCTTAAGCGCATTCGCACTTACCAGATGGCCAGCAATGTGTGCTGGTGTGAGTACATCAACCTTCCAACTTTTCTCCTTGCAAACATCAATCAGTATGCGGCAGAAGCGTTCTACGCCGCCGGCAGTGTCCACAGGATTTGCAGTAACCAATAGGATTCGCATGTTACTCTCTCAAGCTTTGCTTAATGAAAGATATGGTTCTTTCGGCCACATGTGACCAAGTTGCATTAGCCTTAACGTATGCACGCCCACGTTCTCCCATGGTTTCCCATTCGTCCCTCCGCTGAAGAAGCATCTTTATTGCCTGTGCCAAGCTTTCAGGAGAGTTAGGTTCTGCTAGGACACCTGCACCAATCTCTTCGATGATTTGTAACTGAGAAACGCGGGTTCCCACAACCGGCCGTCCGCAAGCAAGATATTCGTAGAGCTTGATAGGCGATCCTCCTTTTGGTCTCAGTGGCAAGGCTAATATGTCAAACGCATTGATGTAAAACGGAATCTTGAAGAATGGTACAGCACCTGTAAATAAGACGTGGCTCTCTAAGTTCAAATCTTTCGTCAGCGTTTTCAAGCGAAGAGTTTCGGGCCCTCCTCCTACCACTACCAGTCGAACCGTTAGACCCTCTGCAATGAGAATGCTTATAGCCCGTATAAGGTCGTCTATAGCATACCAAGGCGCTAGCGCTCCCGTATATCCGATCAACAGGTCCTTTATTGATAATCCAACTATATTCCGTGCTTTTTCCTTCTGGATAGGCTTGAAGACCTCCACATCCGCACCATTATGAATTACTGCTATTTTACCCTTGATTTTATAACTTTCCATATATTCTTCCTTAAGCCGTTCATCAACAAAGATTACCCCAGTACTCCACCGAAAGTTTAAATTTTCAACCCAGCGGATGCGCCACAGCTTAATGAAATGCTTGCCCATCATTTGACGACCGAATCCCGAACGGTATTCAGCTCTAAGATTGCCGTTCACTTCAACGAAAGAAGGCACCTTCGACAATCTCGCATATAATATGGGGGCAATCGCTCCAGCAGAGAGACGGATGTAGAGTACATCGGGCTTTGGCGCATTCAACAATTTAAAAAACAGTCGAACTTGGAAGAGCCTGCTTCGGAGCCATCCTTTGCGGGGGACTCGAATTGGCACCCCTCTAATCTCTTTAGGAATAGAAACGGTGGTTCCACTGAGTGCAGGATAATATAACGTCACATCTAGAGATTTCTTCGCAATATTCTTAGCCAGCTGAGTCACATGGACCGACTGTCCTCCTGGTTCAGCTAAGTCTATGTCTGTAATAAAGTATACCCTTTTCACTAAGCCCCCTTATGGTTATAAAACGTTTTTTCTAAAGCACATAGACATTCTTCTTCCTCTCTTTGACAGCATTTCGCGTGTCTAGCAGCAATTTACAATGATCGGCGATGAAATTGTAATCAAACACGGAGTGATCGGTAACGAGTACTACAGCGTCCATCGCTTGGAGAACGCCCTCGGTCAACGCGATAGACTCATATAGCTTCCCGCCTAGTGTCACTTGCGGGACATACGGATCGTGGTAAGAAACCACAGCGCCTTCTTTTTCCAAAAGCGAGAGCAATTTTAGGCCCGGCGATTCTCGTGTGTCAGCGATGTCAGCCTTATAGGCAATACCCAATAAAAGAATTTTAGCGCCATTCAAAGGCTGTTGTCGGCGATTCAGGAGCCGGGCAAGTTTGGAGACCACAAATGCAGGCATGTTAGTGTTAACCTCTCCTGCTAGTTCAATGAAATGGGTTCGGAAATCATACTCACGAGCTTTCCAGGAGAGGTAGAAAGGATCAACCGGTATACAATGTCCTCCAACTCCAGGACCGGGATAAAATGGCATAAAGCCGTAGGGTTTAGTCTTTGCGGCCTCGATGACTTCCCAGATGTTGATATTCATGCGGTCGCAGAGTTGGGCGAGCTCATTAACGAGCGCGATGTTAACATTGCGGAAGATGTTTTCGAGAAGCTTCGCCATCTCGGCCACCTTTGGGGAGGACACGGTATATACTCCCGCGTGTATGACCTGTTCGTAAAGGGCTTTGGCTACTTCTGTACAGCTTTCTGTGACACCGCCTACGATCTTCGGAACACTTTGTATACTGTATTCTTTATTTCCTGGATCTATACGCTCTGGAGAGAAAGCAAGGTAAAAATCCTTTCCAACCTCAAAACCTCGGGCTTCCAGCCGCGGCTTGACTAGCTCCTCGGTAGTGCCGGGGTATGATGTGCTTTCGAGGACCACCAAGTGGCCCCTTCGCAGATGTAGGGCAATACTCTCTGTAGCCTCCACGATATGGCTTGTATCCGGTTCTTTATGCTTGGTCAATGGAGTAGGCACACAGATGATAACGGCATCTGAAATTTTAATGTTAGCAAAATCAGTGGTCAAACGCAATCTACCAGACCTTAAAACCTTGGTCAGCCGCACACTGTCTACATCTATGGTTGAGCTTTCCCCTCTTTTTAGACTAGCGATTCTTTCATCATTCTTATCTATACCGAACCGACAACATAAAAACCAGATTCGGCCATGGCAATAGCCAGCGGCAACCCTACATAGCCCAGACCAACAATGGCTATCTGTGCTTCCTTATTTCGAAATCGAGCTATAATCTTTTCTATGCTCTCACTCATTTCCAATACCTCCAGGGTAGACTGTTCCGATTGCCGTCGTCCACCATAATGGTCTCAAAATCCTGGTAGGTCTGGTTGAGCACCCTTCGGATGGCCCGGCCCACTAGGTGCGCCCGGTTGTAAGTCGGGATAATTACGCTTACCTTAGGTACTTTTTGGTCATCTCCCCCCTTAGTACCTTACACTTAGCCTATCGTTCTCCACAAAGGTGGCTGGCCTTGTCAATCTCTATTGACCCTTTGTCATTCATGGGATCTCGCCGTTCAACAGTTTTTTGTAAATCTCTACCAAACGGTCATTCAATTTGTCTATATTATAATGCTCCTCGACAAACTTGCGCCCAGCACGGCCCATCTCTGGCCAGATCTCGGGATGCTCAATAAGGTATTCTAACCTCTCTGCTAGAGCATCCACATCCCGCTCAGGGACAAGAAAACCTGATTTTCCATTTAAAACACCCTCTGGGATACCATTGTGTAAAGTCGCTATTACAGGTAAGCCTGCCGCTTGTGCTTCCTGTAGAACCAATGCTTGTCCTTCGCGATCGCCACTTTGTGCAGTAACACTTGCAAGTACAAAAATATGTGCCTCTTGATAAAGGTCTTTGATTTCTTCTTGGTGACACGATCCTACAAGTTCTATTTTATCTTTAACATCTAATTCGGAAATTAGTGATTCTAGTTTGTGTTTCAAGGGCCCATCTCCTGCAATTTTATACTTAAGATTCCAATCAGGATGCCGCTTGATCACTTGTGCTACAGCTCTTATTGAATATTCCAATCCTTTTTTCTCTACTAATCGCGCCACCGTTAAAATGATGACTGCAGCTCCAGGCTGTAGCACTCGCTCCTTAAAAGGAAATTTACTAAGGGATAATCCCACTGGCAATTTAACAATTTTTTCAGGAGTTCCACCTAATTCTACAATCCTCCTTTTTGTAAAGTCTGTATTTGCAGTGAATAAATCACCTTGGCGAAAAAGCTGGGTATAAAATGCGCGGTTATTAATTACATTAACATCGTAACCATGAAAAGAAGTTATTATTTTAGCTTTAAAAGCGCCTATTTCACGTAAAACGACACCCAAATTTCCATTAGGTCCAAAGTGGCAGTGAACGATATCATAAGGCCCTTTATCTAGAAATGGAATCGTGGCGTACAACAACTCGAGTGAGAGCGCTTTCTTTCCATACTTGAAGATATTCAGTGACTTTAATATAGCTATGGGGTTCTTGTAGAAATTGATAACGATGAGTCCTAAAGCCTTGATAACTCGCCATACCTTGTTAGTTGGCATGTGCCGATAGTAGGTTCGTGACAAGAGATCATATCTCTCAACGTCAGGATGGACCTTGGGGTCATTGCGCTTGCTACTAGCGAAAATGTCCACCTCATGGCCGCGGTCTATCAGACCTGTAATCTGGTTGAGAATAAAGGTTTCAGATAAGGCTGGAAATTCCCCAACGATAAACGCGATCTTCATTTTGACTTTACCCCTTTAATAATGATCTCAAAACCAAATTTACGAATGAAAGGCTTGATGTGTATCAAATCTACTACTTTGCCCGCCAAGGAAAATATCCTTGAATATCTACCAAGTCTATAAAATCCATGGGCGGGATACCAAGCCGATAACTCAATGTCATGTAAATGAAATTCTTTAAAAAGATCTATTAGCTCCTGATGTTTGAAGCTTCGTTCGTAGCCATATTCATATTGCCTTCCAATTCGTTGTAATAGCCACTTGTAGAAAGTGTGGGGGAGACAGTAATAGTTAGGAACAGCTACAATCACTTTGCCCCCTTTTTTAGTTATTCTGACCATTTCATGAACAGCATCTTTATATGTCGGTTCTCCATCCAAACTAAAATGCTCAATAACTCCTTCATTGAACACTACATCAAAGTAATTATCCGGATATCCGGTTGAGAACAAATCTCTCTTCTCAAACTTTACGTTTTCTATTCCCAACTGACTCTTTGCATTCTCAGCAATTCTGATAGCATAATCCGATATATCAATCCCCGTAATTTCCGCGTGCGGAAAATCCTTACCCAACAGCAAACAAAATCTACCTGTTCCGCAGCCGGCTTCAAGGATGCGTTTATCGTCATTGCCAATGAAACGCTTAATCTCACGGTAAGCTTCCTGGGTAAATCTGGAGGACAAAATTTCCGC
>Ga0164311_10001830_pt1 | contig 10698 bp, 10 predicted proteins | sample GuaBasSedimGuay2_FD_121796 | JGI IMG/M metagenome (GOLD analysis project Ga0164311, IMG submission 121796) | Subseafloor sediment microbial communities from Guaymas Basin, Gulf of California, Mexico - Guay2, Core 4569-9, 9-12 cm | ecosystem: Environmental > Aquatic > Marine > Hydrothermal vents...
ATATAGAAGTGCTTCCAAGTCTCTCCTTGATCTCGCCATTTTCAACAATATAAGCCTCTTGCACCCCAAACGTAAACGTGCCCCTTATAGGATCAACCTGGCCCCCTCTTCCAGCCTTTAACAACAAACCGTTTTTTAGCAGTTCAAGCAATTCTTCGTTGCTAAGGGGCTGGGCTTCGCGACTAGGCGCTATAAACGTGTTGCGCATTCGTACTACTGGTGGATTCTGGAAATCTTGAGCCCTTGCATTTCCAGTAGGCTTTAATCCGAAAAACTTGGCTGTAGCTCTATCATTTAAGTAATTTCTTAAAATACCAGCTTCAATTATAAGAGTTCTACCAGTTTTTACACCTTCATCGTCATAAGGTATCCAGCCAAAGCCTTTTACGCCATTAATTTCAAACCTTCCGTCATCCACTAAGTCTACGATCTTACTTGCTATCTTTTTGCCTAGCTTACCTTTCAGCAGAGAGCCGACTTTAACAGAATCGGCTTCGGATGCATGGCCAACAGCTTCGTGAGCAAACAAGTGGTTCAAATCTCCGTCGAGCAAAACCCTATATCTGCCAGGTTTAACAGCCTTTGCTAATGCTCCCTTTACTGCGCGCTCTTTTCCCGTTTCAGCTATTTCCACAAGTTTTTCTTCGCTTAGCAACTCTAATCCCCCAATGCCGCCTTGTCTCATTCTGCTCTCATTTCTTTTACCGTTAACAACAGCGGTTACGCTATGACCGATATATACGTAAGGTATTTGCATGTAAACGTCTGTTCCTTCGCTTGTAATAATTCTTTTTTCAAGAATTTCATCGCGATACAGCGTTGAAACAGTCTTAACGTATTCTCCTTTACAGCGCTCATTCTCTCTTAAAGCTAGCTTAGCCTTATCTTCGTTAGATAGATCGTTAAAAGGTACTTTCGGAATAACCTTTACCTTTGCTACTGCCGGCTCGACAGGCGCTAACTCTACCTTTTCCATCCAATAACTCTTTGCTATGTTATCCTCCACGAATCTTTTTGATAGCTCATCAGCACTGTATGAAATGAACAAGAATTGACCATTTATAAGAACTCTTATGCCCATGCCAGCGAGAATCCCTGAGCTTAAAGTCTTTACCTTGCCATCTACTATTCTAATGCTTGTTGCTTCTCTCGCTTCAACGCGACATTCGACATATTCAGCGCCTTTTTCTAGCCACGAATCTATAATCTTTTTAATTATTTCATCTCTCCAAATAATATTCTCCATAAATGCACCTCGAAATTCTTACAACCTAGCAATTTATCTATTTTATGATAAAATTAATAACGCTGCGGTAGACAAATATGAATAGCGGGGAGACTTACGTGACCATTCGCGACGAATTACAACAGCTTGTATGGCTTTATAAACCGAGACTGTTCATTTACGAATGGATTCCCTTCGACTTAAATATTTTTGAGGAAATTGCAGAGGAGCTTGAGGCTAAAAACAGAGAAAAAGGTATTTTGATAACCGATGAGGTAGATAACTATCCGGAAAAAGCTATCTTCTTAAAATCTCCAGTAGCAAGCACAGTTTCAGTTGTTGAATATCGCATGAATCGTTTGATCAGACTGGAGGCTTTTCTCGGCTATCCAGAAGTGGTAGAGCAAGTGGAGAAAGTTGGTATAGAAATTAGAGACTATGGCGGCGTTATCTACGGCTTAGAGATAGAAAATGTGGATGGAAGTGAGGATGTTAGCTTGGATAAGCTTGCAAGAATAATCTTTGACGTTATGGAGGATACTTCAAGATTGATGAGTAGCATATTAAGTCTCTATCAAAGAAGGGTTCTCAACATCGTTTATCCAGAATATAAGGAGGAGGGATTTGAAAGAAGAAAGTTTATTGTAGTAGTAGCTTCCAAGGTAAAGGTTTTAGATAAAAAGTTGGCCATGAGCGATGTCCTTAAGATTTTGCTTAAAGAGCCTTATGTGAATGAGATAAAGCAAATAATAGGACCTGTTATAGGTTTTTCTCAAAATGATAATTTAAGCGTAATAAATGGAAGCTATGGAACGCTGGTTATCGGAGATTTAAACGATAAAAATGCGTTGTCGCTGTATGCATCTACAAAATCTCTTGAAATGTTTCTTGAAGATTTGCTTATTAATTTATGGATGGTTTGGGAGCAGCTAGGAGAAGCTAGGAGGATCGTAACTGGTGGCGACGTTAACGAGCTAAAAAAAGTGAGGGTGCAGTTAATTAATATTCTCTCCGATTTCACGCTTTTAAAAAGCGTGATGAGCTCGATTTCATACACTCTAAACCGAATAGACAATGAATACTCAACGATAAAAAATATCCCTTTCTTGGAAAATCTTGAGTTTGGAAAATTGTTTACAGCTATCAAAAACAGGTGTAGAACAATAGGAGATTTATTTGAATCGATAGAAAGGGAAATAGATGGCTTACTTATGATAATAAACACGCGTATAGAAGAAGCTTTAGATCGGTTAAACACATTAACGTTTTGGCTTTCGATAATCTTCGGATCTTTCGGCTTAGGACAATTAGCCGTAGCTATAGCTCCCTGGTTTATAGGTCCAGTAGAATCCACCATAATTACTGCTTTATCTATAATAATTCCTGTGGTTCTAGGATTATTATACCAAAAAAGGTGAAATATATGGATCTGGCGAATGACTGTAAAAAGCTATTGTATCTCGTAAGCCTGTACACTGGCGATGAAAACGGCAAGGAGAAATGGATTAAGAACTATGCTCTTTGGTCACTAATATATCACGGTATTGTAGAAAAGGTTTTTGAAAACTATGACTATACGCCTGTACTTGTAATATGGTATGGGAAGCTTAGGGTGGCAAACATAAGCATGGAAGCCAAGGCTCACTTGTTTAAATTAAGAAATCTGAATCTGATAAACAAATTACGGCTTGCCACGAGTAAGTATAGGTATATTACAGCGTATAAGATAACTCGGAAAGGGAGAGAATTTGTAGAAAATATAGAAAAAGAACTTCGAAATTCTGTAGACCAAGTTTTTAATCCACCAGGTATCGGAGTTCCAGATATCGTTATAGATTCTAAAGGAAATCCAGTACTAGTCTACAGCAACGGGGAAAAAGTTGAGATCAAAATATTATATCCAGAAGACGTGGCTTACGTTTCTAGGCCCATATTTCTCTAGCTCAATCAATAAGCCTCCTTAAGTAAGCCTCTTTTCAACCTCTCTAAAACCGGCTTTCTCAAAAACTTTTACGATTCTATCATCAACTTCAACGAACACTTCATCATACCCGTTTTCGAATGCTGTTGCTACAGCACAATTTGCTATATCTTTCAATAATTCCTGATTGTTTAAGTATCTAGGTCTAATCCAAATGTAGGAAATGCAGATTAAAGATTTGGGTATATGCTTACTTAAAATCATAAAGCCTATTTGATGTCCGGAAATAAGTAGGTTGTAGGCTTTAGGTTTTTCGACTTTTAATCCTTCAAATTTGTTATAAGCGGTTTGATAATGAAGGTTATACCAGGCATAAATAGAAGAGTACCAATGACACGTAATCATTAGCATTTTATTTGGAAAGAGATTAAGCGAAGCTTCTGCTAGTCTAATTCTCGTGTTTACTCGTTTACAGCAACTTTCAATTTATGCAGGTTGAAGAATTTCTTGAACCCTAGCTTACGATATAATTGATAAGATCTTTCATCTTCAGGTATAGTATCCATTTTTCAAAACAGGCTTTCTTAACATAATTTAAGCAGTGGATTACAAGCTTTATGCCTATTCCTCTACGCCTGAAATCTTTATGAACAACGAGAACCTCGAGAAAGCAGTACAAGCCATAAGGGTAGGGCTCTTCAGCGAATATAATCTATACTTCGCCGACAATTTTACTATTTAAAAACGCGACAAAGTCTTGCCTCCAATTTTTCAAGAATATCGAAATGAACGCGGATAAGTTGTTCATCCATCCTTGTACCGCCATGAAGCTATCTCTCGAAAGGAGTTAACTCTTCATAGCTAACCTCCACTTTCTTGTTTCTTAAGCGTTTAAACAATTTATCCATGTCTGAGCAATGTACTTCTACAATACCGCTATAATCCTCTTCTGATGCTTCTCTTATGAAAATCTGAATATCGATCACCATTTCGTTATATATCATCTTTAACCTGTGATTAAAATGAGAATTTATTTAAATTCGATGCTAACTTTAAGATTGAGCAGGAATAGCGCTACGAGCGCTATAGCCACAGCCTTTAAAAATGCGCTAAAATGTGCTCCATAGGGCTTGGGAAACGGCTCATCTGCGATGAGGTAAGATCCCTTATCTTCTAATGTTGTATCTTTTCTCATTCTCTTAACTGACGCGGCTAGAATTAAATCTCCTGAGGAGCCTATAAGATTTAGAGAAAAGGTGATAGCTATCAAGTTTTTCATAAAACTATTTACATAAAATGTTGGAAAAAGCATTAAAGGGGAGAAAACTAAAGGTGCTAAGCAAACTATCAGCCACCTGTAAGGCTTTACCTTGCCAGAAACCGTAGTGTAGAAAACGGGCATAAAAGATATTTTTCCATAGCCAACTCGAGCCTTATATCCTAATATTATAGCCGTAACATAATGTAATCCTTCATGAAAAACCAAGGTTATAAAGAGAGGAATGACTACATCTAAAACACTTGAAAAGCTAACATAATCCAATCCAAGAGTTTTCAAAATTAAAAACGAGACGAAAAACAAGATGATAGACAGGGAAGCAATGTCCCAGATGTAATCATCCAGTTTAAACGTATAAACTTCTTTGTTCATTGCAGCGCCCTCTCAAAATATTATAGACTTTATGTAAGTAAGTTAGCAGTAGCTAATTATAAACTTGAAGGAAAATATTAGGTTTAATCAGCTTTAAACATTATCTTCATAATTTCGACTGCTATAAAAAGCGACAGTGACAATACGACAGCTACCGCCCAGTCTATCAGGAATGGAAACGTTACATCGAATGCTGTATGGAGATATGGCACATAGAGGATGAGAAGTTGCATTACTATGGACGATAATATGGCAAGTATCAGATACTTGTTTTTGAATATACCAACTTTCCAGACGGGATAACGCAACGATCTACAGGATAGAGCAAGCAAAAGCTCCATCAATATCATAGACGTGAAGATTTGAGTCCTAGCCTCTATCAATTCTTCTCCAATAATGTTTAAGCTCACGTAGAAACTGGCGAGTAGCAAAGCAGTCATGAGTAACGGCGTTAGTATGAGGAATAGCAGAGTATCGCGCTTGGTAAATACGCCTTCCCTGGGATCGCGTGGCGGTCTTTTCATTAAGTCAGGATCTGCGGGGTCTATTCCTAAAGCTAAAGCTGGCAAGCCGTCAGTAACTAGGTTAATCCAGAGGTATTGTATAGCCGTAAACGGTAGTGGAAGCGAGGATAGAGAGGCGAAAAGCGGCATCATAATCTCTGCGATATTACAGCGCAGCAGGTAAACTAGATATTTCTTGATGTTTTCATATATCTCTCTTCCCTGCTCAACTGCCGCAACGATCGTAGCGAAGTTATCATCTGCCAACACCATGTCCGAAGCTTCTTTAGCAACTTCTGTCCCCGTAATCCCCATGGCTATTCCTATATCGGCAGCTTTCAAAGCTGGCGCGTCGTTTACTCCGTCGCCGGTCATGGCAACGATGTATCCCTTTTTCTTCAAAGCTTTAACTATTTTTAACTTGTGTTCCGGTGAAACTCTCGCATAGACTTTAACGTTTTCAACTATTTTCTCAAATTCTTCCTCGTCAATCCTGTCTAGATCAACGCCCGTAAGAACATAATCTTCATCTCTGAACATTCCCAATTCTTTCGCTACGGCAACTGCAGTCAATTTGTGATCGCCTGTGATCATGACTGTCTTAATTCCAGCTTGCTTGCAGCGGTCTATAGCGTCCTTAACTTCTGGACGTGGAGGATCCATCATTCCAACAATGCCTAGGAACGTGAAGCCTTTCTCAAAATTTTCTTCGAGAGTATTTTCGAGCTCTTTGGGATCAACCTCCCTGTATGCTATTGCTAGATTTCTTAAACCTTGCATAGCCAGAGTATCGTTTACGTTTAATATCTTCTCCTCATATTCGCGAGTGAGTTTTCTGACTTCTCCGTTCACTACAATTTTATCGCATAAGCCTAGAACGACTTCTGGAGCTCCTTTCATATACGCGACTATGCGCTCGTTTGGTGTTTCGTGAACTGTTGTCATTCTTTTTCTTTCAGAAGAGAAGGGTATCTCATTTATTCTAGGATAAACTTCTAATTCCTTTTCCCCAATACCGGCTTTTGCAGCTGCAACTATTAAAGCGCCTTCTGTCGGATCTCCCCTTATCGTCCATTTTTCTTCCTCCTTAACGAGCCTAGCATCGCTACATAGGGCTGATGCAAGCAGAAGCAGCTTTAGCTCGTCATCGACATCTATAGCCTTGCCGTCAACTTTAAAATTGCCTACGGGTTCATAACCAGAACCTGTCACGTCGATAGTTTTATCTATAACGTATATTTTCCTCACAGTCATTTCGCCCTTAGTCATAGTGCCGGTTTTATCCGAACATATTATAGAAGTACTGCCCAGAGTTTCGACAGCTGGTAAGCGTCTGATAATGGCGTTTCTCTTGGCCATGCGATACATGCCGACGGCTAACGCGCCCGTAACTACGGCAGGTAATGCCTCTGGTACGGCTGCGACAGCTAAGCTAACAGCCCACATGGTCATCTCTAAAAGGCTCTTGTGCCATACGAAGAATCCAATGGCTGCAACTAAAGCGGCTACGGTAAAACATAGAATAGTTAGCAATCTGCCGATCTCGGCCATTCTCCTTTCCAAAGGAGTTTCTTCTTTTTTCTCTTCTTGAACAGTAGCGGCTATTTTACCGAGTTCAGTGTTCATTCCCGTGGCGACAACCACAGCTTTTCCCCGTCCATATATAACTGCCGTGCCGGCAAAGACCATGTTCAGGCGGTCGCTAACGGGAATTTCTTCTGGTAGAGGGTCTGTAATTTTTGTAACTGCTACAGATTCTCCAGTTAGAGAGGCTTCATCCACTTTCAAGTTGTGGGCTTCTATTACTCTAGCATCTGCTGGAACTTTATCTCCAGCGTTTAAAACTAGAATATCTCCTGGAACTATTTCCTTTGTTGGTATGGTAACTTCCTTCCCGTCGCGAATAACTGTTGCCGTGGGAGTGGTGAGCTTCTTTAATGCTTCTATGGCTCGCTCAGCTCGATATTCCTGTATAAACCCTAACCCGGCGCTTGCAACTACAATAGCTGTTATAATAACAGCATCTAAAGTTTCACCTATGGCTATCGAAAGAATAGAGGCTAAAATCAGTATAATAACAAGTATATTCTTGAATTGGCCGATAAATATTTCAATTTTTGTTCTTCCTTTTTCTTTTCTAAGTTCGTTCGGACCATACTCTAGCAATCTTTTAGCGGCTTCTTCGGCGCTTAAACCTTTAACCCCGCTTTTTAGCTTTTCGAGAACTTCCGTAATGTTAAGAGCATGCCATTTAACGTCCAAGCTCATAAACACCGCTATAGAATACGTAAAATAATATTTTAAATTAATCTTCTTACAATCCTAGTTAGCTCGCTTAAATCGTGTATTATAAAATCTGGGGTTGTCAGGATGCGGCTGTTTTCAATGCCATGTCTCACTATTAGAACAGATTTCATACCTACGAGCTTTGATCCCGCTATGTCCGAGAAAGGGTCGTTACCTACCATTATAGAGTTGCCCGGATTTGACCCTGCGTTGTCTAATGCTTTAAAGAAAATATCAGGATGTGGCTTGCGAAGACCAATCTCATAGGAGAAGAATGCATGATCAAAAAATCTTTGAAGATTGAAATGTTCGAAAACCATTTTATTGCTTGGATAAGCGTTTGAGATCAAAACTAGCTTAAAACCAGCCTTTTTTAGCTTTTGCAAGGTAGGCTCAACGTCTGGAAAAAGTTCTACATATTTTATTTTAGGATAGAAATATATTTTAATGAGATGATCTAAGCTTACATTGTATATTTTAAATCTTTCAACGAGGATTTTAAACAATCTTGTTATATCGATTTCTCTAAACTTTAGCTTTGCAAGCTCTAGCTCATTCCAAATATTATCGTGGAAACATTGAAATGCTTTGTATTCAATGCCTTTTTCAGCGAGCTTAAGCTCGCGATATAAAGCTTTAATTCCATCTTCTCTTAAAGCCTTATCTTCCTTCTTTTCCTTAACTAGAGTATTTCCAAGATCAAAGCATATAACTTTCATGCTGGACCATTTTTTAAAAGCGTGAAGCCTATTTAAATTTCGATTGGGCAGGATAGCTGGTGCTTTTAAAGAAGGAACTAAAAGCATCTAGATTCATGGAATATGAAACCGTAGATCAGAACGGGGTCTTGCATCATAGCTCATGCGAAACCTCTTTCATCGTCAACATTCTAATTTAGAAACTCATTTATAACCTTGATTAGCTTGTCATATATAGGTTTGTTGTCGATTCTAAGATAGCTAAGCGGCGGATTAAATCTAGGTATAAGAGCTCTAAGCTCCTTTAATGTGATCGGCTTTTTCAAGCATTTTTTCTTCATAATCTCTAGGATTAAAACGTCCCTTTCCCCCTTTACATATTCGATATCTTCAGCTTTACAGCCTTCAAGCTTACCGCTTAATATCAAAGCTTCGACAGTTTTCGAAGATAAAACTTTAACTTCTCCTATCTCAACTATTCCGGTTATTGCCTTGACGGGTTTAGATTCATAGATTATGAGGATAGAATATGGTTTTATCTCGCCCACTTTTCGCCTTAGCTCGTATTTTTTAACTCCCCTATAAATTTGCCTGGCGAAATATGGCTTAATAGATAAAATGTATATAGCCATAATTCTCACAAACAAAAAAGGGATTTTAGAAGGGTAGGAAGTACCAGCAAAGTATCATGGCAGCAGGTATAAGCAGGTTGTCGACGTCTGAGGGACTTATAGCCTCAACGATCATGGCAATGATGCCGAGCATCAGCATTTTTAACAGTAGGTTAAACCCAGGCAGGGTTTGGAAAACTATAATATATAGTAGAAGACTTCCGATAAATCCGGCAAAAAGGACTGTTAACGAGCCTTCAATGCTTTTCTTTCTCCCTAGCAGCTTGTACTTGCGCTTGCCATAGCGAGAACCGACCCATGCTGACAGCCCATCTCCCCAGCCTAAATAGCCCATTGTTATAACGCCTATTTTAGTCATGAAATAGAAAACGCCTATAAACTCCATCGACAGCGTGAAAAAGAGAGGACCCAGCAAAAGCTCTTTTGGATTACCGGTTCTCGTCATGGTTTTAACTGCTGGATCGTCAGGGCTTGCCGTGAAACCCTTTACGAGAAACAGTAAAGTCCATAAGGCGGGAACTGATATATTGAAAACGTAGCTCCAACCATCTGAAGGATCCAGCAAAGGCCAGCACCAAATCCAGCTTCCAGCTGCGATATGTATTACTTTCCGTGAAAGATCCTGCGGGAATCCTTTCAATACAAGTTTGTTCATAATACCTATTATAGAAAATATGTATAAGGCTGGCAGCACTGTTCCGGCTATAAAATTCCATACGAAAACGGGTTGTATTGGAGCTTGCAAAATTCTCACCTACAAAAGTGAAATATAAATACTACTACGTGTATTTTAGTTTTCTCCTACCTAGTTATTCTAGTATACTCGTCTGTTTCTTTCATTAAAGCTTTTGTAAGCATGTTTTCTTTCGTAGCGTTAAGAATCCAAACTTCTCCTCCATTGTCAAAAAACCTTTTGTTGGCTAGAGCTTCTAAAAGCTTCCCTTTCATACCACCACTCACGTCTATTCCCGCAGCGCCGCCAACTTTCTTAACTATGTTTTTAACTTCGTCATATGTTAAACGTTTAATTAGATTAGCTTCTCCCTTTTTGGGATCTGAATCATAAACCCCGTCGACGTCAACACCGAAAATTATAAGCTTAGAATCGAAAATCTCTGCCAGTTTAAAAGCTTGTTGATCTCCAGAGCATACAGATAGGCCCATGGTTAAGTCGGCTACCATGTCTCCGGAAAGGACCGGGATTATACCGGTCTGGACTATTTTAACCATAGGCTCGTGATAGGTTTTGACTATTCTACCCTTATCGGCTAAGATGAATGATGATGGAAGAAACAGTATTCCCGGCACTCCATTTTTCTCCAGAGCATCAAGCACTGCTTGGCGTACTCTGTTCACCCTATTCTGGGCAATCGCGTAGCCTATCAACTGCTTCTCGCTGAAAAATCCCTTATAAAGCTCATATTGTTTAACCGGAACATGACCGGCGCTTCCCACACCATGTAATAGAACAAACCTGTAATCTTTTGCGATTAACTGACTAATTTCGCGCGCAAGTCTATCGATGACATCGTATCTGACGTTTACCTTGGGGTCAGTTTTATCAGTCAAAACGGAGCCTCCAATTTTGAATATAACTTTCATAGGCATAATTTCACCAAGGTTATGAATCTTTAGCAGAAACAACACTTTATTTTTTTCGTGCATGTCTTAGCTTTGAAGGCAACCGCTATCATCCTAGCCTCTCGGGCCTGTCCAGCGGCTGTCGCGGGCAAGTAATATTTTCGTAACCTAGTTTTAAATTTTTACCGTCGATGATTTGTC
>Ga0164311_10001832_pt1 | contig 10691 bp, 8 predicted proteins | sample GuaBasSedimGuay2_FD_121796 | JGI IMG/M metagenome (GOLD analysis project Ga0164311, IMG submission 121796) | Subseafloor sediment microbial communities from Guaymas Basin, Gulf of California, Mexico - Guay2, Core 4569-9, 9-12 cm | ecosystem: Environmental > Aquatic > Marine > Hydrothermal vents...
GGGAGATAGGCTACGCTGACCTCATGCGTGACGTGCTGAGGATGCGCCCAGACTACTGCATCGTGGGCGAGAGCAGGGGGGAAGAGACCAGGATACTCGCGCAGTTCATAGCGATGGGCCGCACCGGGTTCGCTACCTTCCACGCTGTCTCGGTTCAGGATGCCTTGAGGAGGCTTGTGAGCCACCCACTCAGCCTCACTCCAGAGCAGGCTGCGATGTTCCAGGTGATAGTCCTCCTGAGGGTGGTCGAGGGCAGGAGGCTTGTAGCTGAGATAGCTGAAACAGAGGCTGAAAGCGGGCTTGTGAAGGCTAGGAGCCTGTTCAAGCTCAGGGGAGGAAGACTGGAGGGTGGTGTCGAGGATAGCAGCGCTCTTGCGAGAATAGCTGAGAGAAGAGGGTGTAGTATGGGGGAGGTGCTTGAGGATTGGAGGAAGAAGCTGAGGAAGCTCAGGGAGCCTTAATCCCTGAGCCTAAGCTAGTGTACAGGGTTGCACGCAAGCTCTTCCCTGAGAGCCTGCTGGCCAGAGGCTTAGCTGGCAAGATGCCTGAGGACGCCGCCAGGGAGCTGCTGCTCACATCTCTGGCTGCAGCCTCGCTTGCAGCTACGTCAAGCTACGTGGTGAGAGAGCCTCTAGCACTGCTTCCTCTCATGGCTGTCCCAGTCAGCTTGCTGGCACCCAGGTTAGGGGCTAGGTCTCTGGGTGAGGAGCTCGACCGAGAGCTCTGGCACGTGCTTGGTGCGCTGTGGATCCTGTTCGCAGCTGGAAGGAACCTCTCAGCGTCGCTTAGGGCTGCAGCACGGGCCTCGGGAGGCAAGGCAGGGGAGTGGCTCACGCGTGCCGCAGCCAGGGTGGAGCACCTTGGGCCTGTGAGGGGGCTCAAGGCCAGCATAGCTCTATGCCCCTCAGCTAGGCTCAGGCAGCTGCTGGAGAGGCTCCTAGACTACTGCGTTGGGAGGGGGGAGATGACGGTGGAGATGCTCAAGCGCGAGCTTGAGGAGCAGAGCACAGTGATGGAGGGGCAGCTTATGGCAGCTGCTAGGAGGCACATGCTCTTCCTGACCATGTACACCGTTGTGATGGTTGTGTTCCCAGTGGTGCTAGCTCTAGTGTACGTGCTTAGAGCTATAGCTGAGCCTACTCAGCTGAACCTCACACCATTCATGCTAGCAGTAATGCTCCCTGCACCAGCTTTCACAGCCTTGTTCAGGAGGCAGCCCAAGCTCTATACCCTGCCGAGGAAGCTCGTAGCCTCAAGCTGGGCCATAGCCCTGGTAGCAGCTGCAGCAGCCTTGGCAGCAGGCCTAAGCCTGGCGGCAGCAGGCCTAGCACTAGGCTTAGGGTACCTCATGGTAGCTAAGGCAGAGAAGGAACTCCACCAGCAAGCACTAGAGCTACCACACTTCATTGAGGATGTCAGCGCTGAGCTGGCAGGAGGAAAGACGCTGAGCAAAGCCATCCTCAGGATGCAGGCAGAGTACAGAGGGCTCAGAGAGGCTCTCAGGAGGCTTAGAGCTCAAGCAGAGCTCTCGATGCCGTACACGAGGGCTCTCAGGGGGTTGCAGAAGGCAGTAAGGCATGTGGAGACATCAAGCCTCCTGAGGCTGCTTGAGGAAGCCCTGAAAGCAGGCGCAAGCCTAGAGGAAGCCCTGAGGAGCACGTCGGCATTCGGCAGGAGGCTTAGAGCCGTGTTCCTGAGGACAGAGGCAGAGAAGAGGCAGCACTACATCGTGGTGGTGGCGTGCTTCGCGATAGCAGCAGCAAGCATCACGCTGATCCAAGCACGCCTAGGGCTACAGGAGCTGATCCCACAGCAGCTAAGCAACCTGACACGCACCCTAAACCTGCTGATAGCAGCGCAGGCGATAGCAGTAGGCCTGGTGCTAGGCACAGCGAGAACAGGACACCTGACCTCAGGGCTGAGAGAAGCAGCCATCCTCTCTGCCATAGCCCTCACAGCACATCTGATAACACGCTCAGAACTGCATGCAGCCTACACCATGACGGCAATGCTCCATATGCTCATGCCGTGAGCCACCCTCTAAGCTCAAGCTCCTGTCAACAAGGAGATCTTAGGCCAGAAACCTGACGGCACGCCTCAAGCAGTGCACCCACATGCTACAGCTGAATCGATGCAGCCATGGGCTTAAGTACACCGTTCAGAGGCCCTGTGAAGCAGGCTATAGCACATTATTATAGGCTACCTCTTAAGGCTGGGGGTGCTGTTGGCTAGTAGATGGCTGAAGCTCCTCTTTGGTGCATCTCCATTCCTGGTCGCCTTCGTGTTCATAGCAGTGTCCATTGCAGTCTACCCTGGGTTCAGCTGGAGGAGGAACGCTTTAAGCGACTTAGGGCATGCTACTAGAAGTAGAGCTGCTGTAGCCTATAACCTGGGGATCTTTACAGCCGGCTTCCTCGCCGCCTTATATGCCATGAAGTACGTTGTTGGCAGGTGGCTTGCCACTGGCTTATGCCTTGAGCTAGCTGGGTACACGCTTGGGCTTGTAGCTGTGTTCGACGAGGTGTATGGGCGTGTCCATGGAGCTGTCTCAGCCTTGTTCTTCCTCATGCTGCTAGCTGCCTCCATAGCATACTCCATTGAGCGTAGGTGGCTGGCTCCTGGGGTGCTTGGTGGGCTTGGCTTGCTCAGCTGGATGGCCTTCTGGGCTGACGTATTCGAGTGGGGGGCTGCAGTCCCTGAGGCGATCTCTGTTGCCCTAGCCTTCATCTGGTATCTTAGGCTGGTAGCTGAAGCCTCTAGCAGGTGACTTTTTAAGCTGGCATAGAGGGCGGAGGATATGCCTGAGGAGGCCAGCCTGTATGCTATACCAGGGCTATCTGGAGTGTGGGTTGTTGAAGACATCACTAGGAACAGCTTCTTCATATACAAGGTTAAGAAGGTCCTGGAGTACGTGAGAAGCAGGTACCAGGAGATCTGCGTAACAGACACGCATGACTTCGGGCTCGCTCTCATGCTTGATGGGAGAGTGCAGTTCACTGAGCGAGATGAAGCAGTATACCATGAGAGCCTAGTTCACCCTGTGATGCTAGCCCACGAGAGCCCTGAGAGGGTGCTGATAGTCGGTGGTGGAGATGGGCTTGCTCTCAGAGAGGTGCTGAAGCACAGCTGTGTCAAGAGAGCTGAGCTCGTCGACCTGGATGAAGCTGTCATAGAGGTCTGCAGGAGGCACTTCAGGAAGATCCTCAAGGGAGCATTCGAGGACTCTCGAGTGAGAGTCCACATAAGCGATGGCAGGCTCTTCTTGGAGAAGGCTCCTCAAAACCACTATGATGTAGTGGTGCTAGACTTGACAGATCCCCTTGGAGGAGGCCCTGAAAAGCTCCTCTACACTGTAGAGTTCTACAAGCTCGTCAGGAGAGTCCTGAAGGAAGGAGGGCTTATGGCTACTCAGGCCACGTCGCCATTCTACCCCAAGGTCTTCGGCAGCATAGTGAAGACAGTCAAGGAGGTCTTCCCTAGCGTCAGCTACCACCTAGCTTTCGTCCCCTCATACTCCCTCCCGTGGGCATTTGTGGTGGCAGGTGAGGAGCTACCTGAGCTCACAGCTGAGGAGGCAGCCAAGAGATTGAAGGAGAGAGGTGTGAGCTTAAGGTACTTCAGCCCTGAGATCATAGCTTCCCTCAGAGCCTGGGCGACTTCACCTGAGCTAGCTAGGATGGTTGAGGAGGCTAAAGCAGCTACCGACGCAAGCCCGCTGCCACACTAGCCTAGGAGCTTCAGCAGTAGAGACTCCAGCTCAGGAGTCAGCTCCCTGACCCCAACCCCCACTTTAAGCCCCATGCCAGCTAGCCTAGCTAGGAGAGGCTTTAGCACGTAAGCTGGTGGAGGAGACTTCAAGTCCACCTGGACACCTGTTATCTTGAGGAGCTTTGAGTCCTCCTCGATCAGCCTAGCTGCCTCACCTGTAGGTGGTATGTGCCTCACCACCTCCCTGCTTTGAGCTAGCTTCTTGAGCTGGCGGCTCCAGTCTGGCGCGGATATGGGTGGGCCTGCTACACCAACCTTGTACCTTAAGCTCGACAGCTGCTCGAGAACCTCAGCTGGTGGGCTTGGAGTGCCTGGTGTTATGAAGAGTATCACTTGAACCCCCATGGCATCAGCTTCCCTAAGAAGCTCTGGGATGCTAGCCCAGTCTGAGACCTTTACCTCGAGTACAGCTGACAGCCTAGACGCCAGCTCTAGAGCCTCCCTCACAGCCTCCTGTGTCGTGGCTATGTGGACCTCTACATGGGTAGCTGGAAGCTCCAGGTGCTCTAGCGCCTGTAGGCTGAGAGCAACCCAGCTTAACTCCACCTCAGGGGTCTCGTGGCGGACTTCAGCCACGATGTACTTGCCGAACTCCGCTATGACCCTGGCTCCAGGAGCTCTCAGGACGAGCTCAGCTTGCCTTGCTGTCAGCACGAACACGCCGCTCTTCCTGCCCTCCCTCACAGCCCTCTGGAGCTCTGTGCCGCCTACCTCCCTGTACATCCCTGAGTCGGTGAGCCTGCCTGTAGTCAGGGTTATGTAGTCTGCCAGCGGCCCCATCGGCACATGGAGGACCTCCTCCTCAGGGATGTTCGCAGCAATCCACTCTGAGAGCTCTATGAGAGCAGGGTCGTTCAGAGAGAAGCCCCATGGGTCCCTGATGTCAGCCCCTGAGGCTAAGGCTAGCTCAGCTAGCAGAGGAGACTTGCACCTCCTTCCTCCAGCAACCTCCCACAGGGCCCCGCCTGCCCCCGTGAGCATGAGCACGCTAGGCTCGCATAAGGCTGACCCTAGAGCTAAGGCCAGCGCTGCTACAGCAGCTAGCCTCCTCCTCTCAGCTACCTTATCGAGGACCACAGCTGCAGCGAGCGCATTCACCATGGGGGAGTGCAGTATGTACCTTGAGCCGTAGGTTAAGGCTATTAGGGTGAAGCCTACTGGGGCTGAGGCTGGAATCGAGTACCCCCTCCTCTCCCCTGTGAGCGCCACTGAGAGAGCTACTCCAACTGGAGTTAGTGCTAGGAGCAGAGTGCTCGCTGACAGCGCTGTGGCAACTAAGCCTATGGCCTTAAACCTCCTCACCATGCTCAAGTACTCCAGGTTCGCTGCCACATGAAGCCCCCAAGGGAGGTAGAGGGCTAGAGCTAAGGCAGCTGAAGCAGCCAAGTCACGCCACAGGCTCTCACCATAGGCGTGAAGGATGGCAGCCTGTAGGAGCAGGCACGCAAAGAACACCAGAGGGATCCCTAGGTGGAGGTACAGGACTGCAGCAAGCAGGAGGCCCGTGGTGACCCTGCGTCTAGCTAGAAGGCAGTAGGCGAGAGGAGGGTAGAGGATGAGAGCTAAGGCGGTGGGAGCCACTGTAACCTGCCACATCCAGAAGTGAGTTGAGCTAGATAGCAGCAGAGCAGCTATCAGAGCCAGCCTAGAGGAGAACAGCCTCCTTGACACCAGGTAGAGTGAAGCCAAGGACAGGGGGTACTGGACTACTGTGATCAGCCTCCCAACTGAGATGAAGTCAAGGCCTGTTGCAGCATGGATCCACCACACCAGCACATGGAGAAGCGGAGGATACAGGTTAGGCCTCCCAACTGGAGCATACTCGTAGTAGTCCCAAAGACACACCTTGCCATAGTCACTGAACATCTTCCCCATCAGCAGGTGGTATGGCGTGTCAAGCCCTAAGGGAAGCCTGCTCCAACCTAGCGCCAGCAGAGCAAGGTGGCTAGCTACAAGCACAGCAGCAGCGGCATCATACCTATCCAACATCAGCCCCATGAAGCCACCCTAGCTCCTCCTATAAGCGTTGTGAACACAGGAGAAGCTCTGGAGCACAGGCTCGAGTACAGCTACAGTACACTGCATGCAGGTGCATGCAGTAGCTGACTTCAGCTCTAAGCTGCCCGCTGGCGTAGCCAGCATCCAGGGCAGCAGGCCCTCAGCCTCCAACTCAGCTGCAGCTCACTGCGAGGCAGGTGTGAAGCCTAGGAGCTCCACCTGTACTCCTGATCACAGCTGGCTTAGCTAGGCTGAGGGAAGCTGAGAGGAGAGAAAGCAGCTCTAGCGGGATTTAAGCACTCTTCTGCTGGCTGAGTAAGCTTATAACTGCTGGGCAGGGTGGTGCTAGGGGTCTGCTTGAAAACCATAGTGCTCTCAGTGCTCTTGCTTGCTGGACTACAGCCCTACCTTGCAGTAGACCTGAGCTCCAGCAGCGTCTTTCCTGGCGGTAACGTCACTGTCTCCGCCTCGCTTTCCCCCAGCCTCCCAGCCATATTCGAGGCTTACCTTTACTGTGGTGAGGAGGCCATCTCCAGAGCTACAGCCACCTCGCTGACCGGTATAGCCCAGCTTACGCTAGAAGTCCCTAGTGGAGCTGAGCCTGGCACCTATAGGGTTGTTGTGGTGGCTTTAGGTGAGAGGTTCAGGGTTGAGGGTGAAGCTGAGCTAGCTGTAGCCCCCTCTCTCCAAGATGTAGCTGAGCTAGCTGCCAGAGCTGCTGTAGCCTCCTATAAGGCTGAGAGGGCTGCTGAGGCTTTAAGCGGGTATCCTGAGGCTGAGAGGCTAGCTGAGCTCAGGAGCTCTGTCTTAAGCGGGATCCACAGGCTATTTGAGCTATGCTCCAGCGGGGAAGCTGAGGAGGCAGCTGCCCTCTACTCTAGAGTGCAGGAGGATGTGAGGAGGCTTGAGAAGGAGGTAGAGGAGGTTAGTGGAGCTAAAGCTGCAGTCTGGAGCATAGCTAGGCGTGTAGATGAGTCGCTGGAGTTCAACCCAGCTGTGGCATTCAGGTTCTGGGCTAGGCTAGCTACAGCCTCAACCCTACTCCTGATCGCGCTAGTCGTGCTGTTCCCACTCTACTCCACAGGGCACCTCACCTTTGCAATCCAGGTAGCTAGAGAGCTCGCCAGCAAGGGCGAGGACATCGATAGCATCGAGGTGGTGTCCGCTGTGGAGGAGAGAGCTGCTAACGCGCTCGAGCTAGCGTACTCCCAGGCATCAGAGAGCCTAGATGCCAGAGGGCTCTCCATGAACGCTGTCGCAGCTGTGCTAGCTACAGTCGGGCTCCTAGCTGACAACATAACTGCTGTCATAGGCTCGATGCTCCTAGCTCCCCTCATGAGCGTCTTCATAGCTGCAGCAGTAGGACTCTCGCTGGTAGGCTTCAGGAAAGGCGAGGTCAGCGGCGAGCTCGTGTTCTATACTGGGCTCAGAGCTGGGCTCGTTGGCGTGGCGGTAGTGGTGCTCATATCGTGGCTCACAGCCCTTGCCTCAAAGGCTTTTGTCCCACTCAGGCTCACAGGCCAGCTCTCAGCTAGAGCTGCACCCAACTTGGCTGACTTCGGGATAGCTCTTGGAGCTGGGCTCGGAGGAGGCATAGCCTCTACTAGCAGGCGTGGAGGTGAAGCCCTAGCTGGAGCAGCTGTAGCCATAGCGCTAGTTCCACCTGCCTCAGCAGTGGGCTGTGGGCTAGCTATGCTGAACTCAAGCCTCCTGCTTGGGTCGACAGCCCTCCTTACAACAAACATAATAGCTCTGCTGGCTTCAGGCTACCTGACAGCGAAGATGTACATAGTTTACCCTGTACTCGAGCTCATGTACTCCAGAGTGAAGAGAGAGGTCAGTGAAGCCTACAGGGGGGTTCCACCTGCCTCAGCTCTCCTAGCCTTCGCAGTCTTCCTAGCTGAGCTCCTTGAGCTAGCTCTGCTCTGGGTCAAGCTGGCAGCGGGGGTCTCAGCCTCAAGAGGCTTCACGAAGGCAGCTAGAGCTCTAGCTGAGAGGGTAGCTAGGCTAGCTACCCCATTCATGCTGGCTGTAGCAGCTTGGGCTCTGATATCAACTGAGGCATCAGCCTTCTTCTCAGCCCCCCTGGCTCTGCTGTTCACTGAGCTGTCTCAGGCAGCAGCGCTCCTGAAGCTCAGCTGGCTAGCCCCCCTGCTGAAGAGCTTCCCGGCCATAGCCTTAGCTGCCGCCCTGCTTACAGCTGGAGTCTTGAGGTGGGCTTCCTCAGCTAGGCAAGGCTCCAAGAGGAGCCTCAGCAAGCTCCTGGCTGGAGCAGCCCTGCTATGGGTTACCTTAGGCTACATGCTTAGAGCACACATGTACTCCCATGTAGCAGCGTCATACACCCTAGCCCTAGCGCTCGGGGTTGCTGTCTGGTCTTCCAGGAGGCTCTGGAAGGCTAGAGGTAGGATAGCTGTGTACGCTTTCCTCGTCTTCACCCTACTGACCTTGATGGCGCACAGCACGGAAGCATATCAGAGGATATACCTCGGGAAGGTTGCAGCTGAGCTCGAGGCCAACAGGGTTGTGAGAGAAGCCATAGCAGCCTACACAGGGATCCCACCCGAGAGGGTTGAGGTCGACATAGAGCCTACTCCACAGGGCTGGCTGGCTCATGTCAAGGTCACAGCTGACATCAGCGAGCTGAGCAAGCTGCAGCCAGCTGCCTTCAGTGAGGCAGAGCAGGCCTCTGAAATAGCCTTACAGCAGGACATCCAGCTTAAGGTGGAGTACAGGGTTGTGCCAGGTGGCTAGCATGCTGGTAGACGCCCACACGCACTTCCATGAGATCCCACCAGATGAGAGAGCCAAGTACATGGGGATGTGGATCATAGCTGTAGCAGACGACCTTGAGAGCTCAGCTGAGACCCTCAAGCTAGAAGGCGAGCACCTAGTGAGGTGCGTGGGGATACACCCTTGGAGCGTAGGGGGTGCAAGCTCAGCTCACCTAGATGAGCTGGAGAAGCTAGCCTACAGGGGTGAGGTGGAGTGCATAGGTGAAGTTGGCCTAGACAGGAGGCGTAAGGGCTTCAGCAAGCAGCTCGAGTTCTTCAGGAGACAGGTGAAGCTCGCCATAGACCTCGGAGTCCCGCTGAACCTGCATGCCCTAGACGCTTGGAGGGATGTCCTGGAGGTTCTGGACCACTATGGAGCTGAGAGGGCTCTCTTCCACTGGTACTCTGGGCCCACTAGCCTCCTGCCTGAGCTTGAGGAGAGAGGCTACTTCATCTCAGTGAACCCATGTGTCGTGTTCCAGAGGAAGCACATGAAGGCGCTGGAGCAAGCAAGCTTGGAGATGCTGCTGACTGAAAGCGATGGCCCCTACGTCTACAGGGGAGTGAAGCTTGAGCCCTCGATGGTGAGAGAGAGCCTAAAGGCTATAGCCAAGGTGAAGGGCATTAGCCTAGCTGAAGCAGAGGAGCTGGTTGAAGAAAACCTCATGAGGTACCTCAGCAGGTAGCTTTATCAGGCTGCTCAAGGCAGGCTAGTGGGATGAGGAGTAACCTCGAGCCTGAGTGGTGATGACCTGAGACCTCGCTGACCTAAGGCAGCCCTAGCTCACCCCTCTTCATCTTCTCAACAACCTCAGCTAGCTTGCTGACGACGAGCTCGAACACCCTCTCGCCCTTCTCTCTGCTAGCAGTCTTAGCTAAACCTATCACGCCTGTCTTCGTGACCTCACCTGTCGTCTTCACCTCTGATACTGGAGCAGCCTCAGGAAGAGGGCCGTCTACGATGAGGCTCTCGTCTACCAGCTCAGGAGCCAGGTGCATCATGAGAGAGGACTCCTCTGCTCCAGCGTGATGCCTCTCCTCCGGCTTGAAGAGACTGAGCTCAGCTGAGACATGCCACCACTCAGCTACCAGGACCGTCATGCTGAGCTCTATCCTAGCTTCTAAGGCAAGCTCCCTCAGGACAGCAGAGTTCCCTCCGTGCCCGTTTACAACTAGAAGCTTTCTAACACCCTGCTCCCATAGGCTGTAAAGCACATCTCTCAGGTAGGCTTTGAAGGCCTCAGGTGAGACATAGACTGTCCCAGGGAAGTCCTTGTGGTGAGCTGAAACCCCATATGGGACTGGAGCTAGAGCTGGAACCCCAGCTCTCTCAGCTACAGCCTCAGCTATCCTCCAGCTGGCCAAGTAGTCTGCTCCAACAGGGAGAGCAGGGCCATGCTGCTCAACTGAGCCGACTGGAAGGATCGCTACATCACACTCCTCTAAGGCATCCTCTAGCTGCCTCCAGCTCTTCTCCCACCACCTCAAGCCTTCCACCACCAGCCCTAGCTGTCGTACTTTAAAGACAACTGTGACCCAAAGATATTAAAGCCTACTGAGGCAGGCCGTCCAACCAAGCAGGTGGCTAACAGTGGGCAGCATACTCCTACTCCTGAGGCTTCTCTCAGCTGCATTCGGGCTTCTTATACTCATCGGAGTAATAGAGCTGGCCTACATAGTTCTGGATGTGGATAGGTTCAGAGCAGCTAGGGCGTACATATACCTGAAGGTGCCTCAGCTCAGGATAGCCTTCCTAACACTGCTGGTCGGAGTCATCTTCGAGATAGCTGGAGGAACCCTCATCATGCTAGCTGCAATAGGTGTAATACCAAGCAACATGAAGGCTGCATTAGCTCTCATCACAGTAGGCCACCTGGCAGTCTTCATCGGCCTCCAGCTCCTATACTTCATATTCTCAGGCAGGATATGAGCGTGTGCTCGCAGCAGCCTCATGTATGAGGCTGCGTTAGGCCTGCTGACATGCTAGAGCCCAGAGCATATAAGCAGCAGGTGGTGGGGGCTCATGGTGGTAGGCGTGCCTAAGGTCCTGATCATAGCTGGAGATGCTGTCGAGGCCCAGGAGATATTCTACCCATATTGGAGGCTTAAGGAGGAGGGCATTGAGGTCCATGTGGCAGCTCCGTCCAAGAA
>Ga0164311_10001833_pt1 | contig 10689 bp, 8 predicted proteins | sample GuaBasSedimGuay2_FD_121796 | JGI IMG/M metagenome (GOLD analysis project Ga0164311, IMG submission 121796) | Subseafloor sediment microbial communities from Guaymas Basin, Gulf of California, Mexico - Guay2, Core 4569-9, 9-12 cm | ecosystem: Environmental > Aquatic > Marine > Hydrothermal vents...
CCCGCGTTGCGCATCGCCCCTTTTTCAGACCTCGGAGGTCTCGGAAGGTGACATTGGCAGCAAAATTGCTTAGATTGCGCCCGTTTTTACCGGCAAAGGCGCTCTCGAGAGACCTCCGAGGTCCTGTTGTCGTAACATTTTGGATCTACTGAGTCTGGTAGGCCCATCCGCTCACTTGGGCGGGCTGAGCGCTGGGCTGGCGTGCCTCTATTTCTTCCTACCCTCCGAAATGCCCTACTATCGCTACCGGTCTGACGAGGCGTCTTGACTATGACCATTGGCGTGTTACAATTCCTCCTGCTCTACACCTACAATACAAGAATTGGAGACTAACACTATATGCCATCAGCAGACTTGATATTCCTTCACGCTCCCACCGTCTATGACTTTCGCCAGCGGGCGACGCTGTGGGGGCCTACCAGCGACCTCGTTCCCTCTGAGCCTATCTTTGACATGTACCCGGTCGGCTTTTCCACCATGGCCGCTTATTTGGAGCAGGCCGGCTTCCGCACGCGCATCGTCAACTTGGCCGCCCGCATGGTGCGCTCTCAGCGCTTCGACCCCGAACGCCTCATCACTCGGCTGAAGGGGCGCGCCTTTGGCATAGACCTGCACTGGCTGCCCCACGCCCACGGCGCGCTAGAGATCGCCGCGCTGGTCAAGCGACATCACCCTCAGACTCCTGTCATTTTCGGCGGTTTCTCGTCGTCCTATTTTCACCAGGAACTGGTGCGCTATCCCCAGGTGGACTATGTTCTGCGCGGCGATTCGACCGAGGAGCCGCTGCGCCGGTTGATAAAGTGTATCGCCGAGGCAAACCCGGACGACCTGGGCCAAATCCCCAACCTGACCTGGAAGGACGGTTCCGGCGAGGTGCATGTCAACCCGCAGACCTACATCCCAGCCGACCTGGATCACTTGGAGATGAACTACCGCCAGATGGTGCGCTCTGTGGTGCGCGACCTGGACTTTATGAGCTATGTGCCCTTTAGCCACTGGATCGACTACCCGACGATGGCCGTGCTCACCGTGCGCGGCTGCAAGCACAATTGCTCCTACTGCGGCGGTTCCGCCTACGCCTCGCGCCTCATCAGCGGGCGCGCGGCCCCCGCTTTCCGCTCCCCCGAAAAGCTGGCCGACGATATGCGCGCCATGTACGATATCAGCCGCGGCCCCGCCTTCCTCCTGGGCGACATTCGCCAGGCCGGGATGGAGTATGCGCGTCGCTTCCTGCGCGCCATTGAGGGCTACCCCGGCCAGGGGATGCTAGAGATATTCGAGCCGCTGGGACGAGCGTTTGCAGAGGAATTGGCCGGCGCGCTCCCCAATTTTGTCATCGAGTTTTCCCCCGAATCCCACGACCCGGCCGTGCGACGCGCACTCAATATGAACTTTACCAACGCCGAGATCGAAGAGACCATCGCGGCCTGCCTGGATGTCGGCTGCCGTCGCTTTGACCTGTTCTTTATGGTTGGCCTGCCCCAGCAGACGCCCCAATCGGTGCTAGATGGCGTGGAATACTTTGAGCGACTGCTGACACGCTTCGACGATGGCCGCTTGATGCCCTTTGTCGGCCCGCTGGCCCCGTTCGTAGACCCCGGCAGCCTGTTCTACGAGCAATCCGAAAAGTACGGTTATCGTATCCTCTGCCGCACGCTGGAGGAGCATCGCCAGGCGCTATTGGCTCCCACCTGGAAGCACATTCTGAATTACGAGACGCGCTGGATGAGCCGCGACGAGATCGCGGACGTGACCTACGAGGCTGGCCGGCGGCTCAACGCGCTCAAGGCCCGCTTTGGCCTGATCAGCCCGGAGGTGGCCGCCGAGACCGAGTCCCGCATCGAGCGCGCCGTCTCTCTGATGGCTCAGATTGACCAACTGGTCGAGCGCTGCGCGCCGGACGAGCTGGAGCGCGAGTTACTGGTCCTAAAGCCGCAGATTAACCGCGCCAACACCTCGACCGTGTGCGAAAAGACCGAGCTAGACCTGCCCTTTGGCGCCACCGCCTTCAACCTGCCGCAACTGGTCAAGATGGGCATGGCCGATCTCTTTGGCAGATTGATGGGCCGGTAGGTTGGGTTTGTGCTCGCGCGTGAAACCTGATACAATGTGAGCGGGGAGAGAATATGACACTGCCTAACATCGTCAATCAACTGGCTATCGCCACCGTCTCCGGCGATCAGGTCGGTGCGCTCATAGACAGGCTGGCCCGCGACGGATTCTACCTTACACAGATAGATTCCAGCGGCGGCATTCTGTACCAGGCTACATTCTCGCTGATCATCGGCTTTGAACGGGGTCGCCTGCCGCGCCTGCTGAAACACATCCGCGAGTGTTGCCCCACCCGCCGACGCTTTATCCCCGCGCACGCCGAGGCTCCCATGCTTGAAATCCAACCGGCGATGATCGAAGCAGAGACGGGAGGCGCAACTGTCTGCGTGCTCAACGTCGAGCGCTTTGAACAATTGTGAAGCGAGGCTCAGAATGAAAACAGCAAAGTTAGTCATTGCCATCGTCCGTGACGTGGACGCCGGGCCAGTGATCGAACAATTGGTAGCCCGCGACCACCGCGTGACCCGTGTCGCCAGCACCGGCGGCTTTCTGCGACGGGGCAACGTCACGCTCCTCGTTGGCGTGGAAGATCAACACGTTCAGCTCGTCATTGATATCCTCCGTGAGACGTGCTCTCCCCCCGAACCTGATCAGCATCGGGCCACCATCTTTGTCGTAGACGCCCCCCATTTTGAACAGATATAGACCCAGTAGATCCAAATTTCAGACCTCGGAGGTCTCGGAAGGTGACATTGGCAGCAAAATTGCTTAGATTGCGCCCGTTTTTACCGGCAAAGGCGCTCCGAGAGACCTCCGAGGTCTTGTTGTCGTAACATTTTGGATCTACTGAGCCTATATTTCGCACCCTGACGCAGCCTATTTGTATCTTTTTCAAAAAGTCGGGGAAAGAAACCAGGTTTTTCTGAAAAAACCTGGTTTCTCACTGACTCAGACGGCGAATCTGCCCAAATTGGGCTCGGGAGAACAAAGTGGCAAGTTCCAAATCAAGTTGTCCAGAGGTGCGGAAAATAGGCTGAGACCTATTTTTTCGCGCCTTACTACGAACTCGGTAGCGGAAAAGAAAGGTAGAAAATATGCTGGCCGATCAACTGTTGGTCAATGGACGTATCTACACGATGGACGCCGAGCGCCCGCGAGCCTCGGCGTTAGCCATTGCCGGAGAGCGTGTCCTGGCCGTGGGCGACGACCTGCACGACCTCTTGGCCCCAGGCGGGGAAGTGCGCGACCTGGGCGGCCGCTGCGTGCTCCCCGGTCTCACTGATAGCCACATCCATTTTACCGGGTATGCGCTGAGCCTGCGCATGTTGGACCTGGCCGATGCGGCGTCGTTGAGCGAGATGCTGACAGCGGTAGCGCGGCGGGCGCGCGAGACAGCGCCGGGCGAGTGGATCGTCGGACAGAGGTGGGACCAGGAACGGTGGCCGGAGCGCCGTTTCCCCACCTCCGCCGATTTGGACGCCGCTGCGCCCGATCACCTCATTCTGTTGAGGAGCAAAAGCGGCCATGCGCTGGCGGCGAACTCGCGCGCGCTCCGGCTGGCCGGGATCACCGCCGAGACGCCCGACCCGCCCGGCGGCCGCATCGGGCGCGACGCGGCGGGCCGCCCGGACGGGATGCTATTTGAGGACAGCGCGATGAAACTGGTCGCCGCTCTCGTCCCGCTGCCCGGAGCGGAAGAGACCGACCGCGCGCTGCGGAAAGCGTTCCCCAATGCCTGGCGCGTGGGGCTGACCTCTATCCACGATGTGGACGGCCCCCCGGCCTTTGCCGCTTACCAACGGCTGCGCGCCAGGGGCGATCTGGGCCTGCGGATAGTCAAATACATCCCCGGCGACGCGCTCGACTGCGCATTAGAGATCGGCCTGCAGGCGGGGCTGGGCGACGACTGGCTGCGGCTGGGCGGTATCAAGCTCTTTGCCGATGGCGCGCTGGGGGCGCGCACGGCCCTGATGCTGTCCCCCTACGAGGGCGAGCCGGAGAACGTGGGAATTCCGATTATAGAAAAAGATATGCTGCGCGAGCTGGCCCGCAAAGCGGCGGCTGGTGGACTGCCGCTGGCTGTGCATTGTATTGGCGACGCGGCCAATCGCATGGTGCTGGACGCACTGGCCGATGCGGGCGCGGGCGGGCTGCGCCACCGTATCGAACACGTGCAACTGCTCCATCCCGATGACGTGGGGCGACTGGCTGAGCTCAGCGTTGTGGCCTCGATGCAGCCGATCCACGCCATGCAGGATCACGAGATGGCCGACCGCTACTGGGGCGACCGCTGCGCCACAGCCTACGCCTGGCGCAGCCTGCTGGAGACCGGCGCATTGCTGGTCTTTGGTTCCGATAGCCCCGTGGAGGATTTCAACCCCTTTGTAGGCATCCACGCCGCCGTGACGCGCCGCTGCGCCGACGGCTCCCCCGGCCCGGAGGGGTGGTATCCTGAGCAACGGTTGACGGTGGAAGAGGCGGTGCGCGCCTACACGTTGAGCGCGGCGCGGGCCGTGGGATTGGAGGATCGGTTAGGCTCATTGTCGCCGGGAAAACTGGCCGACCTGGTCGTGCTCGACCGGGACATCTTTGAATGTGACCCGATGGAGATCGTGAAGACAGAGGTTGAGGCGACAATGATCGGCGGACGGCTTGTGTATGGCGGGGTATGATTTGATCGTTTAGCTTGACAATAGTACATTTGTGCGGTATAGTGCGGCCACTATGGTAAAGTTACAAGCATGGCATCTGCAATCAGAGGTAATGTTGGCCGCTGGCTTGCCCCAGCAGCCCGGTTTGCCGTGCACGAGTGTGGATCAGCGCATCGCCAAATTTGGGCTCACGGCGACCGGCAGACGTCCACCCCCGTAGTTACTGTATCTCTTGTATTGACTACAGCGCGGGGATTGCACAAGCCCCCGCGCTTTTTCGTTTATGGGCCGGTTGAGGGTTCAATCCCTCTGCTGCTTTGCGAGATCGTCTAATGGCAGGACGCCTGACTTTGAATCAGGAAATGGAGGTTCGAATCCTTCTCTCGCAACCTAGCCCTTTGTTCAACAAACAGGAGTATCTTTGCGAGATCGTCTAATGGTAGGACGCTTGACTCTGGATCAGGAAATGGAGGTTCGAATCCTTCTCTCGCAACCAAGGAGAAACTAATGACAATGCTCAACGTGAATGCAAGAGCGGTTTTGTTGCTCAACGCTTCATACGTCCCGCTAAAATCTATCACAATCCGCGACGCGGTGGATCTGATGATGCGCGGTGTGGTGGACGCTGTGGATGGCGTGGCCGCGCGCCTGCGCACCCCTCGCACGGTCTTTGAGGTACCTTCGGTGCTGCGGCTGCGATACTATGTCAATGTGCCGCAACGAGGAGCGGTGTGGAGCAGGCGCGGCGTCATTTCCAGAGACCAATACACTTGTGTGTACTGTGGTGTCGGGGCGGGAGGCGAGCGCAAGGGATACAGGGTCAGGCGGGTCGATTTTACGGTGGATCACTTGATGCCTCGGAGCAAGGGGGGCGGCAATACTTGGGGCAACACGGCCTGCGCTTGCCGTTGGTGCAATCATCGCAAGGCCGACCGCACCCCACACGAGGCGGGAATGAAGTTGTTGTGGGAGCCCAAGCGCCCGCGCACCAACTATCTCGTGGCCGACGGTGACATCCCAGACGAGTGGAAGGTGTACATCAGGGTGTAACCAAGGGTAGGGGCGCGAGGCATGCCTCGCCCCTACCTTGTCCTACAGATCAACGGTGCAGCCCAGGCCGGGCACGTCTGTGGCGGTGAGCCAGCCTTCTTCCAGGCGAAAACCGGGCACGGTGGGGTCGTTGGTCAGATCGAAATACCCATCCAGGTCGCCGTAGTGAACGTTAGGACTGCTTAGGGCAAAGCTCAACCCGGCGGCGGTGAGCAGCGCCGGTTCGTTGACGCAACTGACCATCGTGGACATGTGGGCCGCACGTGCGATAGTATCCACCTGGCGCGCGCAGCGCAACCCTCCGCACGTCGCCAGTTTGATGCTCACCCCGTCGGCGGCCTTGCGTGAGGCGATCTCTAGCGCCGAGGCTGGCCCAATCACGCTCTCGTCGGCCAGGATGGGTACGGGGCTGTGTCTGGTGACTTTGCGCAGCCCGTCCAGGTCGCCGGCGGGGGTGGGCTGTTCCAACATCTCCACTTTTCCTTCCAGGGCGCGGGCCACGTCCAGCGATTGTTGGACGGTGTACCCCTGGTCGGCGTCCAAGCGCAGGGTGAAATGGGGCAGGGCCTTGTGGATCGCCTGCACTCTCTGCACGTCCTCGTGGGGATCGAGTCCGCCCTTGATCTTGAGCATGCGGAACCCCTGGCGAGCGCGGTCGCGGGCCAACTCGACGCTCTCCTTGACCGGCGCGATGCTGATGGTGACGGAGGTCTGAATGCGGCTCCGGTAGCCGCCCAGCAGGCGGTGGAGAGGCATCCCGGCGGCCAGGCTCAAGAGATCGTGAAAGGCGAGGTCGAACGCGCACAGCGCCGATGGGGTGTCTTGGGTGAGTTGAGCCAGTTTGTCCAAAGCGTACTCAGTGTTCAGTGGGTTCAGATCACGGGCGCGGTCGGCGCAGGCCCGGCAGGCTCGCACCACGTCCTCCAATGTCTCGCCGGTCAGGCTCGCGTCGAAGGCGGCGCAACCCCAGGCGATCTGTCCCTGGCGGGTCTCGACGCGCACGAATACCACCGTCACGCTGCCGATGGCCGGGTGGTAGGCCGTCCGGTACGGCAGCCGCAGGTTCAGTTCGACCGGTATGACTTGGACCTTTGCGATCTGCATAGCGCACCTCCTTCCTTCAAAAACGTGGGCTGCGAGTTGAACCGTCGCACGACTGCCACAGTGGTTGGGTGGCCGTCTCGCATAACTGATTTAAGGCAAATAGTCTGCCAGGGGGACGCTTTTCATCGCCGTCTTCAGATAGTCATTGATTTCGGAACGGGGCATGTTTACCAATTGGTGTTCAAACCCCATCTTGTGATTGAGTATCTGGGCTACCTCTTGAGGCCAGTATGTCATGCTCATTTGAACGATGTTACTGTCCAGTTCACGAGCCAACTCTTTAATCCTGCTACCCCGTCCAATACGGTCAACTATAACAATAGTCGCCATGTACCATGTAGATCGGCCTAACTCTATTTCGCGTGCAAATCGTGTAACTTTGTCCAGCGAGATTTCAGGATTTCCTCGACCAATAAACCCAATGTCGAAACGTATTCCTCGTCCTGCTTGCCAAAGAGCTGTCGCATCACCCTCTCTTCTTTCTCCTTGTGATGACAGCCAAAACTCGCGCTCAAATCGCTTTGGGCCATCCGAGCTCGTAAAGCGGAAACTGAGAATGTGTAACAAAGAACCAAGAACCAGTCGTTCGAACAACTTGCCGTAAACGGACTTTTCTGACCCTCGTATGGTTAGAGTTTGCGCCCCTACTATTCCAAGCAAGTAGACCATAAACTTCCAACTGAGTTCGGTCGCGAGTTCATCCCCAAGGTGTATTTTGCCGCCGAGTTGTCCAAATTCGGTCAGACTCTCTCTAATCACTTGCTCACACGTCGCTGTGTAGCGCTCCCGATACTCTGCCAACAAACTCGCATCATCTCGCAGAACGTTCTGACTGGCTTTGCCCGTTAGACCCAATGCCCATTGCGCTACCCACCTCTCAGATTTGGAAAGACGGCCCTGCTTGAGAATTCTTTCAGCAATGGCTGGAAGTTGCTCAACAAAATCCGATTGAATCGCAGAGCCTTTGAGTAACATGGCTACCGTAGCTGTGTTCAAAGCTGCCAATCTGCGGCGCGTTAGCATTTCGGTTGAATCCCGCAGATTCCTGCCAGACAGAACATCCAACACTACAGTTCTGATAGTTTCCATGCCCATTCTTCTGATCAATTCAGGGCCATTGGTGTCAAGCAAATCCAGTGAACCTTCGCTCATGAGTGCTGTTAGGCTGGTAATCTCGAAAGGGGGCGGTTGTTCCATTGAATACTCTCTCTGTGTCTTGTTTTGACTTACAACAGCATATCATCAACAGAAATCGGAGGGCAGTCAATGAGGAAAACATCCTGTACCTCTTTCTTGCCCAACCACTTTTTTGCTCGTTGACAGATCTCTCGCGCATACTCTGGATTTATCTCGATCAGCACGAAACGCCTGTCGAGTTTTGTTGCAACTTGTCCGACAGTACCTACACCGGCAAATGGGTCGAGAACAACATCATCTACAAAGGAGTAGTAAGCGATAACTTTCGTCGCCAGCTCTTCAGGGAACACAGCTGGATGTTTCTTGTCGTGAGCTGGCTTGATGCGCCAAATATTCGTTGTCTCATACCCATCAGCGATTCTCGATGCTTGTACCAATTCCTGTTTGGGATGCGCCCGGATGTTCCAATCTATCAAGCGATCGGTGCGTTTGCGATATACAAGAACATATTCGGTAACAGGAACGGCTTTGTACTGGAGGGGGTTTCTATCTGCTGCAAATCTGCGGCCTCGCCCGGTTGCCCAACCTGCCCCTTCAGGCTTTTCCCAGATTATATCGTCAATAAAGTCAAATCCTTCTTCAATGAACAATCTGTGAATATCAAATGGAACGGCTATTCTTTTCGACGACTCGTTTCTGCTCGCGCGGCGTATCAAAACAGGCGAGACATTCATCACAAAGAATCGCCCCTCATTTAGTACCCGATGACAAAGCTGAATCACCTTGCGTATCTTGAGGAGATACTCTTCATAAGTGATATATTCTGTGTATTCAGGTCTGGCGTTATAATATGGCGGTGATGTAAAAACGAGATCAATGGATTCTTCTGGAAGTTGTTGCAGGATATCCTCGGCATCCCCACAAGCAATCGTATTTCTTAAAGCCGAAACTTTGTATTGCTCGTTATTCTTCGATCTTTTTTTCTTACGTCCTCTTTTTCTCAGAAGACGTTCTTCGAGGATCTCTTTCGAAGTTGTCTTGTTCTCACAGATTAACGAAGTTTGTGCATCAATCACTATCTCACCGACTCGCCCGTGTTGATTTTTGCCAACGAGCGGAACTCGCCATACGTGATATCTATCATCAATTTCGGGCAAGCCAAAGACCATGGCTCCTTCTAGCTCCATGTTCTCTAGCCAAATTGTGGCTATGTCACGTGCATCTTTAACTGTGAGGACATTATAGTCTCTTTGCTCTGCAACTGTCTGGTTTGAGGTTGTCATACTCACAAGCCCTTTTGTGTAACGATTGATCCAATGAACTCAGTTTACATCATAAGAACGGGGCAGTCAAGTACAAAGGCCGCCTGCGCCTGACACCAAATCGTGATGAGACAAACGTGGGGCAAAGTCGCTTTGCTTACCGTAATTCGCCCTACTTTTCGACGACGATGACCGAGGGGATGGGCGTCCTGGAATCTATCTGGACACTGGCGTCGCCGGAATTCAGCCACAGGCCAGTGGAACCGCCGCCGTCCAGGTTTAGGGCGGTGCCTATCCCCAGGCCGGAATTGGCCAGAAAGACGGACATCTCGTGCAGGCTGAGGTAGCCGCGCGGGGCGACGACGACCAGAATATGCCCGTCGTTATCCTGGGCCACGATGGTGCGGCGGGCGGGGGTTCCATCGTCGCCGTCGGCGGGAAAGCCCATCACGCCGCCCGGTTTGACCAGCACGGGGAAGGATTGCACACCCTCGACCAGTCCCTCCGCGGGGTCGTAGGGTTGCTCCTGGAGCCAGCGCACGCTCACTTGCCCGCCGGCGGTGACGGCGAACATTCCGGCAAAATCTCCCAGGGGGGCGCCCGCCGACCGCCCGCCGCTGATGAGCAGTGCAGTGGCCTCCCCCTCCGGGGTAAAGTAGCCGGCGTTGATGGTCAGCAGCGGTTGTAACTCGGCCGCCCAGGCGGATAGCGGGCGCGGATTGTCAGGTTCGTAGCGCACGCGGAAGCGCGCCAGTGCGGGGTCTAACCGCACGATGATGACTCTCTCCAGGACGTTCCCCGTGGCGACGTCCATCTCGCGCAGTTCGACGCCCGGCTCCAGCGGCTGCCAGCCGGTATCCGGCGGCGGCGGGGCGGTGTAGGCGGCCTGGGCGAGGATTTCCAACCGGTCGGCGTGGAAGCGCACTTGGGAGATGTGGGCCTCTCCGGGCAGTGGGCCTACCAGCGTCAGCGCCTCCAACGCCCGTTCGGTGGTTGATTGGACGCGCGGGACCGCCTGGGCCAGAAAGCCCTCGTCGGGCAGGGTGTAGAGCTCCTCGCCCAGCGCCAGTCCGATGGAGGTCAGGGACGTCTCGCCCTCTTGGAGCAGCAGCAAGCCCATCCGCTGCCAGCTCAACCCCAGGTTGACGTCGGCGTAGAGGATCAATCCACCGGGCTGTAGGTCAACCCACAGGTCGCGGTAGCGGTCGCCGCCAGCATCGTCGGGGAGAAAGTGGCGGCGTAGAAAATCGTTGAGGGCAGGCTCGTCCAGGGCGAGCGTGTAGGCGCTGACGCCGGGGGTGGTCGCGTCGCCGGTGATTTCTCCATCACCCAGGTCGGCCGGGGTCAGGCTGAGGGGTTGCGGCAGGTAGGGCGGCAGGAGCAGTTCGACGTGATCGAGGGGGGAGCCTGTGGAGATGAGCGGGGTAGGGGAG
>Ga0164311_10001834_pt1 | contig 10689 bp, 11 predicted proteins | sample GuaBasSedimGuay2_FD_121796 | JGI IMG/M metagenome (GOLD analysis project Ga0164311, IMG submission 121796) | Subseafloor sediment microbial communities from Guaymas Basin, Gulf of California, Mexico - Guay2, Core 4569-9, 9-12 cm | ecosystem: Environmental > Aquatic > Marine > Hydrothermal vents...
CGATATCGGAGATGGCGAAGACGATCATAACCTTCAGCTGCGATGTGGAGGACGCCGAGGAAATCGAGAGATACTGCAGGGAGAATGGATACGTGAAGAGCTGGTTCATCCGAGAATGCGTCATGCAGGTAGTTGATGGAAGGGTTCCACTGATCCCGAGACAACAATGGATCTCGCCGAGGAAAAAGTTGACGCGTTAGATGAGGAATCCTCTCCGCGGCCTGTAATAGAGCGCCAAGGCCAGGGCATATGCGAGGTCGTCGTGTGTTCCATTTCTGCGGCCGAATCTGAATCCACCGCTTCTCGTCCTCTCATATTGTATGCAGTTTAGGTGGTTTAGGAGCTGTGGGTCGTTTGGGAGAATTATCTCACGTCTCTCGATCATGAGCTTGAGCCTTCCAAAGAGCTCCTCCTTAACCCTCTCAGTTAACTTGACCCCAATTACCGGCAACCCGAGTTCCCTCAAGTGCTCGACGATCGGCCCGCCGAGCCCCGTCTCATCGACAATTATCCTCTCCATGGGCGCCGCCCTATGTAGGTCGTAGATCAAGGCGTTGAAGTCCGCGTATCTCCCACACTTCTCCGCCCTCCAATAGGTCAGCCTCCATTTCCCGATTTCCTGATCGTATTTCACGCCGACTATCGCCGCGAGGCTCTCCCTCCCACCCGGATCGTATCCGTAGACCGAGTTTTCCTCCAGTCTGGGCTCGTAATCCTCTACGCATCTCCTGAGCATGGCCATGGGGAAGAAGCTATTCCGATCATCTAGGAACCTGGCCTCATACTCCACCATGAACCTCTCTTCTCCGATCAGCTCCCTCTGCTCCACGAGGAATTCGCGGCTTATCAGGGGATTGAACTCGGATGGCCAGTGATACTTGCTCCATTTCCCGGTTTCATCACACCAAATCCTGTAGAAGATGTGATCCCTATCCCAGGGGGTTGAGAGCATCCAGCAATATCCACCTGTAGCCGAGATCATGGGGAAGACCACGTTCGCTATCACGCGCTCCGGCATGAAGGCTGCCTCATCCAAGACTATCAAGTCCGCGGAATATCCCCTCAGGGTGTCGCCCCCACCGCATGGAAGCGCGATCATCCTGCTCCCATTCTTGAACGCGATCTCGGATCGAAGCATCTTCTCGACGCTGTATCTCAGGAGACTTCCCTCGACGAATCCAGTTATCTTCGAGAAGATCAGCAGGCTCTGCCTAAGCGTCGCCGAAACCACGAGAATTAGCGATTTCTCTCTCGTCGCGGCGAAGTGTATCGCCTTGGCAGCGGCCGCCGTTGATTTCCCAACCTGCCTACCCGAGCAGACGATGATCCTCTTACCTGGATCCCTGAGAAATTTTTCCTGATATGGGAATGGATTGAATCCGAGGATTATCTTGGAGAAGGTTACCGGGTCTTCCGCGAGCCTCCTAAGAGCTTCCCTAGGCCAGGGTGAGGAACTTGAACTTCCGCTCGATGAGCCTCTCAAGCCTCTTCTTCGCGACCTGCACATAGACATCCTCCTCGGCCCCGGAGCCCGGGTTCCTCCTCTGCCTGATTAGCCCCGCGGCCCACTGCGCCTCGACATCAGCCAAGATCTCCTTCAAGGATTCATCCGACACAGGCGTCTCAACATATTCAGAGAGTACGTCGTTGATCTCCGCGTCAACGGCCTCCAAGACCTCGACTATCTCCTGGTCGAGGCTCGTGTCCTCCTGTGGGTGTTTCAGCCACCACTTAACATCCGAGGCCGTGGCATAGGTCATGGAAGCCACCTCCTCTTCTCAGGTCGCTCGAGGATTTTTCGCATACCGTCATCTATCTGCCTCAGCTGGTTCTCGATGGAGTTCAGCTTCGCCTCCATGGAGATGATTCTCGCCTCGATGTCGTGGATCAACCTAATGAGATAATCCCTCATAAAGTCCTCCAAATCCCTCTTCAACTCGATTCCTCACCTCGGATATGATCAGGAATATGAGAACGGCGTAGAGGATGAGATAGAACGCGGCAGACAAGATCCAGAGTTTTCCGCCGAGGAATTGTGCGTGTCTCTCCGCCTCCGATAGGACTTCACAAATAATGATGAGGGAGGTTGTGAGGAGAATTAGCGCCGCCAATTTTATCCTCATTTCATCTCCTCGCTGTCGCGGCGGTTATCCTCCTATCCAAGTACTCGAGTTTGTCGTGTAGGTATCGGTCTAGGTCGTTAAGCTTCTGCTCAATCCTCACCAGCGCCGAGTAGATCTCCCTGATGTCCAGCTCCTTTATCTCGATCATGGTATCCTTCAGGGTCAATCACCTCACGCGGTCACGATCTTGACTATCGCCTTATCCCACTTCGCCTTCGCGGCGATGCAGTGGCTCCCGGCGACGTACACTTTCCTGGCCTTAACATCTCTAAAGGTTTCGATCAACAGGTCCCTGCTTATGGCCATTATGAATGCGTCCTTCTTCTTGAAGAGGACCGCGTGGTAGGTTGTCACGCCGCTTCCGGTCCCCGTCTTCACCCTCGGGCTGACGAAGATGTCGACTCCGAAGAGCCTCGCTATCACGCCCGTCTGCGGGTCGAAGGTCCCGAACTGCATAGCGGTCTTCACGTAGTCCTCCTTCAGCAGGTCCTCGTATTGCTTTGGATGTAGGACGAGTACGAGGTCTCCGGGGGCGAATCCGACGTTCTCGTTTCTCAGCCTCGTCAAGGCGGAGAGGATTAGGTCGCTGGTGAACTTGTCATCCGCCGTCAACTCCGACTCGGACTTCCCACCCGGGGTTATCGTCGCACCCGCAGCCGAATCCAGTTCTTGTAGGATCACGTCGTCGGAGCTAAGCTGGGCGGCTTCCGCGAAGCACCTCGCGATAACCGCTCCCAGATCCTCGGTCATCCGCTCCGCGTCCACGTAGGTGAAGCTCTGGATCGCGCCGTATTCGGTTGGCGTTACCTCGGCGAAGGTTATGGTCTGGGTTGCCTCGGTAGGCTCGGTTCCAGGCGTCAGCTCGCTGAAGGTTATCGAGTTTATGATCGGGAGGGTCGCCGTCTTCTCACCCCTCTCAAGCGCCACGACTTCCCCGAACGCCCTCAATCCAAGCGGGGCTCCAGCCGGGATCCTGAACAACGGCATAGCGTGGGTGACCGGTTGATCGCTCGTCCCGGTTACCGCCTCCCTAGCCTTCAGCTTGACGCTCTCCGCGATCCTCTTCCCGACCTGTCTGCAGAGTTCGCCGAACGTCTTGGGCTTCGGATCCAATCTCTCGACGATCACCTTTTCATCTTTCTTTTCCTCCATCTCTCCCACGCCGACCACCGAGGTGGTCAGAGTATTTTTCGCATGTCCCGTGTCCAGGGATTCCTCGAACAGCTCCTTGAGCGCCGCATACGCCTCGTCGATTAACCCGACATATTCCAGGAGCTTGAAGCTCTTAACAGGCTCCATGAGCCTCGACAGCTCCACGAGTCTATCAAGGCTCGGCGGCTCCTTCTCGAACTGCCTGTAATGTGCTGCGAGATGCTCATAGACATCCTTCACGTCTTTTTCAGGGATATTCACGCCTCCCCTGGCCCCGAAGAGCGCCGCCATCGCCGCCGCGACGCCCCTCCAGACGACGCAGAGTTTTCCATCGATTACCTCGTGGTGCGGGAGCTTGTAGCTACCAAATTCCTCGGGATTTTCCTCATCGTACCACGCGAACCCGAGCCTATACTTCTCCCAGTCGATTGATTCCTTGTCTCCGCTTCCATCAACGCTCGCCCACCTCCTCAGGGACTCGACGGCGCGTTGCTTGTCCCATGGCCTTTCGATGGGCGCTGTCGGGGTCTCGTGGAGTTGAACCGCCCGCTCAACCGCCCTCAGCCTGATCGATTCAATTATCTCTATGTTGGCCTCCGGGATTCCGGGGACCGCTACGAGCGAGATCTCGCGTAGGTGGAGGTTCCTCGGAACGATTATGTCATCTACTAGGTCGATCACCTCGTAGTCCGCGCCGAGGCTCACGTGCTTCACGACGCCGCTCCTGATCTTCTCGGCGGCCTCCTCATCGAATATCTCCGCCTCATACCTCAACACCTTACTTACGTCATCCCACCTGATCCGCGCCTTCCCAACCGCGTTCCGCGCCGAGACGTGCTCCCAGTATACCGGAACCTCCCCGCCATCGAGTTCCTCAGCCATCTTCTTCAGCTCCTCTGGGAGATACAGCCTGTTGTTTCGGCTCACCCTAGCTGGCGCCAGAACGCCCTTGATCCTCAGGGATCCATTAGCCCAGCCTAAAACCTCCAGGCTCATCGCTTGAAGCGGCTTGTTCAGAGGATATTACGCATCTAGATGCGTAAAATTCTCGCCCGGGTTCTCGGGTGCTTGATGAGGTTCTTGGATAGGGTTTTGGAGAAGCTTGGGCTGAGGGGGAGCAACGGGTTCTTCGAGGGCTCGTCCGCGTCTCCAAGCATATCGAGCATAACCCCAGGCAGCGTCTTCAGGAGGAGGCTCGAGTGCTTCCTAAAGGACCCAGACACCTACACCGCCGTGATGTGCATGACTGCGTTCGTAGTCGGACCCGGATTCCACGTCTCCGGAAAGGAGGAGGCGGTGAAGATCGTGAACGAGTTCAATCAGAGGGTTGGGATGGATCAGCTATTGTTCAAGGCGATCTCGGAGATGCTCTGGGCCGGGAACAGCTTCTGGCTCAGGCTACGCGAATCCGGGAGAATCGTGGGCTTGAGGAATATCCCGCTTCCCTCGATAACCGCGATCCACCGAGACGACTCCGAGATAAGGGCCCTGGAGATCCAGACCATAACCGGCGCATCGGCGAAGATAGACTTCAAAGACGTCGTCCACTTCTACTTCATCAAGCATGGAAACGATGTCTTGGGTTCGCCGATAAACCGGCCGCTGATGGAGTGGAGGACGATCTACGACCCGGATAGAAACCTCTCCTACCAGATTCCCAGCTACTATGACATCAAGTGGAGTATGGAGTGGGCGATGTGGAAGGTCTTGATGAAGTATCCTCCCAGACATATCTACCAGTTCCCGAGGATCGGCGGCGAGGCCCAGAAGGAATACGCCGAGAAGATAAAGCTCATGCTCCCCGGCGAGGACATCGTGACCAACCAGGAGGTAAAGGTCATAGATGTGAGGATGGATCCGAGGGCGAGGTTCGACGCATACGTGGAGTACCTCGACAACAAGGTAACCCTCGGGCTGATGAACTCGATACTCAGATTGTTCACGAAGCCGGGGTTCACGGAGGCGAGCGCAAAGGAGGCCAACAGGCTTCTCGGAAACTTGGTCACGGCGATCCAGCGGGCCGTTAAGAGGATAGTCGAACGCGAGATCTATGATCCCCTACTGGAGAGTCTTGGAGTCGATCCCGCTGAGGCCGATGTCCGATTCAACTGGGGCATACCAGAGAAGCCGAAGATAACCCTAGAAGACATCCAGAGATTCTACTCAACTCCGCCGCACGTCGAGCCCGCGCTCACGAGATCCGAGGTGAGGAAGCTCCTCAAGAACCTCGGGTTCCCGATAACCGAGGAAGCACCTGAATCCGCGAAGATAATAGAATCCGCAGAATCTGTCGTGATCAGGCTCCGAGAATCCGAGGCATATGACCTCAGATCCGCCAAGGACCTCGTAATAGATCGGGATCGGGGAATCCACCTAACATTGATCGAGGGGGCGGATTGGCTGAAGGTCGCGGCCATAACCTTCGACAAGAAGAAGTGGCCGAAATGGAATTCAAGGAACGCCCAAAAGTGGTTCGAGGAAAACTTCGAAACCATAAAATCCATCCTCGGAGATGCGAAAAACGCGTGAAATCTCCTGATGGAGGTTGATGAGGCCAGAGGTCTTGGCCGCGGTCTTCATCGGAGGATGCCTCTACGCGTTCACCGCCCTCTCAAAGAGCGTGCTCGAGGGCGAGCGCTTTGATCCCCGGAAGCTATCGAAGACCATTTTCTTGGCCGGATTATTGGCTGTATTAAACACGGTCATGGGCGTCGGCGAGTTCTCCGAAATAGACTTGGTGATTCAAGGCGCCGGCGAAACCGTTCTCCTCGATAAGCTGCTCAAGCTGTTGAGAGTTCTCGTGGCCGGGATGGATGAGCCGCGATGGTGAAGCTGAGGATAAGCCTGACCGAAGACGAGAAACATTCCCTACTCCAGCTAAGGGTCGATAAATCATTCAAGACCAAGAGCAGGATAACGAAGCGGACTATCGAGGTAGCGAAGGCATTCGGGATAGGCGTCGACGAGGAAAAAGTGTTCCACGTCTTCAGGGACTTCGAGGTGGAAATAGAGCCAGGCGACATAGTATACGTGACTGGGGAAAGCGGATCGGGTAAGAGCGTCCTCCTGAAGGCGGTGGCCAGGGAACTAGCAAAGCACCCAGAATTCGGCGGAGTAATAACGGATGAAGATGTCGAGGTGAAGCCCCGGGAGATCCTGATACACGGAGTCGGAGTAGACGCGGCGGATGCGATGAGAATTCTCAGCCACGTCGGATTAAATGAGGCATATCTCTTCCTCAGGCGATATCGTGAACTGAGCGACGGCCAGAAATACCGATACAAGCTCGCGAAGGCATTCTGGAGCGGGAAGAAGACCATAATCTTCGACGAATTCGCCTCAACCCTGGATAGGGTAACCGCGAGGGTGGTCGCATACCTCGCCCAGAAATTCTGTAGAAGACACGGGTTAACCCTGATAGCCGCCACGACCCACGAGGATCTATTAGAAGATCTAAACCCAGATCTCTTGATCTGGAAGGGTTTCGGCTCATACGTCGAGGTGAAGAGATTTGATCCCAAGCCTAGGCCGTGCAGCATCCTGAAATTCGTTAGGATTGAGGAAGGCGGATACGAGGACTATAAACAGCTATCCCAGTTCCATTACATCGGACATAGGATCAGTTATCTCAGGAAAGTCTTCAAGGCGGTGGTGGAACTCGATGGAAGGAGGGAGCTCGCCGGGGTCATAGTCTACGTGCATCCATACCTCGACCTCGCCGCGAGGAACATCGCCATCCCAACGATCAAAATCCTCCGCAAGAAGCTCGGCCCCAGGAGATACGCAGAGTTCATCGATAGGTGTTTCAGCAGGATCGCGCGGGTCGTAGTCCACCCAAAGTACAGGGGAATCGGATTGGGGACCATGCTGGTGCGGGAGACCATGCCGAGGGTTGGGACTCCTTATGTCGAGGCTCTAGCGGTCATGGCGAGGTACAATCCATTCTTCGAGAAGGCGGGGATGAAGAGAATAGAATACGAGTCGAAGACGCGGAGAAACATCGAGAAATTCTTAATCGAATTAGAATCCACGGGAATCCAACCAGACCTAATCCACTCGAGGAGATATCTCAGAAAAACCCTGAAGAAACTGAGCCAACGCAGCTTGAGGAAACTGGCCTCGATGGCCAAACACCTGCTCCCGCCTAAGCGGAAGAAAGCGAATCTCCTAGGAAGATCCGGCGACGTGAACATCGAGAACTTGATCGAGATCTTAACCGAGATCAGGGCTAAGCCGGAATACTTCATCTGGAGAAATCCGCATATCCCATGTCCGATGAAAATTGCCCGCAAAAATTGAAAGAAAAGCATCCAAGTGAAAAAATCAGGGATTGGCGCCCCAGACGCCCAGTTTATCCCCTCCACTACGTCATTCAGGTCTAATGGTCCCTCTAAACCGAAAGTGAATTTCATTTTCAGTCAAGTCTCTTAAGCTAATATCATATCCGTGGGCATGGATCATGGTAGATGGGCGGGGGCTCCGGCTATGTGACGATAAAGCTCAGGCTTCCATCGATCTTAGTTGAGAAGCTTGAGCGGGTGGCTAGGAGAAGGGGCGTGAGGAGGGGTAGGCTGATCGCATCGCTCCTGGCGGATTGGATTGAGGACTACATAGAGGATAGGTTTGAGCCATTCTCCACCAGGGATAACCGGATAAATATCGTGGACAAATTGCTCGGAGAAATAATCCCGGTCACGATCATGAAAGGAGAACTCTACTGCGAATACTGTAAATCATTTACCTGCGGTCACACGCGTTATGCAAAGAAGATATATGCGAGGAAGAAGCTTATGGCGAAGCGTGGGTTCTGGGAAATATGTGACTGATGAAAATGATTCAGCCGAAGATCATCCTCTCTAATCTGAGAAGTCTTCTGAGCGCAGCCTTCCGCTCCTCGGCTTCAATCTCCGCTCCCTCCAAGACCTGCTTCATAAACGATATCGCGCGATCATACACCCTCCTATTCACCGGATAGGGTACCCCATCCTTACCGCCGACCGCAAACGTGAACTTCACCGGATCCCTCCAGTCGACTCTCGCTCCGTAGATTAGCGCGGAGATCAGGGCGAGCGCCCTGACGGTTGATGGCCCGATTCCCCTTATCTCGATTAATTCCTCGTAGTTTCGTGGTTTGATGTCGTATGCTCTCTTGATCGCCTTCCAGTCGATTCTCCTCGGCATCTCGAGGTGGCTTGGGATCTTCTCGATCACTTCGCTTCCTTCATTTGCCCAGGTCGTCAAGGTCTCCTGCTTATTCATCGCGATGTTGATTAATCGAATGAGCTTCGCCGGATTTTCCGACACCAAATCAACGGATGTCTTCCTGGCTTCCTCGCTCTCCTTAGAGGTCATGTTGAGGACGCAGACCTCCTTCTTCGCAGACGCTATCCCCGAATGCGGTTCAACTACGAAGCTCTTGACGCATTCATCTAGCCAGTGATATCTCCTCGCGTATCCGAGATCCGTGTTCATCCCCTGCTGGATAACGGCCCATTCACCATCCTCTGTGAAGACGATTACGTGGTGATAAATCGAGTATCCATCTTGGAGAACCGCGTTATCGACCTTCGCTGTGAGTCTGCTGACCCTGACGAGTTTCACCGCTTTATCCTCATCTAATCCAACCTTCAATAATTCATCTGGAATTCTCCTGCTCAAAGCGCCTTTGCCGCCGATTAACGCGACCCCATCTTCATCGAGTTTCAGGGTCTCCCTCAACGCCCCCGTCACCGTCGTCGTCAAACCACTTGAATGCCAATCGAATCCCAAAACGCATCCAAATGATTGGAACCAATATGGGTCTCCAAGCCTCCTGAGGAACTCTCTTTTCCCATAATCTTCTACGATGACCCCCGCTATCGCCGACGCCATAGACTTCATCCTAGACATCAACCATGGTGGAACGTGGCCGCTGTGTAGCGGCAGGTCGCTGGTTCCGCTTAATCTCATCCAGTTTAAGGATTATCTTGGCTGGAATTAACTCTTCTCTTTTCTCACCGAAGAATACTAGGAGAAATGCGGTGAAATGCGGGAGACTAAGTTTAAAAGAACCGAGCTTCCCCCTTAGTGGGAAAAAGAGGGTAGATTCGATATGATCCTCGCCGGCGAATCTCTCCTTGTAATTATACTAGCTATAATCTCCGGGATAATCGGAATCCTCGCCGCCCTACTTCTCTACTGGAAGGTTCAACGATATCCGATGGGTACACCGCGGATGAGGGAGATCTGGAGCGCCATCAGAGAGGGCTCAAAGGCGTACATGTCTAAGCAGATCAAGACGATTATGTCGTTCACGGTCGGATTGGCCGTCGCCGTCATCATCATGATCTACTTCGTATATACCATGGTGATGAATATAGAATCCGGGCTGGCGCTCAGGGAGGCAGCGCTAACAGGGGTATCCGTCTTAATAGGCGGAGCCGCCTCTGTAGCCGCCGCATTCTTCAGCATGGACGCCTCGACCAGGACGAACGTCAGGGTGACTGAAGCCGGGAAGAAGAGCAGCTTCGAGGCTCTCAAGCTCTCGATCCTGGGAGGCGGCGTCCTCGGATTCTCCGTCTACAGCCTAAGCCTCCTAGGCCTCGCGGTATTATTCCTGATCTACAGCCTGATCTCCGGCGGATTAGCGGAGGAAGTTGAGTTCAGGATGGCCCTCGACGCCTTGGCCGGATTCGCCTTCGGAGCCAGCCTCTCCGCGCTCTTCGCCCAGCTCGGCGGAGGAATCTACACTAAATCCGCGGATATAGGAGCGGATCTCGTTGGAAAGATCGAGGCCGGGATCCCCGAGGACGATCCCAGGAATCCGGCTGTGATAGCTGATCAGGTTGGAGATAACGTGGGAGACTGCGCGGGAAGGGGAGCCGACATCTTCGAGTCGGTCACCGCGGAGACCCTCGGAGGAATGATAATCGGATGGGTCCTCTATGTTCTAACGCATAATCAATTATTCATGGTTCTGCCGCTCGCGATCGGGGCCGTCGGGATAATCTCCACGATAGCTGGGATCCTCGGAATCCTCTCCTACAAGAACTTCAAGGAGCCCTTCGAGCCCATGAGCTTCGGGATAATCGTCTCAGCAATAGTCTCGATAATAACCTATGGAGCAGTCGTCTACTGGCTATTCCCAGGCCAATGGTCCTACATGCTGGCGGCGGGAATCGCGGGAATCGCCGGGGCAACCCTAGTAGTCCTCTCAACGAATAGATATACCGGACTCCGGTCGGGATTCGTCCACAGCGTAGCCGAGTCATCTCAGAGCGGCCCAGCCCTAAACATAATCTCAGGGCTCTCAGTTGGAATGCGGGCCGTCGCCGAGCCGATAATCGTGATAGCCGCCGCCCTAGGAGTCGCATTCTACGCCGGGAAGGTGATGCCGATACCCGGGTTGGAGCAAAATTGGCTGATGGACTTCATC
>Ga0164311_10001835_pt1 | contig 10684 bp, 7 predicted proteins | sample GuaBasSedimGuay2_FD_121796 | JGI IMG/M metagenome (GOLD analysis project Ga0164311, IMG submission 121796) | Subseafloor sediment microbial communities from Guaymas Basin, Gulf of California, Mexico - Guay2, Core 4569-9, 9-12 cm | ecosystem: Environmental > Aquatic > Marine > Hydrothermal vents...
CAGATCCATTAACCAGTTATCTAACGTCTGGCCGGGTATCATATACATGAGATCGATGTTAAGGTAATCAAGCCCAGCATCCCTTAAGAGCTCTATGCTCTCTAACGAGTCCTCCACGGTATGACGTCTGCCTAGCTTCCTGAGCATCAGAGCATCGAAGGATTGAACTCCTAGGCTAACCTCTTCGACGCCTGCTTTAAGAAGCCCGTAAACCCTGCTTTCGTCCACTAAATCGTTTGGATTAGCCTCTATGGCCAAGACCTCCCTTTCTAGGTCAAATGACTCGACTAGGGCGTCCATTATCTCCCTGAATTGTTGGCCATCAAGGAGACTAGGAGTGCCACCTCCCACGTGAATGTCGACTATTTTGAAATCTAGGTCTTTTAGTAACTTGCCATAAGCTCTTATCTCCGCTTTTAGGGCCTCGATGTATTTGACCACGAGTTTAGGATTCCACAGAGTCTTGACGTAAGGGCAGAAATGGCATATGCCCTTACAGAAGGGGAAGTGCATGTAAATGGCCACTTCTCGCTCTATCAGAGTGCTCTTGAATCTCTCACGAGCTAAAGTTTGATCTGGCCTAGTGAAGGTGGCTTTGAACGCTCTCTTGGCTACCCAGCTCCAGAAACCAAAGCCATCTCTATCTAATATCATGATCCCCCACTCCAGCCTTTATGTATTACAGATTTTCTTTATAAGTATTACGTCTTTTCTTGGGTTAATCTCTGAGCAGAGACTAACCAGGGAAGCTTGAGCTTGATGAGTGAGAGGATTAATCCGCCCGGCGAATAGCTGATATGTAAAGAATGCTAAAGACAAAATGACGAAAGCCTTATTTAGATGTGCATTTTAGACTAGTGGTGGCTACCATGCCGTACGGGTTTTCAGTAAAAGATTTAGGAGTAGCTCGTGCTGGAAAGAGATCCGTATCTCAGCTTGTCATAAAGTGTAAGGACGTAATCAGCGCGTTAGCTGAGATAGCTTCTAAAATGGCTAAACATGATATTAATATTCTTTCTGGCTCTATAATAACTGAGCCCGATGAGGAAATAGGCGTGGTAACTATGTTCTTAGATCTTACTGGCTTGAGCATCACCGTTGATCAGATAGTGAAAGAGCTTAGAGCATTAGATAGGGTCTTAGATGTAAGAGTAGCTGCTAGAGAATTTAGTGGAGCTATCGTAAACATGGGCACCTATGTTACCACTTACCTTAGCAGGATGTTTAACTGGCTAGACGAAGCCTTTGGCACTGGAGGGCACGCCATATTATTTAACATGGGAGAGCACGCCGTCCGGCCTATCGTTAAAGAGTTAAAAGAGCGTGGTCTTAGAGGTCGGGAGCTAATAGAGGCGTTTTTAGTCACAAATACCATCATAGGTTTCTATCGTTATGAAATCGTGGAGTATGATGAAGAGAAATTAAAGTTTGTAATAAGGTTATATGAGAACTTTGAGTGCAAGTTCTTTATGGGCAAAAAGGATAAGCCTATGGGCCACATGACAAGAGGAGCATTAACCGCTATCTTTAACGAAGTATACGGTAAAGTATTTGAAGTGAGAGAGGTTAAATGCATAGCAAAGGGAGACGAGTACTGCGAATTTATAATCAGCCCCAGATAAGCTCATAACCACCACTCTTTAAATTCTCCTGATCTCCTAAGCCCCCCGCCTGGTTCGTAAGGTTACCGGATCGTAACCTAGATGTAACGAGATAAGGGTGGCTTCATCCAGACCCCCGCTAGCTTGTCATCCCAAGAGGTCCTGCGCTTGCAGGGGCAGTCCGCCCTTGGGTAGAATCCTTTGAGCTATTTAAAAAGGTAAACTGACAAGCTCATTAACTCCGCTTGATGGCCACGTAGCCTAGTCTGCGCTTTAGCTCCGTCATCTTGTGCTCTAGTGCTAGGCTGAGCAGTAGCTTGACCCTCGTCCTAGCATCCTCTAGGTTCTCGGCATCCTCCAGCTCGCTCACGACCAGCTTTAATGCATCTGTGAAGCCTCTCTCATAATCACTCACGTTCCATCACCTCCTCCATTCTACGTGCGACTAGTCTCTCGGCAGCGCTCTCTAGAGCTGCATCTCTAATGGCTTCTACACGCCTTATGGCATCCTCCACATCCCTAGAGCCCTTAATGACCGCTAGGGCGAGGGCGAAGCCATCGCTGAGGCCCTTGATGTAATCTGGCCCAGGCACGGCGTCCACCACCACCGTGGGCTAGCTCACGATAAGCTAGCCTTATAAAGCACGTGAACTCGCATGGCCAGGCCAGGAGAGGCTCACGACCAAAACATTAACCCATCTCCAGGTTCTGTCGAATAGGGGGTTGTTGAACTGAGTTGATGCCCCCTATTCAACTTCCCCTCTTTTGCTCCTTTGGCTTTTCCACATCCCCCTGAGGGGTTCGTTAGGGCCAAGGTCATAGCTACATGCGAGAGGCGTTCAGGCCCGAACCACAGGTCCACATCTGAAGTTCTAAGCATGTTAAGACAGGCCGTAACGTGCCTATTGCCCTTGTATCCGCATCGGGGGCACTCCACCCGCCCCATCGGGTATATCCTGGCCGGGTCGAAGCTCTCTAGCATCTCAGCCAGGTGCATGGGCCTGGTCGTGCAGTCCAGCTGGGCGTTGAGGAATACGAAGCTCTTGACGTGCTTATCCCTGAGCTCCTTGAGGCTCTGGATGATCAGGTCCTCGCCCGGCACCCACCTGTCCTCGAAATCACCTCTAGCAGCCGGTATGGCCTCTTTCAAGTCCTCTATGAAGTCCCTCGGGTAGCCCAGAACGCGCCTGTAGAAGTTCAGCAGATTCCTAAATGCCCTATCCAGGTGGTGCCTGGTTGTCTCAGGGCAGCGCATGAACATCTCAAAGACTTGCTCAGGCCTTGAGATGCCCTCAGCTGGCATATAGCGATCTAAATAGCTGAGCACTCTCCTGATATTCTTCTCGTTCCTAGTGGGTCTCTTCTTGCTCTTGAGGAACCGCACGAACTGCTCCCCCAGCTCGGGCTCCCACCTCACCACTAACCCTTGGGGCCGAGACCGGGGGCCTAGTATGATTGGGACCGGGGGCCTAACATGGTAGACCGGGGGCTCAGCTCGGGCCAGAGCATCTTAGCTTGTATGAGCTTCATGGTCAGAGGCTAGGGGCCTAACGCCTGTTTCAGCAGCGGGGGGTGTTGAGGGGCTTAGCCCCCCAACGGCTGGCGGGCCCGCCGGGATTTGAACCCGGGACCTGGGGCTTAGAAGGCCCCCGCTCTCTCCTGGCTGAGCTACGGGCCCCTTACGGCCGGGGGAGGCGCTCGCCCTTTAAGATTTCGTTGCCATCGGGGCGCCTTTAAAAGGTGGGAACGACATGACCGACTTGAGGGTGTGTGTTCCTTGTGGCTGAGGCCTGATGCCATCACGGTGTGGAGGCACCCCGAGGTCCGGGAGCGCCTGGCCTGGTATAGGGCCGTGATGCTAAACCAGAAGCCCGCGAAGTTCAGGATATGCAAGCGCGTGGGCACCGACGAACGGCCGAATGATGTGGCCCAGCTGAGCGACGAGGAGCTCTGGCACCTTCACGGCCGCTTGGCAGGTGAGTTCAGGCGCGTGTGGAAGGAGATACGCGAGGGCACCCTCTCGCTAGAGGAGCTCGGGCAGCCTTCAACCAGCTTCCTGCATGTGAAGGCCCTCTTGGCCGAGCGCATGCTAAGGGCATGCCGCTTCTGCGTGAGGCGCTGTGGCGCGAACAGGACGGCTGGCGAGGTGGGCTTCTGCGGCCTGGGTTGCGAGGCCCGAGTGAGCTCCTGGTTCCACCACTTCGGTGAAGAAGGACCCTTATTGGGCGGTAGCGGTCATCCTGTTGGCGGAAGCGGCACCATTTTCTTCACAAGCTGTAATCTCAGGTGTGTATTCTGCCAAAATTATGACATATCCTTCAGGCCCAAGAACGGCGTGGTCGTGGACGCTAGGAAGCTCGCGGCCATAGAGGCCGAGCTGAGGCGGACGGGCGCGGCCAACATAAACTTCGTGGGCGGGGAGCCCACGCCCAACCTGCACGTGATATTGGCCAGCATGGAGCACCTGGACGTGAATGTGCCCATGCTATGGAACAGCAACATGCTCTGCAGCGAGGAGGCCATGGAACTCCTTGTGGATGTGATAGACATCTGGCTTCCGGACTTCAAGTTCGGGAACAACGATTGTGCTGAGCGGCTGACCGCTGGAGGAATAGATTACGTGAGCACCGTCCTAGCGAACCACAAGCTGGCGTTGGAGCACGGGGACATGATAATACGCCACCTCGTGATGCCCAACCACGTGGACTGCTGCACCAAGCCCGTGTTAGACATGATAGCCCGCGAGCTAGGCGCGGGGCGCGTGTTGGTGAACATCATGGGTCAATACCGGCCAGAGCATTTCGTGGCCCGCTGGCCCGAGAAGTGGCCCGACATAGCCCGTAGGCCCACGGCCCGCGAGATGCGCGAGGCCTTCGAGCACGCCCGCCAGCTAGGCCTAGTGTTCGAGCCCATATCGTGAGCGGTAAGGCTTTAAAACCGTCCGCGTAATCCCTGCTGGGAGAGGGCAGCCTTGCTAACGCCCTTCGTGCTCGCTCTGTTCTTCTTAGCCTTCGTGTCCTACCTATCCGCCGCCGCCCTGGCGGCCCTTGTCCTCAGGGAGGCCGCAGGGGAAGAGGTCTCCTCGGATGTGGCTGTGGCCCCCGTGGCTCGTCTCGGGCCTTACGTGCTCGTGTCCATAGGCATTCCCTGGCTGCTCACCATCATATTGGGCATGAGGGGCGTGCTGGAGCTGCCGCTCACCATGTTTATGTTGGTCATCGTGCCATCAATCCTCATGGGCTCTCTGCTCTCCTCCTGGCTCCTCATGGTGATGGCTCTCGCGCGTTATGGCAAGTCCACGCTGCCGGGCATCCTGGCCTTCTCGCCGCCAGCCACTTTGAGCGCCTTCCTCACCCTAAAAGCGCTCTGGCACATAGCCTGTTTCGCCCCCCGGGGATACTTCCTGGTAATCCTAGTTTTCACCACCCTGATGACTTTCAACGGCTGCACGAAGCAGGAAGTAGGGCACATGCTCTAACAAATTCTCGCAACGTGATCTCATCAAAGCGCAGCCTATTTATAGCGTTTTACAGCTTCTTGACGTATATTCGCGGAGGGAACATAGTCTAAGATGTCTCGCTGAAGCTACCGAAAGTCTTTTAAGCTAATTCGTCTTGCGTTAAGACCGGGAGCCTAGATGGCGCGGAGACTAGCTCTACTAGTCCTGCCAATGCTCCTCATCCTCGGGTTCGTAGCGTCCATCGCTAATGCGAGCGCCCATCCAATTCCAACGTCGGTCCTTAACGACACCAGCCCAGCTCGAGCGGTGGACCTCGCGACCTTAACCAGATCGGCTACTAAGCAAGAAGTTCCGTCAAACTACTGGCCTGATGGAGAGGAGCTGCTAAGCTACATAAACTCCTACTTCAAGACCAACGGCAAGTACATAGACCCCGAGCTCTACAAGGTAGACGAGCCTACCAGAGTCATCTTGGCCGTAAAGTCCGATGTGCCCGTCAGCGCTATAGCCAAGCACATGCTGACCTGCAGAGCTACTCCAGCGCTCGGCAACTTCTACTTGGTCCTCGGCCTCGTGGACGGTAAAGGCCTTGAAGGCCTATTACGCACTGACGGCGTCGTCATGGCTATTAAGGATATCATGTTGGTAGAGCAACTCGGCGTTCCTATGCCTAAGCCTAGCTCACTAGAGGAACTTAGATCGCTCATAAGATGGCCTGGGAAGTCCAAGACCTACTCACCCGAGGAAAAGACCCCGCTTGAAGCTAATCCACCGATCGAGCCTAGCATGTGGTGGGTCACCGAGATCCAAGGCGCCCAGGCTGTCTGGAACCTCGGCATCACCGGCGAGAACGTCACCATAGCGATAGTAGACACCGGCATCGACTTTGGCACCTTCATGCTCTCTTACCCAGACTATATAGCCAGGTATAATGAGACCATAGACTGGCCTGCTAACGCTGATGTAGATGCTCTCCACATGGCCATAACTAATATCACGGTGACCGCGTTTGAGAACGCCTCAGGCGTGTTCATACCTACCGCTGGCCTAGATCCACTAGTCTACTTCCTTGGGACGGTGATGCCTCTCTCTTGGCTCATAGGGGCGCCATGGCCCTGGAACATGAGCGTAACCGGCATCATGAGCTCTGGGGAAACCTGCAAGTTCGGCGTACTAAGCGAGCTGGCTTACCCATTCATCTTCCTCTTCCCCGTCATCGTGCTTGATGCAGACAGCGACGGCACTTACGACACGGTCTACGTCGACCTCTCCTTCTGGCTATCGCCAGACTTCAGCTTCTCCAACGACCCACCTATAACGGCCGACCAGCCAATCGCAGCTATGGACTTAGATGGCGATGGCTTTAATGACATATCATGCGGTAGCCTCAGCTACTTCTTAGATGTCTGGATGGCCTGCCCGAACCCCGAGGAAGCTGGCGGCATGCTAGAGCCCATAGATGACACCGGGAACTACGTATGCCTCATGTTCGACTTCTACGGCCACGGTACAGCCTGCGCCAGCTGTGCGGCTGGTAAGTTCATGGGCCATCCAGTAGCTGGCCCTGGCATGGCGCCCGGCGCTAAGCTCATGGGCGTGCTGGCCCTGTGGATCGGCGATATCATCGAGGGCGAGCTCTGGGCGGCTGGCTTCGACTTGATACCTGGCACCGAGGGCTGGAGCTACGTGCCAAACTACGGCTGGGTCTGGGGCGTCTGGCAGTACACGGGCAACCACAAAGCCGACATCATAAGCAACTCCTGGGGCGCCTCCGCATGGGCACTCTATGCTCTTATGGAAAGAGCACCTTGGTATGATGTGTTAACCATAGTCGAGGACTGCCTCATGGTCCCCGGCTTACTCGACCCGGACTACCCCGGCACCCTGGTGGTTCATGCCGGTGGCAATGGCGGGCCTGGTTACGGGACCTTCGTCAATCCGGGCTACGGCTTCTTGCCCATAAGCGTAGGTGCATCAACGTCCATGGCTTGGTCAGCAGCCCTGTATGGCTATGCTGGCGGTTACTACGACGAGGTGATACCTTGGAGCGCTAGAGGCCCTAACCCCTTAGGGGTGGTAGAACCAGACGTGGTATCAGTCGGCGCCTATGGCTTGACGGCTGTGCCCGTGTACTACTCCCCTGGCGATGGCTTCTATGCCTATGATCTCTTCGGCGGTACCAGCATGGCTACACCTGTAACGGCCGGGATCTGCGCTCTGGTCATCCAAGCCTACTACGAAGCCCACGGTGAGAAGCCAACTCCCGAGACCGTTAAGGCGATCATCAAGTCATCGGCTAAAGACCTCGGCTACGATCCATTTGTGCAAGGCGCCGGACGTGTAGATGCCCTTGCGGCCGTGCTGCTAGCTAACAGCACTGAAGGCCTGCTGGTTACGTCCGAAGCCAGCTGGAAGACCCTCAAGGGGCTGCTAAGCGATGCCTGGTCTACCGCCTACAATGCCTTCTACTGGCAGCTGACGCCTTATATGCCCGAAACATGGCGTGATGTAAGCTGGTTCGCCGGTTACGTGAGGCCCGGCGAGAGCACCTCAGCCAGCTTCACCATCTTTAACCCGAATGCGACCTACGAGGCTCAGGTTGAGCTAAGCGCTACTACTTACGAGTTCGTGGACGCCTGGACCATAAGCGGCCTAACGGGCCCGGTTTACCCGGCCGACTGGGCGCCCTACTACATATGGGGCAACATAACAATACTAGACAAGACCCAGATACCGCCCGATGCAGACCTAATGGTCGTCGTCCTAACCGTCCCATACAGCTACTTTGACGTGGATGGCGACTACTGGGAGGACAATGAGCTCTGGCTCTACGTGGGCGACTGGAACGATACAAACGCCGATGGCTTCGTGAACAAGACCGAGGTCTACAGAATAACGTGGTGCGCTGCTACCGGGACTAGCCAACAGGTGTACGTGGGCTTCCCGCTTAAGACCTTCCAGTTCGACCCGGTCGTCTACGTCAGACAGCTCAGCTGGACTGGGCCAGAGCAGCCTATACCCTTCGAGCTCAGGATAGAGTTCTGGCGTAGAGCCGACTGGAGCTGGCTATCCTTCAACACCACGAGCCTCACGGTGCCAGCGGGCGGGTCAGCTGGCTTCACGGCCACCATAACCATACCGGAAGACGCCCTCATGGGCGCTTACGAGGGCCAGATAATAGTTAATGCCACCATAGGGACCAGCAGCTACATGTTGGCCATACCTGTCTCGGTGACCGTGCCGCTTGTTATACCCTCTGGAACGCTGAGCCTCGACATCCTCGCACCTGAGGAACAGAGGCTCTACGATCCCTTCAGGGTAGGCGGCTTCTTCGACTGGTGGTGGCGGTACGAGGCAGGCGACTGGAAGCTCTGGCCCATCGACATAGAAGATCCAACAACCATATTGGCGGCCGTCTTCTGTAACTGGACCAGCCAGATGACCGATGTGGACATGTTCGCGGTTAACCCCAGCTTAGCCATCGTAGACGGGGCAATAAGCCCATACTTAGGCGGCGGTTGCTTCGCCTGGTACACAAGAACAGGCATCACCAGCGAGTTCGTGCTCTTAGACGTAGGCCTTAACCCCGTGGTCCCGCCAACAACCGGCATCTACACAATATTGCTCCATAACGTTCTCTTCGATGGCACGATCTACCCAGAGGAACTCAACTGTAGCATCCGGCTGCTCTACCTGAGCCCGAGGGGCACTTTCTTAGAGCCCATAACGGTCTATGCCAGAAGCGGGGCTACTGCGATACAAGAATTCACGTTAGCTACTGGCCTGGAGCTCGATGATGTCTACATGATTACTGCCTTCTTCTACTTACCGAACGTGATGTCCGTGATCATAGATATGCTAGGCGATATATCAGCAGGCACAACACTACCAATCACAGCCACCATCTTCGTGCCTCCAGATACACCAGAAGGCTCCTACCTAGCTATCATGCTGCTTAATGGCACGATAGCAGGAACTTCAACTCCCATAGAGCTGCTCACGTTCTTCAATGTCACCGTGGATAACACGCTCCCAACCGGCGCCATAATAGCTCCCACAAGCGGCTCTTACATACGTGGCATAACAGACGTAGTGGTCTCCGGCGATGATGTCAACTTCGATCGCATGGAACTCTACATCGATGGAGCGCTTCTAACTACTTGGACTACGCCAGGCAGGCATACATTTGCCCTTAACACAACTATGTATGCCGACGGCGACCATGTGCTGACATTAAAGGTCTTCGATAAGGCTGGGAACGAGTTCGAAGCCAGCGTGGACGTAATAATCGATAACACGCCCCCAGAAGTCAGTATCCTCAGCCCAGCAGGTGGCTACTTAGCTGGCACAGTAGATGTAACGCTCTACGGCTTTGACGCCTACTTAGATCGCGTAGAACTCTACATAGATGACGAACTCCTGACCTCCTGGTCCGCTAGCGGAGTTCACACCTACGGCTTAGACACCACTGCTTACGCAGACGGCAGCCACACGTTGAAGGCGAAGGTCATCGATAAAGCCGGTAACGAAGCTGAGGCCAGCGTTTCGATAGTGATCGATAACACGCTTCCAACGGCCGCAATAACAGCACCTGAAGATGGCGCTGAGGTCACAGGCACCGTAGCGATAACCGTAAGCGGCGATGATGTCAACTTCGATCGCATGGAACTCTACATTGACGGTGCCCTCGTAGCTACGTGGACTACCTCTGGCACATACGACTATGAGTGGGATACTACGGCTTACGGTGATGGTGCCCACCGCATCGAGCTTCGAGTAATCGATAAAGCGGGCAACAGCGCCGAAGCATCTATAACCGTCCATACGACAAACGTAGCCGCGTGGCGGAAGGAAGCGCGCACTAGCGGTCTTATCCTTGGCGCAGCCGCAGCGGGCATCCCGTTGCTGATCGTAGGTGCGGCGGCGGGCTTCCTGCTGAGAAGGAGGCCATAAGAGCTCCGCAAGCCTTATTTTTATTTCCTTGCTTAACTTATCTCCACGCCCTCTAATACGTGCTTAAGAATGGCCCTCATGAGGGCAGCTTCACGTAGCTCCCGCTATTTATGAGCCTGTGCCGGAGGCCTGACGAGGTCAGTTCATAAGGCCGCGAGGCGCTCTTGACACTGGGGAGGAGTCCTTGCTCTTAAGCCGCAAGTGGAGGCTGCTCGTCCTAGCCTCACGCTGGGATCGCTGCTACGTGCCCATCTACGAGGCCGTGGCTCGCGACAGGCCCGTGAGGCTGTTGAAGACCTTGATGACGAACTCCTGCTGGAGCAGCTGTCTCTACTGTCCCCTTAGGTGCTTCTCGGCCAAAACCAAGGCGTCCTGGCGCCCGGGGAAGCTGGCCCGCGTGGCCCTGATGCTTTGGCGTGAGAAGCGCGTAGATGGCGTCTTCCTCAGCTCCTCCCTGCCAGGCGACCCGGATAAGGTCATGGAGCTCCAGCTCGCGGCCGTCAGGGAGCTCCGCTCCCTGGGCTTCACGGGCTACGTGCACCTGAGACTCATGCCCGGAGTGAGCAGGCACTTGGTGGCTGAGGCTGCCGAGCTGGCGGACAGGATGGGCGTGAACCTTGAGGCCCCCTCGGCCGATGTGTTCGAGGAGATATGCCCGGACAAGGGGTCC
>Ga0164311_10001836_pt1 | contig 10684 bp, 13 predicted proteins | sample GuaBasSedimGuay2_FD_121796 | JGI IMG/M metagenome (GOLD analysis project Ga0164311, IMG submission 121796) | Subseafloor sediment microbial communities from Guaymas Basin, Gulf of California, Mexico - Guay2, Core 4569-9, 9-12 cm | ecosystem: Environmental > Aquatic > Marine > Hydrothermal vents...
ATCCAGTATCTCCTGAGTTAACAAATAGACTCTTGTGCCGGTTGGAGGAACGGAACCCATTGTTGTAGGACTAATATCATTCCTTTTCACAGAATAGACAGCACTAACACCAATTTCAATTCTTCTAGTATCATGTTGCTTAGTTAATGGATTGGCCTCACCTCTTACGCTAATAATCTTTTTGATTGGATGTCTTTCAATATGAGGGTTCCTAAGTTCTATGGATACAATCTGCCCTAGAGCATACGTAGATGAACCATCTTGAGTAAATTCTACAATACAAGGGTTTCCAACAACACCCTTATCATATGCAGTTTCCATAAGTTCCACATTTAAAATTGAGTTTGTTGATGGGGATATTACTACACCTATCCATTCCCCCGTATTAGCAATATTAGCTCCAGTCTTCTCTTCCAAAGATTTCATTCATATCCCCCCATACTTCTATATTCATGCATTGATAGAATAATATCAAATGGATTAACATTATTAATATTTAAGGCTCCTAAATCAGATAAGGTCATATCTTTAATCTGACTTAGTGCTCCTCCAAGATTCTTAACGAATAAATCTGCAATGTATAGAGGATAGGGTTCTATTATCCCAGGGAACTTTGCCTGATCCTGTAGTGCTTTTATTACCATTGCAAGTCGATATTCATTCTTTTTAACACTTTCAGGTATTTCTACTCTTAAAGCTGGTTGAGAAAAGGAAGGTCGGTAGTATAATACATATAATTTTTTCAGAGCCTCTGTTATCTGATTTACATAATTTTCACTACGTTCTTTTCCTATAATTCTCTCCATTTTGCTTTGACCACTTAAATGCCATTTACCTTCTTTTTTCTCCTCCTTATGGAGTTTGATTGGCCCTACAACTTCGTCAGGCTTTAGGATTAAAGATAAGATTGCTTTATCGTTGTATTCTGTTATATTTATTCTTTTTAGTAGTTCTGGTTGTATATTAGCTATATGTTTACATATTTCATTTCTGCTACTGTATTTTGGAACTCCAGCAAAGATTTGATCACTCTTTTTAGAAGTTATAACTTTAAGATAACTTTCTAACGTTTTTTTCTGCTCTTTCTTTGTAAGTATCGTTTAGTAGCTTTGGTATATCTTCTCCATCTAAAGCTGAAAATGCCATACCAGTTTTTATCAAGTGGGTAGTAAGAGAACCATCAATAAATACTACATTGTGAGGTGCCTTGCTTGCCAGTTCCAATTCATAAGAGAACATTAAACCACTTGCAAGGACAGGGGTTTTAGATTTATGTTCTACGGGAAAGATCTTTATTATATGATGCGGTTTCTCCCATTCTCTTTTTTCATGTGGAGGTAATCCCTCCACGGCAACTGCTGCAACGCCTACCACATCAAGTGAAACTTGTCTGCTAATCGCATATGATCCATCAACACCGCATACAGTAGGATCAAGTCTGTAATGAATGAGTTCTCCACTACTTCTCAGAAGATCCTCATCTACTAATAGTTCTCGTATCTCTTTCTTGATATTTTTCTAAACTCAAGAGATAAGAGTTAACTTTTGAAAGAACATTAACAGTATATTCTTGGAGCATTTCATCTACCATTGCTTCAGGGAGAAAATCTAAAGGAGTTTGTTGACTATCTTGATGCATCATTATTAAATAATAAGATTAGCACTTTATAAACATTACGAAGCTAAAGAAATTTCAACCAATTTAATAAATATAAAGAAGCTAAAACATTTTTGAAAGGAAACTAAAATCAAGATACTTAGGATAATAATGTAAAGACATAACACAAAATTATATTATTTTGCTCAATTGTAGCTAAGAAGCCAGTAAAAACTGAAACCTATTTTATAAGATCTTCATGCTTTACTATAATCATCCAACTATAATCATCCAAGGTGCTTATGTTGACACAACCTTAAAGAAAAGAGCTACTGGTATTAACATTCTTCGAGTAGGATCAATGTATGTCCTTGTATCAAAGTTTGAAGGAAATAGCTTCTTGACTCTATTACAGATCTCATTGAACCAAAACTCATTGAACTTATAGCGTTGTATGAGGCTGGATTTTTATCGGGCCGGGAGGGATTTGAACCCCCGACCGCGGGATTAAGAGTAATTGGAAAGAGTAGAAGCCTCTATTTCAACGATATTGACTTGAATGATTTTAAAAATTGGCTATTATATGAAAAAGGTAATACCGATGAGGACTGGGCAAATAGGATGATAAATAGGATGAAGGAAGTCTTGGCTGGAAAGGAGATCACTCTTGAAAATTTACGTCAAGGATTCTACGAAACAACTAATAAGAGAGCATACATTGCAGGCATCCGCAACTTAATCACCTACTTAGAAGAGAAAGAGATGATAGATTTTCTATTTGCTGAAAAAGTTAGAAAAAGCCAATTTGCAAAGATGCCGAAGTCAAATAAGCGTGAAATCTACCTCAAAGATGAGGAGATCGTAGAAGGATTAAGATTAATCGAGCAGAAGTGGGATGACGACACAGTCATGCTCTACAAACTGATAGTTTATAGTGGTATCAGACTTGAGCATGCCGTGAGATTGCTTGAAAACTTTGATCCAAGAAACCTCGAATTTAATGGAAAGGTAGCAAGATATCCATGTGAATCCGTTAGTAGAGGAGGTAAGAGAGTGTTCTTTGCATTCATGCCTTCCGAATTTGCAAAGCAATTGAGACCTTTCCATCTCAAGCTAAAACCATCAGCTTGGGCATGCCGAATCAATCCAAAGAAGTGGAGACCATCCGTAAACTCAAGGATTGATGCTAATGCTGTGAGAAAGTGGTTCCAAAACTTTTGTGAGTCTAACGGTGTCGAGCATGAATATGTAGAATTCTTCATGGGACATTCACCAAAATCAATGGGTGCTGAATACTACTTACACCTGAAAAGAACATCATGGCAAAGATACGAGAAAATTGTTGACAAATTCCCAATCTAATTTGGTGAACTAATCTTGAGAAATTGCTCTGTTGAAAATTGGTCACAAACTTACCACATCGTTAACAATTTTATCGATCTTGGCTTCAAGGAGCTCAAGCCTTTTACCGAGTTCATCAGTTCTCTTCTCAAGCTCTTCAAGTTTAGTGGTATGTTCCCTAACTTCCTTAACAACACTCAAAACCTCCTTGAGAATTGTCAGGATATCCTTGATTTGGTCCGTGTTGATTGTTCATAACCTACGTTATATACCTTCCTGGATTCAAACTTCACCTTGTCAAGGTGGGTTTGTAACTGGATTGACTTGAGCCCATCGATTCCTCAATAGATGATTCAAACTTCACCTTTTAATATTATTATATAGCTGAAAATATTCCGCGGATTCGCGAAACATTTTTACATAATATTAAATTTTTAGTGGAAGAGCCTTAATTTCAAGTGGAGTTAAGCCTTCTCATGGGTTTCCTGGGTAGGGTTTGAATATACCCCCAACTAAAATCTCATGTCAGACGAAATTTACATGAAGGTTAAATAAAAATAATAACTTTACAGATTCAATATTTTTATACCTCACTCTCACTCTCTTTCAGGTGTCTGTGGATGGTGTCAAGACTCCTCCCCGTTACCCTTGCAATCTCACGGTAGGAGAAACCCTGTTGTTTTAGAATTCTTATTATGTTTCTCTCAACCTCGTTAACATCCCTCCCCTCCTTGAAGAAGTAGGAGATTATTCTCGCAACCTTCAACTTGAGATCACCCTCCTTTTGATCAATCTTGGTTAAAGCCAATCTAATCAAGCTTTTAATCACACGAACAGTTAGAATTCTCCCCACATTCAAACCAACCGTGTAACCCTGCAAATAAATGAGTTCAAGTATCTCCTTAAGTTGTTCTGGAACTTTGTCTTTCTCAACTTTGCCATCCCAACCCATCTCCTTGGCAACCTTCTTGGCTACTTTCGTTTTAACTTCACTCTTATCTTCAAGCTCTGTTATCAAATCGACAAATTCTTCGGAGTTGATAGCTTCACTCAAGCTATCCTTTTCAGTCAGCTTCATCATCAAACCTTTAACATCCTCCATCTCCATCCCCTCCTAACGAACAAACATATATATACATTATATCTAAATATCTAAAAACGTCAATCTATCAATGTGTCCTCCCTTCTTACACCCCTCCCCATTGGTCCACCCGAAGTATTCCCTTCCACAAACAATTCCACTCCATTCAATCATCCTACCTACATCCACCTTGACCACCTCCTCACCTTCCTAACGGGTTTAACACTTTCAAAGAAACTGCAAATTCGAGCTTGAGAGCATAAAACTACCGTTTGCCAAGCTGAACAATAGAGTTGACCTTGAGGGAGTAGTCCGATCGTTGGCGATCTCCTCGATGCGTTTAAGCATTTGTAACAGTTTACGTCTCTCCTATTTCCCTTCCTCTTTACCTTCAGCTTACTCTTTACCTTCAGCTTAACGACCTGCACAATCCTTCACCTTTCACGCAAACATAAAATCCCTCTCTCCCCTATCCCGTTTGAACGTCAGTTTCTTGATAACGTTGTTGAATACCCGTTGACAATCCTTCAAGTCACACCTCCCTTCAACGTGTATGTAAATCTCAGCTCCTCCCTCGTCAATGAAAGCCTTCACACTAATTTTTGACCTGTCCACCCTTCTTCTCCTCTTCTTACCCTTCATCTCTTCCACCCCCTATAAACAAAATTCTTCAAAATGAACGTCCTCAAGTCTGAATAACTGCCAACGAAAATTGGCTCATCCTTTTCAAAGTTGTAATAGTGGAGGCGTGGAAATCTAACGTCTAAGGGAACGTTATAGATCGTAACTTCATTTTCAACGTCGTCAACGAATAAGAGGAGTAAGGGAACTTTCAAGGCTTTTGCAACCTTCTTTAGTGTGATAAGTTGATAGACGTTGCAGAAATGTCTTTTTGTGTGCTTCTCCTCCGCTACAAGTCTTATTGACTTTCCAACCTCAAGGACGTAATCGACGTTCGTTATAACTACTCCCTCTTTGATTTGAATGCCATTTAAAGCTTTGCTGAGAGAGTTTTCAAGAAATTGACCACAGTATGGACATCTCATGAGGATTCACCTATCATTTTCCTTCTTTTAAGCCATTTTCGATTATAATTTATGTAATATTGCGTTTTGTTCTCCTTGTAGTCCTTAGCATGCTTGAAAACATCGTGAATCTGCTCATCTGTAAATCCCTCTTCGATCATTAATAGGATCATGTGAACCCTTGCCATGTGTTCATTCTTGTGTCTCCTTGCGATTTCATGATCAGCTGTCAACCTACCATACCTTTTCAGAGCTTGAGCATACTTCTGAATCCTTTCAAGACGCCATCTTGATCCAAGTGATCTCTCCCTTCTTGACTTGACTTTCCAAAAGAGCTCAAGTCTTCTTTCCTCTCTTTTTCTCTCGGATATTATTCTCTCAACCTCTTCGAGAATTTCATTAATTTGATCTCTTGAGGGTGTCCAGATAACGTAGCCTTTCCAATCCTCAACCTTCACAGGTTTTGGAAACTTAACTACCTCAATCTCAATATCTTCCACAGGAACTTTAAAAGCCCTAGTCTTGTCGTTAATACTGAAGAATTCCCTAATCATGTGTCTCTTACTTTTGAACCCTGCCGTTCCGATATCCAAACCATCAAAACCTGCACAGTAGCCAATTAGATTAAAGACAGCCTCCTTGAATAGTCTTACGTTAAATCCTTCAGGAAGTTCAGCAGGGAGTTTAGTTGTAGGATCCACTATGACGTGGAAGTGAAAACTCCTTCTTCCTGAAAATCCCATTGTGTAATCAATTTCAAGTGTCTCAAGTGCCGATCTTATCCATTTGCCCTTCTTAATTAATTCTTTCCTATCTTCAATGTCGGGTTCAATGACAAGCTCCGTTGGGAAGATTTCTCGTCTCAAAATAGGAGCATAAAGAATCACGTTAAAAATATCAAATCCATCTACCCATTCCGTGTTTAACTCGTTATTAAATCCTGCTCCATTGAAGACAAAGTGATACGGTTTAAACATCAAACCTTTAATGATGAAACGATCTCGTAGAGGATGAACCCACGTCTTTAGATGGTGCTCTTTCCCTCTCCACCATCTTTCTATGTAGTCCCCATATTTCATTTTGATAGCCTTTCCAAATGGGATTAACATGAGACCACCACCTCCAAAAACGAGCGATAGCCCGTTAACGGAGCGATGATGAGAGATTTCCTGGCTCTTGTTGTGCCAACGTAAAAAACTCGAACCTCAGCATCTCTTAACCCATTGTTGATTGCTGAAACAATTGGTGGGGTGATGGCATCCGTCAAGAAAACGAAATCAGCTTCAGTTCCCTTTGATGCGTGGATTGTATCGACGTAGAGATTAATTCTTGAGAACTCAATTGGTCTCCAAGCTTTTTCAAGTAGTTTTTTATCCTTTTTTCTCCTCAGCTCTATCAAATCCAATATCGGCAATCGCCTCAAGGCGTCAAATAATTGAATTGGGACACAACCGCTATTTATTAAATTGCTCAAAACAACTTTCTTCTCGGTTGGGATTATCTCAGGATTGGCATGCTCAATGAGGAACTCCCATTCATCGTGGGTGAGTTGTTGCTTTGCCCTGAGTTTTGCGATAACATTCCATGCGGTCACAAACTCCCTATCCCATACTGAGTAGCCTTTCAGACGTTTGAAGGGAATTGCATGTTCGAGAAGGAACGATTGTGCTTTATGGACCATCCTATTTGTCCTTACGAGAAAGAAAACCTTTGAGTTTGGAAATTTATACGCGGTCTTGACTGCAAAAGTCAGAAGTTCCTTTAAAGTCATTTTTGGCAGAATTTTAACAATTCCCCCTTTTCCAATGGTTTGAATCGTCTTTTCCTTCCTTTTTTCAACTTGGCTTATGATGTTTTGAGCAAACTGCCAAATTTCAGATGGAAGCCTGTAAGTCTTGTTGAGGATAAGCTCATCCCCTTCAAAATCTAAGAAGAATTCAGGTCTTGCTCCTTTCCATCCGTAGATGGCTTGATCGTCATCTCCAGCAAGGTAAGCCTTATCGAGGTTGTTTATGATCTCTTTAACGATTTCGAACTCCAATCTATTGAAATCTTGAACTTCATCGAAGAATCCGATCTTCGCATCGATTTCAATTCCGTTCTCGTAAGTTTCTATGAGAAGGTCATTATAATCAAAAGAATCCGCCAATTCTTTGAACTTTAGCCATCTCTCAGCGATTTCGCCGTATGTGTAATTGAGGTTGTATAGGATATCAAGGCACTTTTGCAAATCTCTCGTTTTAGGGTAGAACTCTCCGAGAATCATAGACCAAGTGGTGAAAATTCTGTTGCCAAAGGCATCAGATGCACAGCCATTCTCCCTCTCGTAGGGTATTCCCTCCTCACGGCAGAACCTCGCCTGTAAACCTTCTACAAATCCAAATCTTTGTATTTTGCGGATTTTTTCAGTGGAGATTATTCCGCGTGTTATGAGGTTCATCAAGGAGAAGCCATGAAGAGTTCTGAAGTATCGTGCGACCTTACTACGCCTTACAACCCCTACCCTCTCACACGCTTCATCGATTGCAGAATTTGAAAACGATAGAAAGATGAAATCGCTTAGTTTTAACTCATTGTTTTGCAATTCGTCACGGAGTAGATCGATTAGTTTCGATGTTTTACCCGTTCCTGGTGCACCGTATATCTTAATTATTTCAGCCAGGGGGATCACCTCCGAGTATATCGTCAATACTCCAATCACCGCCTAAAGAATCGTCAGAACTGTCTTGTGTGTTCTCGTCTTTTTGATTAATAGACTTTAACGCTTTTGCAAGGTCATCCTCTGTCTTTACTTCAGGAACCCAATCCTCTCCTTCTCTTTTTAAGATAGATTGGATGGCTTTGAGGTTGAAACGCCAAAAGTAGCGACGGTCTTTCTTGTCTTTTCCAAATCTAATCTGCCTAGACGGACCAGCCAGAAGTCTTCTTATGGCTTTTGCAACCCGCTCCTTTCTTTCTTTTATTCCCTCCTCTTCTAATAATTCCCTAAAGAGTTCTGACTCTACATAGATCACATCGCCATCGATGAAGAATCCTCTTTTGGGTGGAATCAACCCTTCCTTGAGGAGTTTAAGGTCGTAAAAGCTTCGCTTTGTCGTCAAAATTCTAATAACTGTCTCTTCGAGGGATGTTTCTGGATCGATGGCTTCCTTTATGAGTTCTGCCCTGTCCAACCATTCTTGATAAACTTTGAGGGCAGAATCTTCATCGAATGGCGGATTTGGAGGGATGTAGTAACATTCAAGGAAAATTTCGTCGAAAATCGCCGTGTTAATCCTTGATCCACTCTTATCTCTCTTAAAAATCCTCTTTAGTGGTATAATTTTTCTCCGCCCAGCTATTTTAATATCTAACTCTCCTGTCGAATGGAAAAGGAGAACAGAATCCGTGTCCATAATTAATCTGTCAGCTGGGGGAAGCTTCTCCCTACAATTTTCCTCATCACAGAAACCTAAATCTTTTGCAAATTCACAAGTGAATGAAGGCGTATCGAGCAAATCAAAGATGTTTTTGGGAATTTTCAAGTTATGAACGGTGAAAAAAGTCTTTGCGATTTGAAGCCTTTTGGATTCGTTCAATCCCAACCTCTTATACCATGATAAGAGGACTCTTAAAGCATCAAGCGTTGGAGATTCTCTTGCTTTTTTAATACAAGGTGGATCAAAGCGTGATTTGAGGTTGTCTTGAGTGTCTTGAGTGTCTTGAGGTTTTGCGACTTTGAAATTACTTTTATTATCATAAGACACACGCACCACCTCGAGGACGAATTGGACAAATTTCAGGCTTACAGTCAGTTGGAAAATCTTCATTAAAAATACAATTTTTCATACCAGTTTGATCTCTGACACAAAATGGACAGCGATCCGAAAGGGTTTTAAAATGTGAGATGTTTCTCAATTTTGAGATGCTTGTGCTCGCAGCCGCTCTACTTGTAATCATTTTTTTTCTCACCCCTCTAATAAAACTCCCAGCCTCTCAGCCAACTCGTCGATACCTCTCCTAATAACCTCGGAATCTGAAGAAACTCCAAGCCTAACCTTTAGTTTTGCGATTTTCTCGATATACGCTGGTGGCAGGCTGAACGTTTTTAATTTGACCGACCGCACTATTTCACCTCCGTCATTCGTTAAGATACTTTAACTTAACAGTTATAAATATTTATCGGTTAAGTTAAAATATCTTAACTTAATATTAGTTAAATTTAAGTAGGGGAACTTAACCAATTTTGTTATGAATAAGAAAAAAGCAATCGTGAAAGCTCTACTTGATGGTCCAAAAACCTTCACTGAAATCCTTGAATCTACGGGATTGACAAGACCAACCCTATCAAATCACTTAAAAAAACTTGAAGAAGAAGGAGTTGTCCAAAGCGTCTTAGACAGAAAAGACAAACGAAAAATCCTTTACATGCTTAGCGAAGAATCTATTGGTTTGACAACTGTAAGTAAAGCCATCGAAATAATTGAAAAAGAGCTTGGTGAAAGATTGGATGACGAAGAAAGAGAAAGATTGAAAGAGATTCTCACGAAATATGTAAAAGAATTGATAATTATAGCGTTAAAACATGATTTAGACGTTGAAAACGCTGAAAGAGTGATCAAAATGTGTATATCTGCGTTTGTTACTTTTAACGAGCTTTTAAAAGGTTTTTACAAAAGATCGGGAATGCCTAAGCAAGAGGCAAGACAAATCTTCATAAAGAGTTCGTTGCAATTTGTAGAGGATGAAAAAGGTGAAAGAGGGTTTGAAATAATACTAGAAGCATCCGAAAACCTTCCCGATAGTTTCATTAAAAAGTGGAAACGGACCAATTTCTTTAGAAAAGAGTTAATTGCGTCATTTTCAAGTTTTGCTACTATTGGAGAATTGATGGCTAAAGGTGGAGGTTAGATACACAGGTTTGAGATTTTTATTTTTAGTCTTTTTATAAAAGTATTTAGAAGAAGATGACGGATATGAAAACGGCTGTGCCACCTTTATTTGTTCTGAAAATAATTTTGTAGAATTGAGTATAGCAAGATTCGGATTTTTATAAGAGAGTAGAATTAAGGTGACGGGTAACAGGGGGCATCTATTATTTGTTTTAATGTTTAAGTATGCTACACCTTCACAAATTTAACCAAATCAAAACCTATTAAATGTAACCCGATATCCGTCACCTTTATACCACTCCATTATAAAATCCCCATTCACCAAACCCACCCTTCTTCTTAATTATATCTAGAACAAATAAAAGTGGCACAACCGTCTTTATACCCGTCACCTTTCTAAGCGATTAATATATTTTACAAATTATTAAACTTACTATCAACTACTTTCGCAAAACCTTTTTTATTCTCATATGATTATCCAATATGCCTCGCAAACCTTCAGGTAGGATCGACGTATGTCTCCGAATCAAAGCCGAACTATATCAACGTTTGAAGGAAATTGCCGATGCTACGGGGACATCTATCTCAGATCTCATTGAACCAAAACTCATTGAACTTATAGCGTTGTATGAGGCTGGATTTTTATCGGGCCGGGAGGGATTTGAACCCCCGACCGCGGGATTAAGAGTCCCGCGCTCTACCCAGCTAAGCTACCGGCCCCAAATTGAATAAATATATGGATTTAAAAATGTTGTCCTCTCAGACAATA
>Ga0164311_10001840_pt1 | contig 10680 bp, 8 predicted proteins | sample GuaBasSedimGuay2_FD_121796 | JGI IMG/M metagenome (GOLD analysis project Ga0164311, IMG submission 121796) | Subseafloor sediment microbial communities from Guaymas Basin, Gulf of California, Mexico - Guay2, Core 4569-9, 9-12 cm | ecosystem: Environmental > Aquatic > Marine > Hydrothermal vents...
CGCTCCACGCTCCGCACCTCAGGGGTAGGCGAACTCCTCCCCCTTAGCCAGCACCACGCACCTTATATCCGGTGCCTCCTGCGCGAGCAGGCGGGCGAAGAGCTCTAGGTCGGCTTTCCTGCGGGTGTGGTAGGGTATGGCTACCTTCGGCCTCACGAGCTTAGCTATCTCAACGCCCGTGCGCGGCGAGGTGCCAGGCGCTATGCCGACCGTGCAGAACGTGATGTCCGGCTTGTGCTCGGCCCCTATATCGGCCATGCGCGGGAAGGGGAGGCTATCGGCCGTGTGGTATACCTTGAAGCCGCCCACCTCTACCAGGTAGGTTACGGGCGTGCTGGCGGGCGGGTGATTGCACTCCTCCACGTATATCCTGGCCTTCCCCACGTCAATCTGGCTGCCGGGCTCCACCGTGATGAGCTTATCACCTGGCACGCGCCTGGTGAGGAGCTGTGATGAGGTGGGGTCAGCTACCACCAGGCAATCCGCCCGGGCCTGGAGGGAGGCCACTAGGTCCGCGTCCAAGTGGTCGTAGTGCTCGTGCGTAATGAGGATGGCGCTCACCTGGCCCACCTGGGCAGGACTCACCTCGACGGGGTCTATCACGAGGACCACATCGGGGGCGCGGATTAGCACACAGGCGTAATCGTTCAGCCACGTTAGCCTTAGAACTCCTTCACCCGACATCGCGCTCGCCCCACCAGCAGGTAGGCTGCAGGCGTATTAGGCGCTTTTGCCTCTCGCGAGAAAGTCCTCTGTCGGTCATCAAGGAGTTCGGGCAGAGCTGGTCAAGAGTCTTTCATAAGGCTTTTTGGAGGTGGGCAGCTCATCATGGAGCCCCTCGGGCCAGAAGGCCCTCAGGACCCCACGGCAGCCGTCATGGCCTGTCGCCCGCCCGACCGCGCCCCCATCACAGGCGGGAGCCAGTGGCAAGCCCTCAGGGGGTGTGAGAAGGCGGGCCTTCTGACCGGCTCGTTAGAGGGGGAGCACGCGGGGGTAATAAACTCGCGCTCGCGCTGGGCTCAGCCGGGCACCCGCGCAGTTGGGCTCCCCTTACTCCAACACGTCCAGGACCACCATCTTGGTGTCCATGACCACAGCTATCGGGTCCCCGGGCTCCTTGGTCAGCAGCAGGTAGATGTCCTCGGGCTCCAGGAGCTCCACCTTGGCCAGGGCGTGCACGACCGTGCCGTTCTCAAGCCTTATCTCCAGCCAGATGCGCGTGTTCCCGCCTTCTACATACTCGTGCTTGCCGACCAGCGTGCCCCTCAGCTCGATGCGCTCCACCACCACGCGCTTCACCTGGGCGTAGGCGGCCAAGATGGCCTCCCTCAGTCCGCCTTCCTCAGCACAGCTCGTGCGAATGCAGCGCCTGTCCGTGGCCCTCACGAGCGCGAAGTAAGTTGGCGTGTAACGGCCCCCGCTGTAGATGAAGATGGGTATGTGGTAGTAGAGCTCCTGCCCTATCCTGTAGAGGAGCGCGAGAGGCGTGGAGTAGCGGCCGCTGGGCAGGGCGGGAAGGCCAGCCTTGGCCACGGCTTTCGCTTCGGAGGGCGAGATAAGGGCCAAGTGGTCCAGGCTGTAGAGGTAAACGCCATCTCTCCGGGCTATTATGATCAGCTCAAGCAGGCTGGGGTTGCGCTTGTTCTGGAAGAGGTAAACGCCCACCAGCTCCCCGTTGGGCCAGAGCTGGTAGCGGAGCCCCTCTGGCTCAGCGGGCTCAGCAGAGCGGTCGGAGTAGTAGGGCAGGCCGTTCCAGAAGTTCAGGTCGTTGTCCGCCGTCCAGCGGAACTCGCCGAAGGCCGAGCCAGCCAGCTCAAGCCAGCGCTCATCCCAGCGCTGGATGACCCAATCAGGTGCTTCCTCGGGCCGGTAGGAAGCCAGGAGGGCGCCCGTCTGCGGGTCCCATATGTGCACCATGGGGTTCTTCAGGGGGCCGAGGGGGTCCTCGTAGTAGCTGGTGGTGATGTAGACGAGCTTGTTGAGCTCCGGGCTCCAGGTCAGGTAAGCGCGGCTGAAGGTCCGGGTGGGAAAGAGGTCCTGCGCGTGGACGCGGATGTCCTTGTCAAACCAGAGGCCCTCGCCATACCCGGCCATAAGGGGCACCACGCTCGCCCGCTCGCCCGTGGCATCTGTGATGGGCACCACTATAATCTCCTTCAGGCGGTTACTGGCCCCCAGAAGGAAGCGCCCGAAGGCTGGAGGCTCGCTCACGGTCGCTATCCAGCACAGCTCGCCCTCGTAAAAGCCCAGGTGGACGCTCGTTACCAAGGAGGCCGCGCTGGTCTTCTTCATCTCCGCTATGGAGAGCGCTATCCCGCTCGTGGTAACGCGGAGCTGCTCGGGGTCGATCTCCGGGAAGAGCGTGATGTCGCCCGACCCCATGACCTTGAGGACACCTAGGATGTGGGTGGCGCGGTTAAACCCCACCCAGCGGCCCAGAAGGGGGAGGCCCACGTGCACTACGATGATGGGCGTCAGCGTTATGATGAGCGCGATCGCCCCGACCTTCTTGGGGGATGTCTTGATGATGTGCCCAATGAACTCCTCTGGGGGCAGCTTCTTGGCCAGGATGTGACTTGCTCCGATAGTGATGATGAAGGCCAGCGTCCTGAGGCCAATGGCGTTGATGGCGTATAGGTGGGCTGGCATCAGCAATAGGTGGCAGCCGTGCCAGAAGCCCAGGAGGCCCAAGAACACAGCCACGAGCGGCCAGAGCCATCGGCCGGGCCTGAGGCCTGGCCTGGCGGCCACCAGCCTCCGGGTAGCGAGCACCAAGTCGGCGGTGTAGCTCGCCCAGAGGCCCGTGGTTATGTAAAGGGCCGCTAACATGGCATTTCCACCCTTGGTGCGCTCGCTATTAAGCCTTTCGATGGCCATTAGAGCAGACTGACCTTCCTCAAGCGCAGCGGTTGGCGTACCCGCGGGCCGAGCATCTTATAAGCTTTGGCCAAGAGCGGTTAGCCTAGGCTAAGCTTAAGGCCCGGCTGGCGCACGGTGGTGGTGATGTTGGCCGAGCCCTTCCCCAAGGATTACGACCCGAGGACGGTCGAGCCTAAGTGGCAGGAGTTCTGGGAGCGGGAGGGCATTTACCGCTTCGATTGGGAGGACCGGGAGAGGCCCGTGTTCTCCATAGACACGCCACCGCCCTACCCCTCGGGCGATTTCCACATGGGGAACGTGCTCAACTGGACCTACTTCGACGTGGTGGCCCGTTACAAACGCATGAGGGGCTACAACGTGCTCTTCCCCCAGGGCTGGGATTGCCACGGCCTGCCCACGGAGGTGCGCGTGGAGCAGAAGCACGGTATCACGAAGACCGAGGTGTCGCCGGAGGAGTTCAGGCGCCTCTGCATGGAGTTCGTGGAGGAGAACATAGAGGCCATGAAGAAGGCCATCAGGCGCCTCGGCTACTCCATAGACTGGTCCCTTGAGTATAAGACCATGGACCCTGACTACTGGCGCCGCACCCAGCTCTCCTTCGTGCTCCTCTACAAGAAGGGCTACATCTACAGGGCCCAGCACCCGGTGAACTGGTGCCCCCGCTGTGGCACGGCCATCGCGGATGCGGAGGTAGAATACGCCACGCGGGTGGACAAGCTCTACTTCGTGCGCTTCCCCCTGGCCGATAGGCCCGGCGAGCACCTGTCCATCGCGACCACCAGGCCGGAGCTCATCCCAGCCTGCGTAGCCGTGGCCGTCCACCCCGATGACGAGCGCTACCAGGCCTACGTGGGCAAGGAACTCCTGGTGCCCTTCGTGGACCGTAGGGTGCGCATCTTCGCGGACGAGATGGTGGACCCGGAGTTCGGCACAGGCGTGGTGATGATCTGCACCTACGGCGATAAGGAGGACGTGCGCTTCGTGGCCCGCCATGGCCTGCCCGTGATAGCCTGCATAGGCGAGGACGGACGCATGACGGAGCGAGCTGGCAAATACGCAGGCCTCACCATCGAGGAGGCCAGGGAGGCCATAGTGAGGGACCTGGAGGCCGAGGGCCTGTTGGTGAAGGTTGAGCCGATCACGCACGAGGTGGGCACCTGCTGGCGCTGCCACACGCCCGTGGAGATCCTGGTGCGCGAACAGTGGTTCATGCGCGTCCGCGACCTCACGGACAAGGTGGTGAAGAAGGCGCTGGAGGAGATCAGGTGGTTCCCGGACTACATGAAGTGGCGCCTGGTGGAGTGGGCTCGCTCGCTCGACTGGGATTGGGTGATCTCGCGCCAGAGGGTATTTGCCACGCCCATCCCGGCCTGGTATTGCGCCCGCTGTGGCCATGTCATCGTGGCCGAGCCAGAGTGGCTGCCGGTGGACCCGAAAAAGGAGCCGCCTCGCCTGGATGCCTGTCCGAGGTGCGGCTGCAGGGAGTTCAAGCCCGAGACGGACGTGCTGGACACTTGGTTCGATTCATCCATCACGTGCGCCGTGCACGCTGGCTGGCCCGACAGGCCTGATTGGCGCCGCTTCTTCCCAGCCGACCTGCACCCGTCTGGCTACGACATCATACGCACCTGGGCCTACTACCTCATGGTCCGCCACCTAGCGCTCTTCGATGAGGTGCCCTTCAAGGCCTGCCTCATCAACGGCATGGTGCTGGGCACGGACGGCCGCATGATGCACAAGTCCTACGGCAACTACGTGCCCGCGACCGAGCCCATAGAGCGCTACGGCGCAGATGCCACGCGCTGGTGGGCTATCGCTGGCGGAACCACGGGCTCCGACGTACCCTTCAGGTGGGAGGAGGTGAGGCACGGCTGGCGCTTCCTGCGTAAGCTCTGGAATGCGGCCCGCTTCACCTACCTCCAGCTTGAGGGCTTCGGGCCGGGAGAGAGCAAACCGGAACTCCAGCTCCTAGACCGGTGGTTGCTCAGCAAGCTGGCCAGGACCGTGCAAGTGGCCACGGAGGCTCTTGAGGAGTGCCGCTTCAACACAGCCCTCATGGCCATCAGGGACTTCACCTGGCACGTCTTCTGCGACCACTACATCGAGGCCGTGAAGCACAGGCTCTACAACCCGGAGCTCCACGGCCGGGAGAGCAGGAGGGCCGCCCAGCACACGCTCTACACGGCCCTCTACAGCATAGTGAGGCTCCTGGCCCCCTTCTGCCCCCACATCGCGGAGGAGCTCTACCAGCGCATCTTCAGGCCCTTCGAGGGCCACAAGAGCGTTCACATAGCCCCCTGGCCAGAGCCGCCTGAGGGCTTCCCGGACTCAGAGGCCGAGAAGGCGGGCGACCTCGTGGTGACTGTCATAGGGGCCGTGAGACGTGAGAAGGCCAAGCGCAGGCTCCCCCTCAACGCCCCGTTAGAAGCCATACTGGTGTTCGCGCCCGAGAGCTGGCAGGCAGAGGCCATAAGGGCCTGTGAGGCAGATGTGCTAGGCACCTGTAAGGCCAGGAGGCTAGAGGTAAGCGTGGGAGAGGGAGAAGGCGAGGAGGTAAGAGGATACCCAGGCCTGAGGATAAGCATCAAGCCCTAACCTTCAATGCGCCTGATGGTGCCTCTAGCCACCGCCCACCTCGATGACTTCCTCCAAGATGCCTTCTCGCTCTAGCTGCCCGAGCCAGTCCACCACGCCCACGCGCCCCTCGCGCGCTCTGAGGGCTGCCAGGAGCTCTTCCACCACCTCCTCTGGCCCCCGACCCGTCGTGTCCAGCTCGTAGACCAGCTCCGGCCCGTAGGCTTGGACGGCCTCCACGAGGCATACGTCCAAGACCTCGGCCAAGAGGTTCTCGTGGAGCTTCCGGCCCCGGTAACCCCGGGCCTCTAGGACGCGCCTCAGCTCCAGGGGATGCCTCCTGAGCACGAAGGCCATGACGAGGTGCTCCCTGGGCACGACGTGCTGGGCGTAGTGGCCCACCACCACGAGGAGCTCACCGCCCGGCCTGGCCGTGAGGAGCTCCGAGAGGCGCTGGGCCAGGAGGTCCGTGTCCACGATGAGGGTGCTCCTCTCCTCGTCCAAGCCCGAGCAGAAGCCCTCCCTCACGGCCAGCTCGCCCAGCTCCACCACTTCTGCCCCAAGGCGCTCTGCCAACAGCCATGCTATCGTGCTCTTGCCCGTCCCAGGCGTGCCTGTTATGACTATGGCCTTGGCCAAGCCCGGCTCGCCCCTCCCGCTTAAATGCTGTTGGAGCACCCGGATAAGCGGACGGTGGTCGCTTGAGGGCACGGGGGTTCAGGGACAGGGACTTCCTCAGGACCCCCGAGGGCTTCCTCTTCTGCGTGGTGGGCTCCACCCACCCGCCCGACCGGGTGATGGCCTACCTCAAGTATGTGCCTAGGTCCGGTGCTGGCCCTTGGGGCCGGGGTGGCACGCGCTACTACCGGCTGCTCAGGGAATACACCATGGACGCCCTCAGGGAGACTCTCGTCTTCCTCCGTGATTACCCGGTCTACCTCACTTACTTCGAGGCCTTTGGCACGGAGATGAGCGCTGTCCCCGTGGAGCGCATAGAAGAGCACTACAAGCCGGAGGAGAGGCTGAGGGAGATAGCGAGCACCTTGGACGTGGACGTGCTGGAGGAGCGGGCGCTCGCCCTCGCGGACCTTATCTCCGACCTGGCGGGCGTGGCCATGTCCAAGATGGGCGTAACGGGCTCCATCCTCTTGGACATCCACGTACCGGGCATCTCGGACATAGACCTGGTGGTCTACGGCCTGAGGGAAAGCCTTGCCGTGAAGGAGACCGTGGCCGAGGCTCTTAAGAAAGGCGATACGGAAATCAGGCGCTTCGATGAGAAGCTCACACGGGCCTGGTGCTACCGGAAATCCAAGACGCACCCACTCACGCCCGAGGAGGCACGCAAGCTCCTGGCCCGCAAGTGGAACATAGGGACCTTCCTGGGCACGCGTTTCTCCATCCACCCCGTCCTCACGGAGCGGGAGGCCGAGAAGTATGGGGAGCGCCTCTACAGGCCCCTGGGGACAGCCACAATAAGAGCCAAGGTGGTTAATGCCACGATGTCCATATTCTTACCGGCCATATATGAGGTGGAGCTCTCGACCGTGCTGGAGGGGCCAGCCCTGCGGGAGGTGAGGGAGATTTGCTCCTACGAGGAGCTCTACGCCAGCGTGGCCGAGGAGGGCGAGGAGGTGGTGGCCAGGGGGAAGATCGAACTCGTGAGAGACCTGAGGCAGGGCAGCGCCTACTACCGGCTCGTCGTAGGCTCCCTTAGGGGCAGGGGCGAGTTCATAAAGCCGGTGGGCAGGAGGGGGGTTAGCGGGGGGCTCCCTCCTGACGAGACCACTACGTGAGGTGCCCCGCTCCCTGAGGAGCAGAAACAGGCAGGGGACTCTTTGGCCGCCCTCAGGCCTCGCTCGGCTTTCTCATCCAGCGCTGACTTTGACCTTGACGATGGTCTGGGCATGGCATAGTGGGCAGAACCTCGGCTCCCTCTCACCTTCGTGCTCCCATTCGTAACGACACTTAAGGCATCTCCACTTGGCCATGCCGTCCTCACCCGGGGGTGCCGTGCCCCGAGGAGGTTATAGCTTTTCCCGCTCGGGGAGGCAGCCGCAAGCTTATCCGGTAGGCCGCGGATGAGGGCGAGGGACGGGTCTTGGTGGAGAAGCACGATGTGCTGGTGGTAGGGGCTGGCACGGCTGGCTGCACGGCCGCGAGAGCTGCTGCCGAGAGGGGCTTAGATGTGCTCCTCCTGGAGCTCAAGCCCGAGGAGCGGATAGGCGAGAAGGTGTGCGCTGACGCCATAGGGAAGCACCACTTCGACAGGCTGGGCATGGCCTATCCAAGCGGTGAGGAGCTGAGGACGCGTGTCAGAGGGATCCGCGTTTACTCGCCCAGCAAGGCCGTCAGCTACTTCGTGCCGGGGGAGGGCTTCATACTGAACAGGAGGGCCTTCGGCCAGAGGCTCTTGAGGGAGACCCTGAACGCTGGGGCCGAGCTGAGGGACCGCGTGAAGGTGCTGGGGCCCATCGCGAAGGACGGCTTCGTGATGGGCGTGGAGGCGAGGGACATGCGCACGGGCTCCAAGCTGGCCTTCTACGCAGAGGTGGTGATAGATGCCAGCGGCTTCTTCCCGGCCGTGAGGAGCAAGCTCCCGCCCGAGGCTCGTATGCCCAAGCGCCTCGACCCGCGGGATTACTGCGTGGGCTACCGGGAGGTGAGGGAGCTGGCTGCCGAGCCTGAGGAGCCAGATGCCTGCCTCATCTTCCTCAGCAACGAGCTCGCGCCCGGGGGCTACGCCTGGATATTCCCCGCTGGCGGCAACCGGGTGAACGTGGGCTTGGGCGTCCAGGCATCGCGGGGCCGCATCAACCCAAGGGAGCTCCTCTACGAGAAGGTGCTCAGGTGGTCCATCTTTAAGGGCTCCCGTGTACTGGAGGCTGGCGCCTGGTTCATACCGACCCGCAGGCCCCTGGACACCATGGTGTGGAACGGCCTCATCGTCGTTGGCGATGCCGCCTGCCAGGCCAACCCGCTGCACGGAGGAGGCATAGGGCAGTCGCTCCTGGGGGGCTCCCTGGCTGGCGAGGTGGTCTCCGACGCCCTGGAGGAGGGTGATGTGAGCACCAGCTCCCTCTGGCCCTACAACGTGGAGTTCATGCGCCTCATGGGGGCTAGGAACGCGGAGCTAGATGTCTTCCGCTGCTTCCTGCAGAGGTTAAGCGATGAGGAGATAGACTACGGCATGAGGAAGCGCCTCATAAGCGAGGAAGACCTGGCCATGGTATCTGAGGGGAGGCCGCTGGCCCTTGGGAGATGGGAGAAGCTGGCAAGAGGGCTTAGGGCTCTCGGCAGGCCTGGCTTCCTGATGCGGCTATCGCGCGTCCTGGGCCTCATGCGGGCCGTTCATGAGCACTACGCTGCCTACCCACGCGAGCCCGAGGGCCTGGGAGCCTGGCAGAAAAAGGCGAGCGAGCTCTTCGCTACCGCCTGGCGGCTCTGAGGCTGGTGGCCGGAGAGGCGCCATTTACTCCTCGGCCTCAACGGTTATGGCCTCGGCTGGACAGTTCTCCACGCAGGCCTCGCAGAGGAGGCACTCCTCTGGCTTGACGGGCACGGACTTGGGCGGGTCCCCCTGGAGCTCGTAAACGCCCACCGGGCATACGTCAATACACGTGCCACAGCCCGTGCACTTCTCGGGGTCCACGGTGATCTTGGCCATCTCCCATCGCCCCCACACCACCGGCTAGGTGGGGCATTTAAGGGTAAGGAGCTTGAGGGCGGTTGAACCATCAGGAGACCAGCTCCCTCAGCCTGAGCAGAACCTCCTTTATGGCCACTTGAGCTCGGTCCTCGCTGCGCCTCAGCTCCCTGAGCCTCTGCCGGTAGGCGCTCAAGCTGATAGCCTTCCTGGCCAAGCGGTCCTCAAGAGAGCGCCTCTCCCTCTCCACGCTCGCCAGCTCCAGCTCAGCTACCTCAAGGTCCGTGAGGAGCTCGGCTACCCTGCCCCCTAGCCCGCGGAGTTCCTCCAGCAGAGAGCGCACCTTCTTCTCAAGGCTCTCCATCTCGCTCCTCAGGACCCTGGCCCTCGCCTTGAACTTGCGTCTCGATATGCGCCTCTCCCTCAGGGCCTCCCTGAGGGAGGCCAGCTCGCTCCTCGCCCTCATGCGCCTCTCGTAGGCCTCGGTGAACTCCAGTATCTTCTCCGCGGCCTCCGGCGATATGGCCACCAGGGGCGCTGCGGCCGCTGGCGCCACGGCCATGAGCTTCACCAGCACGCAGCCCACCAGGCCCGCCAGCCCAGCCCACAAGGTGGGCCAGAAGGAGGGCCAGAAGATGGAGTAAGAGAAGGACACCACCAGCTCCGTGGTATCCGTGGGCAGGAAGGGGGAGAAGGAGAAGCCCACCACGGGCCTCAGGCCCCTGCTGACGTAGCTCACCTCGGGCGAGCAGGTGCCGGGGGAGGCGCCCTCGGGCAGGAGCACCTTCACCAGGAGGTGGGCGGTTGGCCAGCTGACGCCCTCGCTGGCCGCGATCCTGAGCTCGTAATCCGATAAGCCCTTCCTACTCACATGCTCTTCCCAGAGGAGCTCGTAGGAGACCGTCAGCTTCAGGAGCTCGCCCATCTTCACCACCCCCCTCAGCGTTACCTCTACCTCCTGGAGCTCCCCGGACCTCCTAGTGGAAATCTTCAGCTCGCCCATGGGGTCCTCGGCTCTCACGTTCTCGGCCTCGGCTGGCAGGTAGAGGTAGAGCTTGCGCACGTCCCCGTCCACCTGGCTCAGGAACTCGTAGTGGTCCGTGGTCGTGAGCCTGCCGAAGGACGTGAGGCTGATCTCCCTCACCAGGCTTGGGCAGCGGAAGAAGGACACGGGGTTAGCTCGCGTGAAGGTGATCTCCATGGAGGTGGCCGTGAACTCCTCGATGCCCGCGGCCTCGTGCGTAATGCACCAGCAGCCACCCTCCTTCTTGGCCTTGGTCTCCACGCCCTCCGGTGCCTCGGCCCTCGGGACGGTGGTCTTGGGCGGCATGATGGCCTTGAAGTCCACGTGCCTCAGCTTGAGCGAGGAGCACGGGTAAACCGGCACCTGGAGCCTGTGCTCGAAGTCTCTGGTGCTGGCCCTGTAGGCCACGGAGAGCGTGCCGTTCAAGACCATCTCCACCGATAGCTTGACCTTATCGCCCTCCTTCAGCTCGGCTGTCCCGGGGAGGTTGATGAGGAAGCCCCAGAAGTCCAGGTCCCCAAGCCTCAGCTCATCGGAGCGCTCAAGCTCCACCCCC
>Ga0164311_10001847_pt1 | contig 10673 bp, 7 predicted proteins | sample GuaBasSedimGuay2_FD_121796 | JGI IMG/M metagenome (GOLD analysis project Ga0164311, IMG submission 121796) | Subseafloor sediment microbial communities from Guaymas Basin, Gulf of California, Mexico - Guay2, Core 4569-9, 9-12 cm | ecosystem: Environmental > Aquatic > Marine > Hydrothermal vents...
ATATAAAACACCATAAAAACAAGTATATCCAAACGAATCTTATATATGGTCTTCTAAAAGCTGTTTTATTAATGGAGAGAAGTATATATCCTAAGTCTCTAAATGGGTCAGCAGCTCCCTTCATAACTAAAATAACAAAAAGACTAACAAGAACTATCCACAAAACTAGGCGTTTTATCTCTTTCTTTTTTTCATTTGAAATTAACAATAGTGACATCATAACGATTAGGGGATATATAAATGATGCACAAACTATCACTTTGTTCTCTATCCATTGGTTTGCCCAGCTATATGGATATTTTTGAGGAGATTGGGCAGAAGTATAAAATGCATTAATTCCAAGTAATCTTATAACATTAAGTAATGTAGTGAATTGTGAAACATACTCTAATTGTAATCTTGGGTTTGCCCACGAGGCAAATTCATAAAGTTTTCCAGAAAATATTGAGTAGACTTGTGGTATTAAGATCCAAGATACTAATAACATGAACAACGCAATGAACATTGCAAATTTTTTAACTATCCTAATAACCCTAACTTTTTGTCTTGCATATGCTAAAATCATAAGTAGGATAATAAACCAAGTGATAAATAATAAAAAGAAAAAAAGCTGACTAAATCCTGCTCCCAATGGGGTGACAAAAATAAAAGCTGAGTACAAAACATATTTTATAGGATAGTTATTTCCAAGCAAGAATTTTACCAAGAGATAGGAGAGCAGAGGATATGCCGGCCAAAAGAAACTCCATCCTAAAAACCTCCAAAAAACTATTGTGACAGTATGTAAGTTAATAACATAAAACATTGATACTAGAACCAATATAATAATGTCATTTGCATCTAAGGGCCCTCCCTTAAAGAAAAATTTATACATTTCTCTAAAAAATAGATAACTAAATAAAAACGAGAGAAACACAAGTAAATAGATAATGATAAATTGTGATAATACTAGACTTTTCCAATGGTCTCCAGTTAATGAAAAAAACAGATTAAGTAAAAACTCTTGAGTTAAATACAATGGAATCTGATTATAATTAAAGGACGAAAATCCAAGGCTATAATCATCTTTCCATGCGTAATTACTACTGTATACTAATTTGTTAGGATTTAGATAAAACAGCGCGTCCACTTGATGTATATAATACCATCCCCCGTACCATCTAATACTAATAATTAACCCAATGACTACTGCAAAAAGGGATATGAGCAGATATTCAACGCGATGAGTATTTTTTGTAAGTTCTTCTAACTTGAGACTTCTAGTCTTTGTCATCGTACCACCTAGTAATTTTCATAGATGGATATTATTTCATTTAGTATCTCATGTATCTTCTTAGCTCTCGGCACGTCTATATGTTCTCTACTTTTGCTGTACAATATGTGTACTCCATCCAAGGTATGCGTTCCATTATGAGAGGGATCTCTAGGAATATCTATTACTTTCTTATTTTCACCAAATTTTAATCCAGTCATTAATTGGAATCCATAATTTGGGAGCAAAAATATGTCGGGCAATGTTATTTTCGAGTTTGGATAAATTTCCTCTCTGTGAAATACGTTAATAAATACTGGTTTATTATTATATTTTGTCTCTTTTAGTCTATCAATAATGTATTTACTTTTCTCCTCTATTTTCTCGTCAAGTACTACTGTCCAAGAATCGGGATTATATGTGAACAATTTTTCTTTTTGAAGCCATTCATATTTTATTATCTCCTTGTCTTTCATTATCTTCTGGATTACTCTATGATACTTTCGGGTATATTTAAGCAACTTCTCTGACAACCATGCAATTTTTGTTAATTTTATTCCCAAAATCTTCGTTAATAAGTTATCAACATATACCACGTTCTCTACCGTATAATGGCCATGATCTGAAACGACAATTAGCCAATCTTCCTCCTTTATTTTCCTTAGAAACTTTGATAATATCTCATCTGCTTTTCTGTAAATTTCAATTATCTTTCTTTCATCTCTGTAGAAGTGTTGAACTATGTCAGTCTCTCTGAAAACAAACCAAAAGATATCAAATTCGTCAAACTCCAATAATTTCAGATACGCTTCTGCTCTCTTATCCATTAAGGTTAATATGTATTTAAAAGCCCCCTCTTTATTGTTGTTATATTTTCTTCTGAATTCTATCTCATCAATATCTCTTGGAAGATGTATTTTCTTTAAAATTTGTATCCATTCTTGTGGATAAACGATCTTACTAAGGTCATTTGTATATGTTGGAAATCCCGAGACTATTACTCCATTTATATTTTTCTCAGGCGGATACGTCATTGGAAGATTAACTATGCAAAATCTTAGATCATCAAGGATAGTCCAAAGTTTTTCACTCCTTATGTCACTGTAATTCATAACTTTTCGGGTTTCCACATTAACAAAACCATATATGCCGTGTTCATCCGGTGTCTTACCAGTAAACATAGAAACCCATGCTGGCGCTGTACTTGGAGGGATTGTGCTTTCCAACCTTCCTATGAAATTTTTAAGTTTTTTAAATGTTGGCAACTGGTCTATGTATTTCATTACACGATAATAATCTAACCCATCGAATCCAACGATTACAATCCTCATCATTTTGTCACCCCATATGCTTCTAAAACCTTATCCACGATATTTTGCCATCGCCACTCTAAACTTTTATTTTTATTATTTTTTTCAATTTTTTTGACTAACTCCTTGTTGTTGACCAAATTGTTTATTGCATCTATGAATTGCTCCTCATTTGCCACTATAAATCCATTTTCGAGATTCTTAACTATATATGGTAATACAGAGCTATTACTAACTATCACCGGTTTTCCCCTCGCCATAGCTTCTTTGAGCACTATTGGATCTGTTTCATTATGAGACAGTAATATAAGAGCTAAAGTATTGTCTATTAAACGGTATTTTTCCTTACCATAAGCTTCTCCATAAAATATTATCCTTTCTTTTACTTTTTGTTTCTCAGCGAGACCTATTAGAACATTGTAGTACTCAGGCTCATGAAAAGGACCCACAATCATAAGATTAATATTTTTAACATTTTTTAGGCATTTGATTACAAAGTCTAAATTTTTTATTTTTGATATCCTACCCAAAAAAAGAATATATGGTTTATATTTCTCTAAATCCCTTTCTTTTTGAAAAGGAAGTTCATATGCTAAATCTTCCACCCCATTTGGCACTATTATTATTTTATTTTTCTCAATGCCTTCCTCTATAAGTTTTTCTCTTTCCCATTCATTAACAGCTATTATTACATCAACAACATAGTTAAGAAAGAGTTTTCCAATAGTTTTGTGATAGCATTTTTTAAACAATTTTTTAACATACGAGAACTCGTCCCACCAAGGCGTGTACCCACCATGGGGTGTTATTATTAATTTGGGGGCATTTACGGATTTCAAAACTTTCCTTAAAATTCTTCTGATCAGAACTGAGAGAAAGATAACGGCATGGGGAAAAACGTTAAAATTGTGTAAATGGACAATATCATAATTACTGGGAACAAATCTCCAAAACTTTCTATGTCTAAAAACTTTGATATCATTTATAAGTTCATATTCTTTCAAAACATTTTTTTCAGTTAGGGTATCTGTAGAAGTGTGTACCTCCACATCTATACCTTTTTCAAACAGTTTTTTAGCTAGGCTAAAACAATGATTTTCAACTCCCCCTTTTACTGGATAAAAAAACTGTGTTACTATAGCTACTCTCATTTTATACCCTCCGAGTTCTGTTATGGTATATTACAATTCCACTAAATTCACTGTTGATCATTTAAGCCATCCACTATTCCTTCTAAATAGCTTTTTGCTATTTTTAGCCTATCTTTAAATGGCTTTTTAGACCCAAACAAAATAACTTTTAGATAATAAGCGGTGATTATCCAGTTAAAAACCAAAACAAATGCTAAAAATTGATATTTCTTTGAATATTTCTTATGGAAAATAACTCTATTACGTCCAGCGAAATATGCTCTAAATTCATTGTATACATGAAAAAATCTTGCTTTCTCTTTTATTTCTCCAGGTAGTGGAATATCATGCCAAACTTTAGCTGTTGGGACAGTATATATAGCGTATCCAGAATTTACAGCTCTTTTGCAGAAATCCGCTTCATCATAGTGTATTGGGAAATTTTCACTATCGAAATATCCAATCCTATCTATTACCTCCTTTTTTATCATAAATGCATTTGGAAAATCTTCTGATGGAATAGGTTCAGAAAATTGCCCGTTATCAATTTCATTTCTCCCAATAAATTTAGTTAGTGATGTATAATAGTTTCGTTTTATACCAGCACACCATATTCTCTGGGGATCTTTGTAGTAGTACATGATAGGACCCGCTATTCCAACTTCAGGATTATTTTCCATAAACTTAACAAGTTCTGCTATGCACTTTTTATCAACAACATTATCATCGTCAATTATAAACAAATATTCTCCTCTTGAATTTCTAATTCCAATGTTTCTGCTTTCAGCTAAGAACTGTTCATTTTCATTAAAAATAAATCTAATTTTGGGAAACTCTTTTATCAGGTCACTGTAGTCCTCACCATCAGCATCAACTACAACAATAATTTCCATTTTATCTTTTGGATAGTCACTTTCAAGTAGGGAATTTAATAATTTCTTCAACTTGTCCTTTCGTTTATAAGTAGGAATAATCACTGAAACCAATGGCATCTCTTTATTCTCCATTTCACTCACCGACAACAGATGTTAATATTCTCTCAAACCTCTCCGCGCTCTCATCCCAATTAAACCTTTTAGCCCATTCCAAAGCGTTTTCGCTTAATCTTTTCCTAAGCTCTTCATCTTCATACAATTCTTCAAGCGCTTCGCTCATAGCCTTGGGATTTGGTTCACACAGCAAACCGTTATAGTTGTGCTTTATTGAATCCCTCAGCCCAGGAACGTTATAGCCTATGGCAGGAGTTCCTAGGGCATTTGCCTCAATTACTACCCTTCCCCAACCTTCTCTTATTCCTGGGACCAATAACACATGAGCTCTTTTCATGAGCTCAATCTTTTCTTTTTCGGGCACAAAGCCTTTAAAGTCAATATTATCGTAATTATACTGCTTTTTAAGCTTTTCCATAAGCTCCCCTCTCCCAACAATCCATAATCTGCCTTTATCAAACATTTTAAATGCCACTATAGCATCTTCAGGCTTTTTGGTTGGAGTCAATCTGCCAACAAATATAGCTGTAAATTCATCTTCCTTTCTAGGAACTTCATCTAAAATATCCCCGTCCAATCCATTGTAAACTATTTCAACATCTTTAAACCCCAATCTCTCCAAGTCTTCCTTTGTAGATTCAGAGACGGTTATCGTTTTTATATTCACATAATGCTTCACCCAATAGGGCTCCAAAAAGTGCTTCCCAATAAGATTAATCGGAAATGGAGTTTTATAGTCCCAAAACTCAACTGCTAATTGGTGTATTAACGCGATTATTGGCTTATCAACGTATTTTGGAGTTAAGAACGGCCTCGTGTTTATTTCATCGATTACCAAATCAAAGTCCCTTTTATTCTCCTTGTAAAACCTCTTTGCATGGGAATAGACAGTATCAAAAAGCCTGACTATTTTTCCTCCTCTGATTACTTCAATTCCATCGATCTCATCCCTTCTTTTCGCTCCTTCAAAGTGTGAGGTAAAAAGCGTAATTTCATAACCCTTCTTAACAAGTCTTTTCGCTATCTCGTGAGTGTAAACTTCAGCTCCTCCAGCCTCTGGATGTTTTATGTCCTTCCAGTTAAGCCATAGCACTCTCATTTATTACCACCATTGTAGTAATGCAAAATGTTTTTTCTGTAAAATATTGCCATAGTATCAATGAACATTCTTGCTATTTCTTTATAGTTTATGGATGAATTAAAAATATTATGCTCAATTTTAATTGGAATCTCGTGGATTCTGTAACCGTACATGTTTATTACAGTTAAAAGCTCTACGTCGAAGGCATATTTCTTGACTAAAATTTTTGAGAAGGCTTTTTCTAAAACTTCCCGTTTGAATGCTTTTAATCCCACTTGGGTATCGCTAACATCGAGTTTGAGCAAAGCTTTTACCAAAGTTCTATATAAGATGCTGAAGAGTCTGCGTTTTTTAGAGTAATCCACTCTAGCTCCGGGCAAGTATTTGGACCCAATAACAACGTCGTATCCATTATTTAAAGCTTTTAAAAATCTCCGTATTTGAGATGGGGGTATATCAAGGTCAGAATCGAAGAACACAATTATGTCTCCATTACTCTTTTCAAAACCTTTTTTGAGGGCATAGCCTTTTCCCCTATTTTGAGAGTAGCTTACTAATTTAACATTTTTGTAGCTCTCACATAGCATTTTAGCGATTTCTCTGGTATTGTCCTTTGAGCCATCGTTAATTATGATAATTTCGTAATCTAACCCTTTTAGTTCTTTCATTGTGGTTTTTACCGCATTTTCCAATCCTTTCCCCTCGTTGTATGCGGGCATTAATACTGAGATTAAGACCATTAAACCTGCCTCCGTGCAGATATGAGCAATATACTAATTGTGGTCAAACTGATGGCGATTAGTGTGTTTATTATCGTGGGGATGTTTCTGGTCATGGAGAGCACTGCTATTTCTGCTGTTAGCATACCTAATACATACCACGATATCTTCATTCTATTTATGGATAGCATGTAATTAATGGTTACGCCTGTCATAGCAAAGAATGTCATTGCAAGTGCATACCTCCAAAGGTAAGGAGCGACGCTGAGGTATTTTTCACCGTAGATAAAAGTGATTATGAATTTGGGGAAGAGCGCATAGGCTAAAACCACACCGCCAGAAATCAAAAACACCAAAGCCAGTCCCTTGAGCAAAATATGGAGGTGCTTTTCTCCCTTCTCATGCTTCTCCGCTGCTTTGGGAAACACAACCATACCCACCGCCCCAGGTGCAAAAAGCGCTATCTTGCCCAAAACCGAGATTGCCGAGTAGTTCCCGGCCTCTAAGGGCGATAGGTAGTGCTTTACGAGGATAACATCAATATTCCACATGGTTGTATAGGCAAATATCGCTAAAAAGGCCAGACCGCTGTATTTTATGATATCTTTAAGCTCTATATCATGATTGTGCTTATACCTAAACAAGTCCTTTAAGAAAAGCAGAGTTATTAGAAAACCTCCAACGTGGGCTAAAAAAACTCCCAGCACACCGCCCAAAACACCATAGCCAAGCAAAACAAGAAGGACACCAAAGAGGAGTTTAAAGAATGCCCAAGAAGAAACACTTATTCCCAGAGCCCCAAACCTTTGGAGTCCCCTTAAGACGCCTTGGTAGGCAGGGAGTATTAGTCCAAAGGGTATTGAGGCAAATAAAGCAATCACATAGATTTTGTTCTCAATGTTGAGGAAGCTGGAGATAATAGGGGATAGTAGGATTAGTACAATATACATCCCTATGCCTAAAAGTGTAAAGCTTTTGGTCGCTTTGATTAGAATACCTTTAATTTTCCCGTATTCGTTATTCACGTTATAGACGGCGGTGAACTTGGTTATGGATGTGTTTATCGTTGTGAAGAGTACGGAGAATATATAAAACAGCGAGAGAAGGCTAAAAAGTTCCCCATATTCTTGGGGAGTCAACAAACGACCCATCAAGAGCTGATAAAGGTAGTTAAAAAAGTTAGATAACGTCATCGCGACCATCATGATAAAGGCATCCCTGTAAAATTCGTGCCCAAGGATGTTGAATTTTTTAGCTATGCTCATTACTTGACCTCCGGCGATATTTTAATACGTTTTCATTTTTTGCTGAGTGAACTATACTTTAAACCTTTACCCTTTGTCGAGATTAAAAATACTATTACAAATCAACATTTTTCCCATATTTTGCAGTAAATCTATCCTTATAATAACTTTGTGATATCTCTCCTGAAGCAAGAATAACATTATAAAGGTAAAATACAAGGGAAATAATGGATCTGCCATGGGTAAACAATCATTATTTAAACCAAAAATAGCCTTGAGTTTAATAGCTATAACTGCCCTAATAATAAGGTTACTCCCAATTAGGTTTAAGTATCTTCTCGGCTACGACCCCTATTTCCACCTTGCTTACATTGAGGAAGCTCTAAAGAGGGGAGAGTGGTTTAACTTCTTCACCATCGCCAATGGTCCGTGGGGGTTTCAAATTAAGACCTTCCACCCCATGGGGCTTTGGACAACCCCTGCTTACATCTACAAATTTTTGAGTCTCTTTGGGGTTTCCCTTCAAACGGCCTTCAAAATAACTCCCGTGATCTTCGGCCTTTTAACGGTGATTTTCTTTTATCTGGCTCTCCAGAAGTTTTACGATGAGAAAAAGGCTTTTTTTGCCTCTCTATTTTTAGCATTAAGCTTTGGTCATGTTTTCAGGTCAATGGCGAATTACTACCGCGGCGATAACTACATGCTCTTCTGGTATTCGATAGCTTTAATCGGAATAGCACTGGGATTTAGCATAAACGGAGAGAAGTGGGGGCACAAAAGACTGCTGTTTTATTTAATCCCAGCTTTCGCAAGCGGTTTTGCTTCGATCTTCTGGCAGGCTTACTATCCAATATTCGTGTTTCTGATTTTAAATGGTATTTTCTTAGCTGTTGGTTCATTCCTACTCGATGAGCGAGAGCGTTTTTTGGACAGCTTTGCCCTAATTTTATCAACAGCACTTGGAGCAATTATTGCCAATTTTCTGGGCGGAAAATTTGGTTATGGCATGCTCGGTTATAATAAAGATCTTGGAAGATCCATCGCAGCAAAGCTGGGAATTAAATTTGGATTAATAAGGGATGCATACCTCCAGGTTCACCTTTATTATCTCGTGCCGTTGTGCTTGGTTTTTGTTGCACTCCTATTCCTATTCTCAAAGTTTGTGAAGGATAAAAAAGCAAAGACAGGAATTATAACCGGATTAACTGCCGTGTCTCTTTTAGTATTTCTCTTAAAATTCCCGGCATTAAAACATTTTTCTAATGTTTTTAGCATGTTTGAAGGCGTTCCAATAATGGAAACACGGCCCACAACCTTCCATGACCTATGGGAGGCCTTCTCAATAAGCTTCTTTTTAAGCCCACTCTTTTTTCTGCGTTTCCATCCAAAGCGAGTGAAGGCCGTGGATTTCCTCTTTTTAGGGTTGATAATACCAAGCTTGTATATGCTCTTCACCTGGGCAAGGTTTGTCTCCATGGGCTCACTGGCAATAGCCCTTATGGCGGGAGTTGGAGTGTTGCAAGGCTATGAGCTGATAGCACCAAAATTGGAAAACAGGAAAGTATCTGGAGTGGCTTTAACGCTTTTAATATTGCTTCCAGCAATAAACGGAGCCTTTGCATTTAAAAACGTCCTAAATACAAACCCATACATGAACAAAGCATGGGAAGATGCGCTAACATGGCTCAGGGACAATTCAAATGAGAATGATATCGTTTTGGCATGGTGGGACTACGGAACCTGGATCACGTACTATTCAAGAAGAAGTCCCCTGGCGGAGATAGCCCCAAACTCCGATGTTGCTCTTTACTATTTGGGAAAAAGAGATGAGAATTGGGCCATGAGCCTCGGAGTGGATTATGTTATTGTGAGTTATTATGACTTCTTTAAACTTGGGGCGATAGTTGAAACAGCAAGCGCTCACTCTAGCTACAACCTCAGCAAAAAATATGGATTGATTGTTCTTCCACTAACCTCATCTTATGGTGGAATTTTAATTTTTGAGAGAGGAGGATACAGAATATTAGTAAAACCGGGAGAGAGATGGGACGTTCGGATAAACATAAATGGAGGTATAATCTCCCCCAAAAGACTTTATGCTGAATATAAAGGAAAAGTAGTAACTCCCAAGCTGGCCTACTCAAATACAAACACATACCTCTACGTAAACCTTGATTACAAGTACGCGGTTCTTATGAACGAAGAGGCCTTCAACACAGCCCTTGTAAAGCTCTTCATCAACGCAAGTGAACCTTATGAGCTTGTGTATTCTGATGGGGGCTTAATAAAGATACTAAGGCTTAAACATCCAAATGTGGGAATTGAAAGAACTGGGAGTGAGGTAGTATTCAAGTTTGAGAATGCAAGGGGGACAAAACTAAAGATATGGGGGTTCTTGGACAATGGAACAATAGTATTTGAAAGGGAATACAACGTTGAAAACAAAGCAGAGTTCAAACTTCCAAAAGAAGTGGAAGGAGATGTTATAAGATATGCATACATTAAGGGTAAAAAGATACTGGACAGGGGCATCTTTAGAAGAGATTAAATCTCCCTAACCTCTTCAAAGAAAGTATTTTGCCCTCTATTGCATCTAGGATTCTCTGAGTGGTGTTCGTTTGGGCATAGTCCCCTTTTATTGGCTCAGGTAGTGGGGGGCCTTTCATCCTTAAAGAGCAAAAACCACAACTGCCACTTTTCAAGCCTGTTTATGGTGAAGGTGTAGTTAGCCTCCCATTGAGGCGTCTAGTTGCCTATTCTTAAGCAAAGAGCAGAAAGAAAGCTTAAAACCCCTTGTGGAGCTTTTGCTGGTTATCTTCGCCATAATAGTAATGAAGAAGGTCTATGAGGTCCTAAGTGGATAGCTGATTTTCATTATAATCTTGTTGGTACAGAGAAAGTGTACAATCGAAAAATATAAATATCCAGACATAGGATAATCCTATAGA
>Ga0164311_10001851_pt1 | contig 10668 bp, 4 predicted proteins | sample GuaBasSedimGuay2_FD_121796 | JGI IMG/M metagenome (GOLD analysis project Ga0164311, IMG submission 121796) | Subseafloor sediment microbial communities from Guaymas Basin, Gulf of California, Mexico - Guay2, Core 4569-9, 9-12 cm | ecosystem: Environmental > Aquatic > Marine > Hydrothermal vents...
CCCTGGCGATATCTCCCGCTTTTAGACCACGCCCTATCGCTTCTCTGGTACAACCGATGAATATCTTAACCCTATTATCCACGGTAGATACGAGAGCTATTACCATCGCTTTATTGCTGTATCTATCCTTAAATCTATCAATTAAATTTCTCAGAGCATTATCATCAAGGTCATCCAGAGCAACCCCATAGAATATCACCCCTTTAATTTCTTTCTTTGAACTTTCAATCTCTGATATCAAATCCATTCCCAGACGCGAGGTCAAAGCTGATAATCTCCTCTCCAGTCGCTTAACCTCATCCTTCAATACCTTTATTCTATCCACCACCCCGTCAGGTGTAGTGTTGAGAAACATTGACGCCTTCCTCACCACCTCCTCAACCTCTTTTGAATAACGAACAGCAGACAGACCACACACCGCCTCTATCCTTCTCACACCGGCTGATACAGCGGAGTCAGACAGAATGTAAAATGAACCTATCTCGCCTGTTCTTCTAACATGAGTTCCTCCGCACAGTTCCTTGCTATAGTCACCGATGCTCAAAACCCTGACCACCTCACCATATTTATCCTCAAACAATGCAATAACACCTTCCTTATGCGCCTCCTTGAGCAACTTAAAGCTATATGAGACCTCATCATCTGACAGTATCTTCTCGTTAACCAACTGCTCAACCTCCAAAAGCTCCTCCCTTGTCGGTTGCCTTCCGATAGTATAATCAAACCTCAATCTCTCGCTGTTCACATAAGAACCCGACTGTTTTACCTCCTCACCAAAGACCTGCCTTAATGCATAGTGTAGAAGGTGAGTGGCAGTATGGTGGCGCTCGGTCTCCCGCCTCTTATCAACATCAATCTCCCCCACAACTTCATCACCCACCTTAAAATCACCTCTCAATACCTCTCCTATATGGAGTATATTCCCATCCTCTCGTATCTGGCACTCCTCAACCCTTAATATTGATTTGCCCTTGCTGATACTACCGGTGTCATTTACCTGCCCCCCTCCTCCTGGATAAAAAGGCGTGGGAGAGACGATAATACCTGCCCTATTGCCCTCTCTTGCCTTCTCCACCTCCTCATCACCTATAATTACGCCCAATACCCTTCCCTGTGACCTGTAGCACTCATAGCCCTTGAAGTTCATCATGGTATCCATTATGGTTCCACGGTGCTGAAGACCGAGCCCTACTCTGGAACGTTGCCTCTGCTTCTCCATCTCTCTCTTAAAACCCTCAACATCAACCGAGTATCTATATGTTGCGGCAATATCCACAGTCATCTCAATTGGAAATCCATAGGTATCGTAGAGTTGAAACGCTTCCTCACCTGAAAGACAATCCCTATTCTCTCTCTTTGCTTCTTCTACGATTCGCTCAAATCTCTCAAGACCGGTTGAAAGCGTCTGATTGAACATCTCTTCCTCACCCTTAACAATATTGATTATACTTTCTTCGGCTGACTTCAATTCGGGATATCTGCCACCATATATCCCCACTACTGACGGAATCAACTGGTTCAGGAATGGTTTCTCAACGCCTGCCATCCTTCCCCTCAACATAGCCCTTCTGATAAGCCGCCTCATAACATAGCCACGCCCCTCATTAGATGGCATAATCCCCTCCGATAGAGCAAAGGTTAATGCCCTTATATGGTCAATTATCACCCTAACTGTTTTTATGTTCTCATTTGTATAATCTATTCCAGTAAGATGAGATAAACTTTCTATAATGGGTCTAAACATATCAGTAGTATATGGGTCAAATGTCCCCTGAAGTATCATCGCCAGTCGCTCAAAGCCCATACCGGTATCAATACCTGGTTTGGGTAGTGGCTTCAGTTCTCCCGTTTCGGTCTTATTATACTGAGGGAAGACCAGATTCCAGACCTCAAAGAAACGGTCGCAGTCACAACCCGGCTTACAGTCCCTCTTTCCACAGCCATACTCTTCACCAAGGTCATAGTATATCTCTGATGAGGGTCCACAGGCACCAGTATCACCCGCAGGTCCCCAGAAATTGTCCTTCTCTCCGAGTTTGTATATCCTCTGACTTGACAGCCCCATATGTTCACTCCAAAGTTTATACGCCTCTTCATCATCTTTATATACAGTAACCAGCAGTTTTCTCTCATCAATACCATAATAATTTGTAAGACAATCCCACCCCCACTCTATTGCCTCCCTCTTAAAATAATCACCGAATGAGAAATTGCCCATCATCAGGAAAAATGTGTGATGACGCAGTGTCTCTCCTATCTTATCTATATCGGTCATCCGAAAGCATTTCTGAATGGTTACAGCCCGACTATAACCCCTCTTCTCCAGACCTGCGAACACCCTCTTAAATTGAACCATACCAGCACTGGTAAATAAAAGGGTTGGGTCTCCAACAGGAATAATTGATGATGAGGGGACTTCTTTGTGCCCTCTCTCAACGAAATACTTAATAAACTTATCGTATATCTCTTCCCATTTCATTTCGTGCATTACCTGCGAAACGAAAATTATGAATCGTGTAATAATAAGATAATAATGCTATCTCATAAAGTTATAAAAAAATAAGAGGAGCTCCTAACTGCCCCTCTCATTTAAGGTAATATCAGATTCTATCTCTCAATTACTATCCTTTTAATGCAGTAATTCTCACCAGCGGATAACCTTAGCAAATAAACACCACTGGGAAGCATTCTTCCCTCATCGGATATTGCGACCAACTTCACCCTATGGGTTCCCGCCTCCATAAACTCATCAAGTGCAGTAAGGACTTTGCGACCTGAAATGTCGTAGATGCTTATATTCACTGCTGATGATTCTGGAAGGTCAAACACAATTGTTGTAGCAGTGCTGAACGGGTTTGGATAATTTTTCCGAACTGTAAATGACAATGGGTTCTGCGACCCGGGTGTTCCATAGGTTGATGCCAGGTTCTCGGAGTTGTCTGAATACACCGCTTCAAGAAGATACTGATAGTCAACATTATTTATCAGACCGTCATCAAGATAACGGTAGATACCATAACCGGTAATAAGCTCATTGTTGACCTTTATATACCCAATATCTGATAAACCCATACTTGTAGAAAGTGATGATGATTTTGACAGTTCCTTCAGAGTGCTATTAGGTGAAGTTGCTTCTCTGCGGTAGAGATTAAATCCCCTCAGGTCGGGGTCTACCTCTACCGTTTGCCATTCAAGAAGGCACGCTCTATCCTTAGGTATCGCTCTAAAATACTCAAGGTCAACATTGAGTGTATCACCAAGGCAGATGTCGTCTATATACCAGCCCTCATATGTTTGAGAGTAATCACTGACGAAAAAGAACCTAATCATTAACGGCTTATTTATATATGCAGAGAGGTCAACATTATCGGACCTCCAGCTACCTGAGCTACCGGTGTATGTTTTCAAACGAATCCAGTCATCGTCCTCAACCATTAGGTCAACATAGCCCTTGTCATAACCTGCTTCTATATGATACCAGGTCCAGAGATTTAACTCCGCAATCCCCTCATTCACATACAGAACCGGTGATTCAAGCATACAGCTCATCATATTGCCATAATGTTGACTACCCTCGCCACCACACTTCCAGGAGTGTGTGGGACTGTGGGACCTATATGTATCAATGTGCCACATATCATTGTTTCCCCTGTGTGTCCAGTAGCCCTCACCATCCTCCACATCATCAGCGAACCCATATCCTATGGTGAAGATGAACTCCTCGTCGGTTTCATATGTATCACTCGTGGTAAGGTGGATATTCATATTAGCAAAGATAGGAAAACTACTTATGTCCTCAATTCTTATAGTGAATGTTCCCTCAGCGGTCTCAAAGTGTGGAATATCACCAAAACCTGCTGTGCCCACCTCCACCTCTATATATGGATTATCGGTGGATAGTTCACCAACCACATTATGCGCTGTATCAGTGCCATAGTTTCTAATCTTTACGGTGATATCAACACTCTCGTCCTGCTCTGGAACACCGTTGCCGTTCCCTCCTTCGCTGTCATCCACAGTGTAGCTGACAAACCTTAAGTAGACCGGGTCAGGTGGATATGGGTCCTCAAACATATACAGGAATTCATCCCAGTGGGTCTCGTGGAATATCAGTTCATTCATGTATCTATCTTCGTTCTCATCTGTGGAGATACTTTCAGGAAACCAGACAGTTGCACCATAACCTTCATCCGGTGGGTGGTAGTGAAGACCTCCTGCGATGATATATGTCTCCCAGACCGAACAGAAGTCATCAGCAGATGCTATCAGGTCAGCTGGGAGCGAAGAGTTATCCGATATATATCTGGCGAAATCATAGATGTCCTTATTGGGAGGATTCCATTGATTTGCGTCGGAGCGTGCCTGAGATATCTCGTCGTAGTAATAGTAGGTATATTGCCAGAGATAATCAGCGAACTCATTCAGCACAGGGACAACCTGGCTCTCTATGATGCTTACATCCTGAGCGGATTGGGTTACACTACCTCCATAGAAATCAAGATAATATTCAACGATGTTGGTTGATAGAGCCCGAGGAGAGATTGATGGATTAACCCTGGCTGTATTGAAAGCGGTGTAGTCCCACCCGTCCCCTGGTTCTGATGCCTCACTTGAAATCACAATGTTCACATAGTCCTTCAACTGATAGGCGGTCTCTATCTGCCCCATAATACAGGTATCAAAGCCGACGACATCAAACTTTCTGCCAATCTTATCTCGGGCGTTCTCCATTACATCATCCAGTTGCCATAGATATATCGGTCCGCTCCCGTGGTCGTCCCAGCAGAAACCCTTGAATAAAGGGCTTATTACCGGTTTATCACCAGTAATGAATATTCCACCTCCATGGTCCCAGATAGATAATAGATACTTGTCGGCTGGATACTCATCTATAACCCAATCCACAAAGTTGTAAAGCGTATTCCAGTCACCCATATCGCATTCACCATTATCTGGTATAACTGCTCCACCGTCATCTACCTGAGGGGAGGTGATATTATTCATATCATCATCGTGGGCTATTTCATAGATAACAGAGTCACCTTCAGAATTTCCATCAAATAGAACTATGATATCTACATCCGACGAGTCCTGGCACCACTCCATCTCATTCACATCGTCAAGCCCCATAGAATATAGATTATTGTCGGCATCAAGATAGACCATCAGCGTCCAATCGGCTGAAAATACAGTTGAAATGGCAAAAATAATATACGAAAAGACAATTATGTGCAATTTCCTCATTTTAAACCTCCATTGTAAGTACATCAGTTACTAACTATTCATTATATCATACCAATTAATAACTTTATCAAGTATAAATTATTAATTATCTAAATCTCAGTAGTGCCCCCACACCTCCATATCTCTTAAGTTCATCCGTTGCTTCAACCACCCATATATCTCCATTCATCCTGCTCGCTGAAGAAATCATCGCCTCCTTCAGGTCTGACCTAACCACACCAGAGCCACACAGCGGGCAGGTCTTCGGCTCGCCAGCAGCGGTTATGAAGGCGCACTTTGAACACCTGATTGATTGCCTGTTTAAGTCAGATGACAACACCAGAGCGTCCACCTGTCCCTTGGTGAGAGCAACGATGGTTGGCTCTACACCCACCACTGCAAGACCGTCCGACAAATTCTCCTCTACCAGTATCTTTTGTATCTCTTTTCTACTCCTCTCTAAAAACGAATGGTATATCTCCTCTGCACTTTCTAAAATTAATAAATCTGAGCTAAAAGGCTCAATACGGCGACTACCTATAAGCATCTGTTTCACCTTCTGATGAAGTGCCTTGTCCAAAAGGATTATAAAATTCTCATTTCCCATCAAAATCAGGTGTTTGTATCTTTTATCTCTTCGCCATCTATCAAGATGCTCACTTACATCCTTCACGAATGCTTTAATAAGAGATTCTTCATATGCATCTACCTTCTTTGAGTAACCACCATAGGTAAAACCTTTGCCACCTGCTTCGGACACCCTAGAAGAGAATCTCTTCATCCTTACTTCATCAACATCCTCCCTTTCAAGAAATTCTTGTTCAACCTCTTTACCAAAGACCATAAAGAATATTCTTACTGAATTAGTATCTCCCACAACTACTGCAACCGTTTCACCCTGTTTCATTTTTGATGCAAGTTGTGATAACTGTGGAAAAGATGATACGGTCATCTGATTATTAAAAGGAGCAGGTATCTGAAGAGTTTTGAATATGCCTTCTTCATGACAGGCAAATATAGCCACACCAAGCGTCTCGCTTCCTATTTCAAAATCAAGATACCTCTCTATCTTCTCAAGGTCATTCTTGAAACTCTCATACGCCCTTTTATCACCCTTCAAGCTCTCTTCTATCTCAGATGACTTTTTCTTAATAAAATGTTTATAGTTCTTCCTGCCCCTTGAGTTAATAGAAAGGTTAAAGTAGAGAGAAATAAATGGACTACCAACACACTCAATAGAAGATAACTCTTTTATAAGGTCTCTTATCATAAACTCACCTCTTCTCTATCTGTGAGGAGAGGGCATCACCTGTTCTTCAGGTTTAACAGGCAGGGGAGAGACCATCGGCGTCTCCTCTTTCTCCCCGCCCTCCTCACTCTCACTCTGTTTCTTCTTTACTACCAACAGGTTGAACATCTTCTCTTTAAATATCCTCTCCCTCAACTCAGGAGAGAGAAGTTTTTTTGTATTTATGGCAATATTTCTGACATACCCTAATACTTCCCTATCCAACTTCATCAGCGCCGCTTCATCCCAGCTTATCCCTGCGAACTTCCTATGCCAGTAGGGACCGAGCCACTTAATTAATCTGTCTATGGTCTCCCTACCCTTCTTTGCCCCCTCAACCGGAAACATATATTCCCCCCTCATCCTCAATTCCAGGTCATTACGAAACCTCTCAAGATACGGCTCTATATCACCTCCAAACTCATCAAAGAATACGGAAACCGACTCATTCTCATCAGTATCCGGGTCGTCATAGGGATACTCTATCATTACCCTGACCGCTTCAGGACCTGCATTATACGAAGCACCGGCTAACTTCACCCTCTTAATGAAACCATCCTCATCGGTGACATCAAGAATTCCACCCGCCTTAATCTCCTCAGAGAATCTCTTATCAAACCTCTTTGACTCAATGTTATACCACATCTCCCTCAGAAACTGTGCTCCTATCTCAAGATTACTTCTGCTGATATTTCTAAGAGCATATCTATCCTTAAAGGAGAAATCACCTAATCTCACACTCTTCAGACCACCATCTGAAGGAAAGGTCAATACGAAGTTGTCATACTGGATAACATCAGCGGTTAACTGCATATAACCAGTTGCCGACCCCCTGCCCCTGCCAGCACGAAAAATCCTTCCACTTCCCGTATGGTGAGTTATACCCGACTCTTGATAACACACAGCCACCATCATAGCCACAAAGTCGTTTTCACTTATGCCATATACGACACCCTCATATGGCTCATCCCCTGATTTAAGAATTTTATGCCTTCTCCCCGATGATATTGTTCTTGCTCCTATCTCCTCAAATAGATGATACAAACTATGATATTCGTCATCAGGGTCATAAGCGGGAAGATTATCCAAGTCAGCAAGTGTTATAGGGACAGAAATCCCCCTCACCCTGAACTCGGTATCTATCATCGCCTTCAGAGTGTCACCTGCAATGATATACGAAAGTTGCTTCTCCGTTGGTGTCTGGTCATAACGGGGAGGAATATTGTCATACTTCTGTAGAATCTCTACCTCCTTATCCACGCTGACATCAAAGTTCTCTCTGAACCACCTGACCATCTCAGCGGTCTTGTTATCATATACACCATTCATCTCCAGGAGTTCAGGGTATGTTGACGACGAGCCATAGAATTCCCAGTATGAAGAGCGAATGAGATTAAGTGTCCTCTGGATTGACAAGATTGTTCTTGAAGGTGTATAACACCACGACGGTATAATACCTCTACCACCATAATACAGAAAGTCATCACCCACACCCTCATCCTCAGTGTATATTCCCTCAATTTCCCCCGGATATGATTCCACAACTTTCAAAGCACGATGTGTCTGGTAGGGAAATAATGAACCATATGATGAAGACCTCTGAACCACCCTGGGGAATGAGCCGGTGAACCTGTGGGTAAGTGCTATATGGAGCATATCTCCCTTCTCACTCTCACAGAATGCATGATAAACATTTCTACCACGCCTGAATGTCAATTCAACCCAGTAACCACCCGGGGGAAGAACCCTTCCCCTGTATTCACCTTCATTGGCAATTCCATACCATATAAACTGGTTCAACTCAACACCTGTCAATTTTGACGAAGAACCACAATCAATACCTGTTTCATCATTATTGCATACCATAAAAACACGGTTGCCCTCCTCGTCATATACCTGTAATGCAACCTCATCATAACTCCTTGGTATTGGGTCTAAGCTGTAATGGAATAATATTCTCTCAGATTGAAGAAAGGGCTGAGCGTCAACCCATAGTTTAAAATCCGCTTTATCTATTGAGATGCTGAGACCTGAATCGTTTTTTCCAATGATATTTCTAACCGACGATGTATTCAGGTCAACCAGGACAGGGTTGTTTTGCCCCGGAATGTAATAGACATATCTATGGCAATAAGGGAAAGAAAGGTCGGGTCTGGAATTTTTACCACCTATCATTATAAGATTAGATATACAGTCATATCTACCAGAACTGCTCTTGAGTATAGCATCCGAAAGAGCATAGTGGTCTAATATGCCCTCAATTACCAGTTTGTAAAGATGACCCCTCTCCAGAAGCGGTGTAACAACAGAATTTGCACCCGATTTAATTGTAAGACCTGCGCCAATCTCAGCAGTTGGAATGATAATCAGGAAGGTTACGGGTAAGATAATAACCAGATATAGAAGTGGATGTATTGATGGCATTAACCTTGTAATCTTCACGCTATCCATCACAACTGAAAGGTTTATGTAGCAGGGTATATCCTTTATATCGTTTTTTATCATCTACTTACCTTTAATCGTTGCGGTCTTATTGTTGAGCCAGACCTCACGAAATTCCCTATGACTTCCTCCCCAGTGCCCGGATATATCAGACAGTTTATCCCTACAACCGCACCTGGGGTTACTCTCACATTCTTACCTATGAGGGTCAAACCCTCTCCAAGAAGATGCTGAATCTCCTCATTGTCAATTTGCTCATCGCTTAAGCCAACTCTTGCACCTTCGCCTATCACCGTTTTCTTATCTACTATCGTCCTTTTGACAATTGCTTTTGGTCCCACAATAGTGCCATCCATAATAACGGAATCTTCTACCTGGGCACCCTTATGAACAATTGCTCCCTGATGTATCACCGACCGTCTGACAAGTCCTTCAATTATTGCCCCACCACCCATCACACATCTCTCTATGCGCGCCTCAACACCAAGTTTCACCGGTGGAAGACCAAAACTATTTGTATATACAGGCCACAGAGAGTCATTGAGATTGAATCTGGGGGGTTCTTCTATCAAATCCATATTCGCCCGCCATAATGAATACACTGTCCCCACATCCCTCCAGTAGCCCTTAAAGTTATATACATAAACAGAATAGCCCTTTTCTAACATATAAGGTATGACATCCTTCCCGAAGTCATAACCACCCGACTCAACGCACTCAGAAACCACTTTCATAAGAACATCGGTCTTGAATATATAAACACCCATAGAAGCCAACCTCGTTTCCGCCTGCTTTGGCTTCTCCTTGAATTCAACCACTCTACCCTTCTCATCAGGGACGATGATTCCAAATCTTGATATCTCTGACTGGTCAACCTCAATGGCGGATACAACCAAGTCAGCATCTCTATCAATGAAATGCTGAAATAGGGATTTATAGTTCATCTTATATATGTGGTCTCCTGATAGAATCAATGTATATGGAAGACCCCTTGATGCAATAAACCTTATATTATGATACACTGCATCTGCTGTTCCCCGATACCAGAAACCACCCACCGCATCTATATGCGGTTGTAATAGCTCAATACCACCCTTCCGCCTGTCCAGGTCCCATGGTTTGCCAATGCCGATATGCTCGCCAAGAGACCTGGGACGATACTGAGTTAGAACCGCTACATAATATAAGCCAGAGTTAACACAATTAGATAAAGTAAAATCAATTATACGGAACTTACCTCCAAAGGGAACGGCTGGCTTAGCCCTCTCAGCAGACAAAACTGACAACCTATCTCCCGCCCCACCTGCAAGAATTACAACCAGAATTTCATCCATCCTCTTAAATATAACAAAAATATTAACCCCATAGAAACCAAAATATACCAATTATTAAAAAGAACTTTTATAGTATCATAATAAAGTATATTCTGATGGATTATAATTGGAGGTTATGTAGTTATGAAAAAATTAAATATGCATATCTTCTTTGTTTTAGTGTTTCTTTCCATTTATATCGTTAATTGCTCTGAAGATGCCAACCAGCCAGAGAATCCTCCTCAACTGGTCGGTTCCATTGACTTGTCATCATACGGCAGGGTAGAAGATGTAGCAGTGAAAGGCAACTATGCTTACATCGCCGCTAAAGACGGCGGTCTCATCGTGGTAGATATATCCGACCCTGAAAACCCGACCTTCAAGAAAAAGTTTACCACACCA
>Ga0164311_10001852_pt1 | contig 10665 bp, 10 predicted proteins | sample GuaBasSedimGuay2_FD_121796 | JGI IMG/M metagenome (GOLD analysis project Ga0164311, IMG submission 121796) | Subseafloor sediment microbial communities from Guaymas Basin, Gulf of California, Mexico - Guay2, Core 4569-9, 9-12 cm | ecosystem: Environmental > Aquatic > Marine > Hydrothermal vents...
AAACTAATGTACAGACGATCTAATGATACTCCTCAGAAAAGAAAAAGCGCGCGACAGCAAAGCGATAAAGAAACACTAGATTGGTTTCGATTAGATAATGCTGCGACTGTTTTTTCACTGGTGACATCCGCGCGCATTCCTTGTATGTTTCGGCTTGCATTTACTCTTAACGAAGCAATAAATATCCAACAATTACAACAAGCACTTGAAAATATTATAAAGCGTTTTCCGTATTACAATGTCAATCTCCGACCAGGATTATTTTGGTTTTATTGGGAACAAAATCTTGCAACGCCAAAAGTAGAAGTGGAACAACAATACCCCTGCCAGAAATTGCCGATTACAAAGAAAGGTGTATTCCCCTTTCGTGTTCGAGCATATAAAAATCGCATTGCAGTAGAATTTCATCATAGCATTACAGATGGCACCGGAGGGCTAACATTCCTTAAAGCATTGGTGGTAGAATATTTCCGCCTTAAAGGTTATGAACCAAGGGATTGGCTGGATGTATTTAAAGCAACAGAAAAAGTTGATCCTGAAGAGTATGAAGATGCTTTTAAGCGTAATTATCAGAAAGCCATTCCTTCAGCAAAAAGCCCATCGAAAGCTTTCCACCTGCCCTATAAACTCGAACCAAAAGGAATCTACCATGTTATTCAAGGAAAAATGCCTGTGAAAAAAGTCTTAACAAAAGCAAAAGCCCTTAACCTTACACTTACTGAATACCTTATAGCTATTTATTTGGATTCTTTACAGGAAATCGTTTTTGCCCTCCCTAAAAAACTGCGCCAAAAGCACCTTCGGCCAATACGGCTTCAAGTACCGGTCAATCTTCGACGAATATATCCCTCTAAGACAATGCGAAACTTTTCCCTCTATGTTACACCAGAAATCGACCCGCGGTTAGGCAAGCATTCTTTCGAAGAAATTGTTAACCAAGTTTATCATTATATGCGCGTAGAGATTTGTGATAAATTCATTAATCAATGGGTTGCGAGAAACGTGAGAGGAGAGCTTAATCCACTCCTTCGAATGACCCCCTTAATCCTTAAGCGATTGTTTGGAAAGGTCATTTATAATCGATTGGGAGAATATCTCTATTCAGGAGTCATAACCAATCTGGGGCGGATAGTTTTACCAGAGCCGGTAAGTGACTTTGTCCAAGAAGTTGATTTTATCCCGGCACCGAGCCCTGTGACGAAAACGGGTTGTGCCGTTGCAAGTTATAAAGATACACTCTTCATTACTTTTGGACGGACCATTAAAGAATCGGTAGTAGAGAAATTGTTTTTTACTCGTTTAGTAAAAGAAGGAATAGAAATAAAAATAACATCAAATTAGGAGGAAAGAACAACGACGCCTATTTGCAATCGCTGTGGTGTAGAAATTGAGAAGGGATTGACTCATTGTCCCCTGTGCCAACAACCCCTTGATCAAGAAGAGGAGACACAAGAACCACCAACTGCGCAAAAAATTTATCCGGAAGAAGTCAAACCACCGAAAAGAATGAGAACAACTAAACAAAAACGCTTCTTAATTTGGGAAATTCTAAGCGTAACGCTTCTTACAACATTGCTGATTGTCCTCTTCCTGGACTTGATAATAAGTAAAACAATTACTTGGTCCCTCTATCCGATAGCCTCTCTTGTCTTGGCGTGGATAGTAATCACTTGCCCCCTTCTTTTCCCCAAAAAGGTTGCTGTTATCGTGCCTGGCGAAACGATTCCCTTTTTCATCTATTTATTGGTAATTGATCTGGCGGATAATAGGAAAATCGATTGGTACTTGCGTCTTGGCTTGCCAATACTCTGTGTTATAATTACTGTTGGATTGGCAATTGGCATAGGCTCATTGTTCCTTAAAAATAAGGGGCTCAATATTGCTGCTCTCATTGTTCTAGGTGCAGGAATTATTTGCTTAGGAATAGATTTCATTGTTAGCAGTTATATTTATGATCGATTCACTGTAAATTGGTCTCTCTATGTTTTAGCCCTTACGGTAGTAATTGGAGGCTTTTTATTATACCTCCATTTCCGGCTTTTAAAAGGTGCAAACTTGAAACGGAAACTGCGAATGTAATCATTAAATCAAGCTGTAACAGACTAAGCAAAAAGGGTCTGGTTAGAGTAAAATTCACAAAAAATGAAAAAAAAGATAAAAATACTTTTTCAAGTATTTTGAAGTTGGACTTTCTATAGGAACGATTAATGATTTACAGTGAAATTATAGGTTAAAACCTTGCCGTTATTGTATTCAATTCGCAATTGAAGCATCTGCCCTTTCTCGAGCCCTTCAATTTGGAACTGAAAGGTATGGTTTTTCCCGTTTTGGATTCTATGGCGCCATTGCCATTGGTATTGTTGCTCGAACATAGTTTCGTTGGAAGTAGAATTGCGGAACTGTAATTTGTGCATGTAGGCGAATCGATGTTGGAATCTATGCATGTGTCCAGACTCGTTTCCTTCGCAAGTTAAAACGACACTTACTGTGTCAGAATCGGCGTCAGTCGAAAGACTAACAACTGAGAGTTCGCTGTCATCGCTCGGAGCTAAGGCATACCAAATTCCAATTGAGGACCCTGCCAGAAGGACCAGTATGCCTGCTACTAAAGTGGGTATAAGAACTGCTTTTCTCATAATTTAATCACATGAAATAGTATTAGTAATGTCCTTCAAAAACAATCTTTGACAATCGTACTATTTTGGTTCTAAAGGTTCAAGTTAGGTTTCATAATGGTTTACTGAAAGAAAAAAGAGGGAAAAGCCCAAAGAAAACAAAGCAAACGACAGGTATGAAATAAGAAATGGCGCCCCGAACGGGAGTTTCCGGTAAAAAAGATTCTTCTTTCTTACCCTTTGAACCCGTGTCCATCGGGTGACAGCCGAAGATGATAGGCCGTACTACACTATCGGGGCTCGGTGGTTTTTTTCGTCTTTTCCTTTTTTAATCTTTTCTTCTAGTATGTTTTACATTTGAGAGTTTCTCTTTTAACCCACAGGTTCAGCACAAGACTTAATTGCCAGATGTTTTCTTTACTAGAGAGATGATGTCTTCTGCTCTTACTCCTTCCCCAAAAGAATTTCCCCTTCTCGGTGTAGTTGCCCAATAAAAACCAGGCCTCCTTGTTTGTGAACGCTCCTTCTCCCTCTCAAGCGACCCTTATCTTGCTCACCATCGTTTTGGTGATGTCTCTTTTCTTCCGGGGGTCATTGGTCTCGAGTTGTTTGCCGAATTGGCGAAACTCGCACTTCCCTCTAATAAACTTGCCGCTTTTCATAATGTGGCTTTTCTTTCCAGTATTAAATTTAAGGATGATCGTCCTTGGAAGGTTATTGCTTCATTACAATTTGATTCGAAGTCTGGTTTAGCACAACTCAAATTGCTCCCGAATTAAAAGGGCAACCAGCTAAACAAACTGGCGAACGGCTGTGCTTTCAAACAGAGCTCGAATTTGCTGAACGGACAAGTAAACACCAAGCACTTCCACCAATACAGAACAAGCCTTTCTTACCACGGCAGATGATTTATCAAATCTTACCACACGGTCCCTTATTGCAAGTTCTTGCCGAGATCAACCAACTGGATGATCACACTGTTGTTGCCATTGGTGACTTCTCGAAACGCCAATTATTTGGCTGGAAGTATAAAAAGTTAGTAGTAAATCCCCTCGCTATTGAAGCCTGTTTCCAAGCAATAGGCTTGCTGGATTTTGTGGCCACGGGGAAGGCAGGGCTTCCAAGTAAAATAACTCATTTGACGTTTTACCGCACCCCTAGTAAACCCCACTATATTTTTTAAGGGAGAAAAATAAAGAGGGGACATTTAACTTTACTGTGCTCACAAAAAAAGGCGGAGTGATTCTTCATGCAACGGGTTATCAAATTGTTGAAATTAAGATGGGAAACACTCTCAGTGCCTTGGAAAAAATTCGCTCACATGTCATTCGAACACAATATGTCCTCCCTAAAAGGTCTTGGTTGGAAGTTGTTAGCCTGCGTCTACTTTAAGATAAACTTTCTCGCAAACCGGCCTTTTTACAAACCTTCCTTCGAACAGAAGAACGCCAATTATTGAACTCACTCGATGAGAAGGAACAATTTCTTGCCATAGCTAAAAAACACGCCTTAAAACGTGCTCTCCGAATAGTTCTTTTTACCCGGACCATGCAAGAGCTCGAAATTCAGACCGGAGAGAATAATGAACGTTTTTGCCGTTTTAAAGGGAAGACTGTTTATCTTGCCACTAAAAAGATTGACAATTACGTTTTAGCCTTAGCCAGCTATCGCCACCCCGTTTCTTTTGTGTTGCATAAGGAGCAATGATGAAACATACATCGTTTGTAGGACAAAGATCAGTTTTAAACAACTCTAGTGCTAGCCTTTCTTGAACTCCCATTGAATGGGTTAGTTAAAGGAAGAAGTCAATAGTATTAATAAGGATTGAAAAGCTTAAAAGGTATAATGAAATCTTATTAACTGATTGCCAAGCTCGAATCAGCTTCCCTCCTTTGAGATCTCTTTGAAGGGTGTCTTTCATGAGTAAAAAACAACCATCATTAGATAGTTTCTTCCCCTCAAAAAAAGAAGAAGCACCAAAACCCTCGCAAGTACAAAAAGATGAAAAAAGGAAAGTTTCAAAGAAGGAACCAAAACAATCAGAGGCTACCAATCAAACGATAAGTTCTTCAAAGAAAGATTCCCCCTCCGAAGATACTTTTATTGAGGAAGAGAATCATTTTACAGAGAAACAAGCATCAAAAAATGGGCAAGAAAGCGAATTAATTTTCGAAGGGGCACCCGTCGAACATTGCCCAAAAAATACGCCACCCTGTGTTTTACTTCAATCTGTGTATGACGGTAAAAGTGGGAAAGCCTTTCTATATTTGCTAGACGAAAAAGCAAACCGGCTTTACGGGTGGTATGATAATACAGGCCATGAACCTTACCTTTTAACCGATCTGACTGAGGAACAGCTCAAAGGCATTACCCCCGTGAAAAAATTCTCAAAGATTACCGGCTATCATCCCATCCATTTATGGAATTTGCTATTAGACAAAGAGGTTGAGATGACCAAGGTAACGGTTACTGACCCCCTTGCGATTGCAGGTGGTTTAGATAGTTTACGCGACAAGTTGCCTGCAGCCTGGGAAGCAAACATACGCTACCACCAAAACTACCTCTATGATAGAGAGCTATACCCTGGCATGTATTATCAAATAAAGAATGGTAATTTGATCAAAGCTTTCCCTACAATTGACGCGAAAGTTCATGAAGAAGTTTCTGCTCTTTTTAAAGACGCGCCTACAGACGTTCAGGAATTGATTAGTGTTTATTTGCCATTATTACTCACCCGCATTCCACATATTAAACGTGCGGCAATGGACATCGAAGTTTACACGAAAAGCATGACCCATATTTCTGACCCGACAAAAGCAGAAGAACGGGTTATTGCAGTTTCGTTTGCCGGAAATGATGGCTTAAAAAAAGTCTTGGTTCTGAAAAGAAAAGATGTTCCTCTGGGGACGCGTTCAGATTCCATGGATAAAGATGTAGAAGTTGTTTTCTTTGAAAACGAAGCTGAACTTTTGCGTGAAACGTTTAGGCTTATGCAAAGCTATCCGATGATTATTACCTTTAATGGGGACAATTATGACCTGCCCTATTTATATAACCGTGCTAATAGATTGAAAATTCCCCGTCAAGAAAATCCCATCATTGTAATACGTGATACCTGTCGCATCCGCAATTCCCTCCATTTTGATGCCTACCGATTCTTCAATCAAGCAGCCATCAGGATTTATGCATTTGGTGCTAAATATAGCGAAAGTTCATTGGACGCTGTAAGTTCAGCCCTCCTCCACGAAAACAAGATCGAATTGGGAGATGAAATTGGTTTTCTGGATTGCTACACTCTTGTTGAGTATAACTTTTGGGACAGCAAAATAACCCTCGAGTTAACAACATTTAATGATTCAGTAACAATACGTCTGATCATACTTCTTATGCGTTTAACAGGAATGACCTTTGAAGACATCACCCGTCAAGCGGTTTCAAGCTGGATCCGCAACTGGCTCTTTTTTGAGCATCGAAGACGCCACTACCTTATTCCTCGTCCAGAAGAAATTATTAAATCAAAAGGGGATTCCACAACAGACGCCATGATAAAAGGGAAGAAATACAAAGGCGCCATTGTTGTAAAACCCATTCCGGGTGTTCACTTCAAGGTGACAGTCTTAGACTTTGCGAGTTTGTATCCGAGCATTATTAAAGTCTGGAATCTTTCTTATGAAACGATGAATTGTGCTCATCCGAGTTGTAAAGGGAAACGTCCTGTTCCAGACACGCCCCACTGGGTCTGTGTGAAAAATCACGGCTTAATGTCTATTCTTGTTGGTTTTATCCGCGATATCCGGGTCTTATGGTTCAAACCCAAAGCGAAAGATAAGATGCTAGATAAAAACACCCGCGACTTCTACAATGTCATTCAATCAGCACTTAAAGTCGTAATTAATGCTTCTTATGGTGTTTTTGGTGCTGCTCATTTCCCTTTCTACTGCCCCCCTCTGGCAGAAGCAACCACTGCCATCGGGCGCCAGGCTATTACACGAACAATTGAAAAGTGCAATGAAATGGGTGTTCAAGTCATTTATGGCGATACGGACTCTGTCTTCTTGAAAAATCCAACAAAGGAGCAAATTAATACGCTTATTAATTGGAGCGAAAAGAAACTTCAGATCGATTTGGATATTGATAAAACCTATCGATATCTGGCACTCTCTGAGCGGAAGAAAAATTACCTCGGCGTATTTATGGATGGGAAAGTAGATGTTAAAGGGCTCCTCGGGAAAAAACGCAATACACCACCGTTCCTAAAAGAGCTTTTCAATCAAATCGTTGAAATCTTGAGTGAAGTGGAAACAGAAGAAGACATTGCTCCTGCAAGAAGCAATATTGAAAATGTTGTAAAAGAGGTCTATACGAAACTAAAGAATCGCGAATTACCTGTTGAAGCTTTTGCAATTCGGGTGCAATTAAATAAAGGGCTAGATCAATATGTAAAAACCACCCCACAACATGTTAAGGCCGCGAGACTTCTCGAGAAGCGCTTGAACAAAAAATTGGGCGCCGGAGATTTGATCTCATTCGTTAAAACCATTGGTAATGAATCTGTTCTCCCTGTGGAATTAGCTTCTACCGCCGAAATAGATACTGATAAATATCTTGCACAAATGGAATCCACTCTCACTCAAATCTTAGACCCCATTGGTGTTTCCTTTGATAAAATCATTGGCATCCGCTCTTTGGATGATTTCTTTTAAGGGCTGATTTCAAGGAAGGGTTGCATCATCATCTTTGCTTTTTATCTGTTCTTGCAACCGCAATTCGAGTTCACGGAATGTTTGTGAGCTGACTATTCTTCCGTTTTCGTCGCGATAATATGGTATCGCAATTGCAATAAGCTCTTCAAGTCCTTTTTCCCGTCGAATATCGTTTATATCTAGCACCCTTCCGTATGTTTCTGGGCTAATAACAATGGCCTTGATTTCAGGGTATTCATCAGCATATTGGGTTGCCCGAGAAAGTGGACGGATGTCATACCGGTCTTCAGTCACTCCTATACTCTGAAGAAAATCAATAACATCTTGCACACGTTTTTCATAGGGGTAAATTAATTCTGGCAGCTTTTTCCCGCGTCGAGCCAACTCGTCTGTCGTCACACCAATTAGAACTCTTTTTGCTAGTTTTAAAGCCGTTTGTAATAAAAGCTTGTGCCCCCCATGAATCCTATCAAATGTTCCGCCAAGACAAGCATAATCAAATTGGAAGGTGGTGGTGCTTTTTTTTGTCAAAGATGAACCTCAAGGGTGCTTTTTATGTCAGATAGTTTCTGTGGCTTTTTAATCATTTTGTCTGGTGGTTTTAATAAAGAAAGTCATTAGAGAAGAAAAAAGAGGACAGATGGAGGAAAAAAGGGAGCTTTAGCTAATAGAACCCTCTTTTACTTGATGCCGCACAGAAAAGTACACCAAAGAATGCAACGACACTCGAGATAAATGAGATTATAGTTGGGAGGATTGCTCGTAAAGCTCCTAAGGGGTGGGTTACTCCAACTGTTTTCGCATCGATGGCAGCTTTCATGTGTGGTGAAACGGTCCACCAAATAACGAGGGCAACCAAAATTCCAATGAAAATACCAGCCATTACTACCGATTCGGTGCTTTTATACCCCCATTTGGCTCTGGCGCCTATTGCCAAAGAAATTGCCCCTATTAGCCCTATAAACCAGAATACTAACAACCAGTAATATTTTGCAAAATGAATGACAGTAATGATCTGTAATGCTAATGACCCACTAATAAGGATGCCACCAATAATTGCGCCGGGTTTTACACCCTTTAATTGCTTGCCAGAGCCGGCGACGATAAACAAAGGAGCAATAAACATCAATAACGCTGCAAAGGTGGAAAAGGCTATCGCACCATATGTCCAATAGACCATGAACCAAACTCCTTCCTGGGTTCTTTGAAAGGTGTCGGTTAAGGCGTTAAAGATGGCTTCGCCTTGAAAAAAGGAGAAATAGGCAGTAATTGCAAAAATTGCCCCTATACTAATCCCTGAGATCGTGAAATATTCAAGTTTGTCTCGCTCAAAGGCTAAACCGCCTGACACATAACTTATACCTGCTATCAAGCCTGCGGTCCAAATAAACAAAAGCCAATAATAGTGAGTAATCTCAACGATGGTTATCACTTGTAATGCTATTGAAATTGCGATGATAAGTCCACCAATAAGCTGACCTGGTTTTGCCATTTTAATTGCTCCAATAACTTCTAACGTCTATATTATTTCTGGCTGATTTATGCTAAAAGGGTTTCTTTTTGATAAATTTTTCTTGCAAAAGTAACTACCGGTAATTGTTTCTTTTGTTTATTGAAACCATTTTTTATCCCACGTACCAATCCAGCCCAGCCCAAGACAATAGGGGCCCATGTGAGCCCCTAATACTGGTCCTATAAGAAAAACTTCAACCTCTTTTGGCGGGTTTTCTTGTGCTAGGACATGTTCTTTCAGTTCTGCTGCTTCTCTAGGCATAAGAGCATGAAGAATTACCATGGTTTCAAACTTTCTCCCTGCAACAATTTTCGGAATAGCATTCTTAAGGAGCTCCACTCCATTCTCAAACCCTTTTACTTTGCCGATGTTTTTCACAAGCCCGTCTTCAACAGCGATGATGGGTTTCAGTTTTGCAAGGTTGCCAAGGACCTGTTTTGTTATGCTAATTCTACCACCCTTCCGGAGATACTCGAGTGTTTTCAAGATTGCTATTCCATGTGTGTGAGGGATAAGTGAGTTGATTCTTGCAACAATCTCCTCTTTTGTTGCTCCTGCCAAAGCCATTTTCGCTCCTTCATAGACCAGTAGCCCTTCCATAATTGTTATCGTTTGAGTATCAATAACTGTGATGTCTTTTCTGGGGAACATTTCTGCAACTTTCTTAGCAATATTATAACTCCCACTAATTTTACTCGAGTGTGCCAGTACAACAAGGGAGTCATATTCTTGGAGAGACTCTTCATAGGCACGATAAATATCGCCTTGTTTTGGCACTGCTGTAGTTGGAACATCGTCGGCCTTTAAGAGTTTCTCATAGAATTCTTCGGCAGTAATATCAATGTAATTTCTATATGGTTTTTCCCTATCATGCATCATTATCTGAGTGGGTAAAATACCAATGTTGTATTTCGTGATCCACTCTGGGGGGAGGTCTATTGTTGCATCTGCCAATACTCTCACTATCTGCTTTGCCATTTACTACCATCTCCTTAACTAATTTAACAAATAGTTGCAGAAAAGGGATTATATACTTATTGGCAAGGCATTCATACACCCCTTCTCCTTTTGTTTTCAGAAAAATGCTTTTTCCATCGTCTCCTTTTCCTATTAGAGCTATTCCATGACTAAATCAAAAGGTAAAAAAAGCCGATTGCCCTTTAATTAGTATAACTAAAAAATAATCCTAAAATTTGTCATTAAGAAAGCTTTTTTTTACAGAAAAGCAGCTATAATGATTAATTGATAGTTAAAAGTGATGAACAATGGTATTTGGTAAATTTATTCGATGGCTTGGTGGCGGAAAATCAACTCGTGATTATATAATCGATTTGAAAATGGTCAACAAACGTTTGGCTCGGTCAGCAAAGAAACTTGAAAATGACGAGGCAAAATTACAAAGGAAAGTACGAGAAGCCATGCGAAAAGGACTAATGGATCAAGCCCGATTGTATGCATCCAATGTCGCCCGCAACCGAAAATGGGTGTACAGTTATACAAAATTGACAACCCGTATTGAAGGCATCATATTCAGGCTGGAACAAGCAGATTCCGTACAACAACTCGCCGGCGAATTAAAAGGTATGGCGGGGGCTCTGCGTGAAGTGAATGCGAATCTCAACGCTCCTGAAATTTCCGCGCTTATCGAGGATTTGGAACGCTCTTTTGAAGGCATTGAAATGACGACAGATATGATGGATGAAGATTTTGAAAGTATGATGTCCCTCGATGTTGATGAAACGGACGTCGATAAAATTATGGGTGAAATTGGTACAGAGATTGGCCTCGGGGCTGAAACTGGCTTGCCAACTCCAGACATCCGGTCAGCTGAATT
>Ga0164311_10001853_pt1 | contig 10662 bp, 10 predicted proteins | sample GuaBasSedimGuay2_FD_121796 | JGI IMG/M metagenome (GOLD analysis project Ga0164311, IMG submission 121796) | Subseafloor sediment microbial communities from Guaymas Basin, Gulf of California, Mexico - Guay2, Core 4569-9, 9-12 cm | ecosystem: Environmental > Aquatic > Marine > Hydrothermal vents...
CCCGTTTTGAAGCCGCACCGTCGTAAAACAGACGGTGCTGGACAGTTTTTTCCTAGCATCGGCTCTTTTAGGCCGATGCGCCTGGGCTAGAATTGCCAAAACGGGAATTGCTGACACTTTGTAAACAAAAACCCATCGTTCGCCTCTCGGGTTAGGACTGGCAGGGCACCATTCTATCACATAATAGAGTAAAACGAGCTTGGGCATAGAACGACAGATGTGCTTTTCTGGCAAACTGGTACTCGCCCTATTTATTGAAAAAACAGTGCAAATCTATGCGTCCAAGGTAAGGAGGTATCAATGCTCACCAGCCTGGTGCTCACCCTGACCACCGCCCGTGTCCTCACGTTTCCCCCGCACTTGGGCCGAGCCAGTCACGCGGCCTTTCTGCACATCATCTCCCATACCGACCCCGATCTGGCCGAACAACTCCACGCACCGAACCAACAGCGACCCTTCACCTGTTCCAATGTCTGGGGGCTCCGCCGCCGGGGGCATAGTCTGGTGATGGAGCCGGACCGACCGGCCTTTCTACGCTACACTGGCCTGAACGCCAAAGTATCTCATCGCCTACGGCAACTGGCGCAAGACCCACCCGCGCACGTCGAGATCGAAGGAGACAAACTACTAGTCCAGCAGGCCACCCTTGATCCTGCTACGCACCCCTGGGCCGGACAAACCGGCTACGAGGAACTGGCGTCCGTTCACCTCCTCCCCGGCAAGTCGCCGCCCCGCCGCGTGGAATTGGAATTCGCCGCCCCCACCGCTTTCCGCTCCGGCGGCAAGACGCTGCCGCTGCCGCTGCCCGACCTGGTCTATGGCGGGCTGGTGGAAAAGTGGAACGAGTTCGCACACATAGCCGTCTCTGGCGAGGCGCGCCGCTTTGCGGAAGAGAGCATGGCCATTAACCGCTACAAACTCTCCACTCGCGCCATCACGGCCAAGGGGAAATCGGTGCAAATTGGCTTTGTAGGCCATTGTCGCTACATCGCGCTCAACCAGGACCGCTATTGGCTGAGCGTGATCCAGCTGCTCAGTGACTATGCTTTCTACGCCGGAGTAGGATATCAGACGACGCGCGGAATGGGGCAGGTGAGGAGAAGTGGCAAGTAGCAAGTGGCAAGTAGGAGGCGTGATGGAATCTGTGCTTGTGGCGCCGGTGGGATCAAAGCCGCAGTTGGTGACGATTGCGTTGGATTTGCTGCGCGAGCGGGGCGAGGACGTGCGAGAGGCAGTCGTGCTGCATACGACGCTCGACCGGCCCGCTACCCGCGCCTCCATAGCTCAGTTGGGCAAAGAGTTCCCGCGCGCCTACAAGGACATCCGCCTGCGCCCCATCTGCCTGTGCGACGAGCGCGGCATCCCGCTGGCAGACGTGGACAGCGCGTTGGCCGCCCGTGAAGCCTTCCGTGTCCTCTACCGCGAGATAAAGACCGCCAAGCAGGCCCGCAGGCGCGTTCATCTCTCCATCGCTGGCGGACGCAAGATCATTGCCGTCTATGGCATGACGGCAGCCCAACTCCTCTTTGATTCCAACGATCGTGTCTGGCACATCTCCTCAAAACCCGCTCTCGTCGCCAGCAAAGCGCTCCACCCTCAACCGGGCCAAGCGACCCTAATCCGCGTGCCCGTGTTGCGATGGTCGGACGTCAGCCCGGCTCTCACCGACCTGATCCTGAGTGACGATCCCTTCGAGGCATTACAGCGCCAGGAAGAACTGCTCCAGGCCGACGCCCTTCGTCTGGCGCGGGCGTTCGTGGAACGGGCACTGACCCCGTCCGAGCGCGACGTGGTACAACTGATCGTCTGCGAAGGACTCACCGACAACCAGATCGCGGAGCGCACCTGCCGCAGTGTCAAAACAGTGGGACACCACCTCTCCTCGGCCTATCGCAAGGCGCGCGTGACATTTGAGCTGCGTCATGCTGACCGCCACACGCTTACGTCGCTATTGTCAACCTACTACACCTTGAACAGCTAGTACAAGTATCCAAATAGAAGTAAAATAGGGAGGCTTCCCTATACAGAAATAGGGAGACTTCCCGATGCAGATTGTTCTGGGACATTGTACAATAGAAACGCAGGTACGAATTTACCGAATCCAGGCTCGGAGGAACCTATGGAGAAATGCCCAATCTGCCAAGAGACGCTTCGCGACGCGCTCGTGGTCTGTGCTCATTGTGGGGAGGTGCTGCCGCTACACGTGGTCGTGATGAGCGCGGGCAGCCACGGCGGCGGGTTCGCGTTGGTGCAGAATATGGATGGGGAGGATGAACGGATTTTAATAGAACAGGAGGAGGTCAATGATCAATGACAAACGAACGAACGAGTAACGATCAAGTGTACCTGGCAGCGCTCGCCGGTCTGCTGCACGACGTGGGCAAGTTCGCCCAACGAGCAGACTGGCAGCGCGGTAAGCACACCGAGGTAGGGGCCGAGTTCGTCCGCCAATATGTGCCGGAACAATGGCGTGAGCACCTCTACCCGGTGATGGGCCACCACGACAAGCCTTTGCAAGGACGCGATACCAAAGTCGTGGCTCTGGCCGATCGGCTCTCCGCCTCGGAGCGAGAGTCAACGCCGGTTAGCCAGGAACGGCAACTGGTCTCTATCCTGAGTCTGGTTGGGGATGCGAAACAACCAAAGTTCTGGCCCCTTAGTCCTCTCGCTCTGAGCAAGGATGCCATCTTTCCCGGTGAGGCCGCGCCAACGCAGAACGAGGCCGTCGCCTACGAGCAACTGTGGAGCGGTTTTGTGGAAATGGTGCAGTCGCTTCCAAGCAACGATCTGCCCGCTTACCTGGAAGGGCTGTACTATGCGATGCAAAAATATACCTGGTGCATACCGGGGGCCTATTACCGCAGCGTGCCGGACGTGAGCCTTTACGACCACAGCCGCACGACGGCGGCGTTGGCGGCCTGCTTTGTGGGGCTGGATGAGGCAGCGCTGGATGACCTGCTGCGCGATTCCGGGCAAAAGACAGACGTGGCTCTCCTGGTTGGCGGCGACCTCTCTGGCGTGCAGGACTTTATCTATACCATCACGGCCAAAGGCGCGGCCAAGGGGCTGCGCGGGCGTTCATTCTACCTGGAATTGCTCATCGAGGCCGTGGCCCGTTACTTGTTACGCCGGTTGAAATTGCCCATCACCAACCTGCTTTACACCGGCGGTGGTCACTTTTACCTGCTGGCTCCGCTCGACGCGCAGGACAAACTGGACGAGATTCGCGCCGATGTGAGCGGCAAGCTGCTGGCCCATCACAGTGGCGACCTTTACCTGGCCCTGGGACAGACACCGGTCACGGCTGCCGATTTCGACCGCGAACGCTTTGGGAAAAAGTGGAGAGGTGTATCCGAGGCGATGAACAAAGCCAAGCGCCAGCGTTTTGCCGAACTTGACGCCGATCTGTTAGCCGAGAAAATCTTTGGTCCACTGGGGCAAGGCGGCGACGAAAAGCGCGAGTGCCAGGTTTGCCACTATGAGGGTGCCGACGTCGAGATAGAGCGCGAGGGCGACGAGGAGCAGGAACGGCGCATCTGTCGCCTCTGCCAGTCCCTGGAGGAATTGGGAACCGATCTGCGCGACGCCGATTATCTGCTGCTGGGCGAGGTCGAGCCGGAAGAAACGGAACGGGCGGGCTATGCAAAGGCGCTGCGTACATTTGGGATGGCGGTAGGCTTTACGGCCGAGGATGGGCGCGCTATCTTGCGCCTCAAGGACGACGTCCGGCGGGCCACGCTGCTGGCAACCCGAGACCTGGAAGGAAACGCGCGCGAGATGGCCGACCGCATCTCGCGCCAGCGCGGCTACCCTGTCGCCCCGGGCGTCCGTTATACTGTCAACGTCACGCCGCATAAAGGAGACAACATCGCCACGTTTGAGGACCTGAAAACAGTGTCTCGGGGCGTCAAGCGGCTGGGCGTGCTGCGCATGGACGTGGACGACCTGGGCGACCTGCTCAAGTGGGGCATGGAGGGAAACGCGACGCTCTCCCGCGTGGCCTCTTTTAATTTTGCCCTCTCGCTCTTTTTCGAGGGCTGGGTGGGCGAGTTGTGCCGCCGGGTCAACGACGCTGGAACAGACAAGGTCTATGCCATCTATTCCGGCGGCGACGACCTCTTTATCGTCGGCGCGTGGGACGAGTTGCCGGGGCTGGCAAACACCATCCGCCAAAATTTAAAGCTCTTTGCGGCCGGGCGTTCAGGCGTACACATCTCTGGCGGACTGACGCTCCACGGCGGCAAGTACCCGCTCTACCAGGCCGCCCACGACGCCGAGGACGCATTGGGCGTGGCCAAAGACCTGGTGCGCCCGGACGAGCGCGAGCACAAGAAGGACGCCTTTAACTTTTTGGATCTGACTATCCCCTGGGAGAACTTTGACAGTATACGGGAGGAACAAGAGCAATTGGTGCGATTGGTGACGCCCAAAGAAAAAGATGGCCTGGGCGTTGACCGCGCCTTGTTGCGCGTGCTGCTCAAGCTCTACACCCGTTTTACCGACGCCGTCCGCGAGCGTGGCAAGCCCTACTGGGGGCCGTTGATGTGGCAGGGAGCCTATACGCTCAAGCGGATGGAAGGCCGCTGCAAGGATAAAGAGGCAAAGGCAGAGATCAAACGAATTCGAGAATCCCTCAAGCAAGAGCAATTTAGTTACATTGAGACGCTCGGCCCGGCGGCGCGCTGGGCCGAACTATTGATTAGAAAGGAGCAAGAATAATGAGTCGTATAAACCTGAACGCGATTGTTGTCCAAGGCGATGCAGCAACACTGGTCGCTGAGGCCGAGGAATTGGGCAAACAACTAGTCCAACAACGCCTGAGCACCAGCCAAATTCGCAACATCTTTGGCACAGTGCGGCGTATCGAGATGAATTGGCCCGAAAGACCACAAGATGAGGCCGAGCGCCAACGTGTCACCAAGTCGCAGCGCGAACTCTTGCTGCTCAAGCCCAAGATGGCCTACCAGGCCAAGCGCGAGCGCGGCAGAGGCGTCGGGATGCTCACCGATGTCCTCTCTGAGGCCATCGACCTGGTCGGAAAAGACCGGACCAAGTTCCAACATTTCGTAGACTTTTTCGAGGCCATCCTGGCCTATCACAAAGCCCACGGCGGCAATTAGGAGGTATTGCAATGACAAAAATAGCTAATCTTTACGGACGTGTGTTCATCAAGTGCGAGATCGAGACCAAGACCGGCCTGCACATCGGCGGGGCCGAAAGCTCACTCTCTATCGGCGGCGTGGATAACGTCATCATCCGCGACCCGCTTTCCAACCGGCCCTACATCCCCGGCTCATCGCTCAAGGGCAAGATGCGCTCGCAGATGGAAAAGTTCCACGGCCTGCCTCAAAACCGGCGTATCGGCCAAGTCACCATCCACACCTGCCAGAACGGCGGCGACTATGCCAACTGTGTCGTCTGCCACATCTATGGATTGCCCGGCGACAGCGACTTTTCCACCTCTACCCGCCTGGTGGTGCGCGATGTGCAATTGACCAAGAAGAGCGTCAAGAAATTGGGGAGCGCCAAGACCGACCTGCCCTTTAGCGAGGTCAAGTGGGAAGCTGCCATCGACCGTGTCACCTCTGCCGCCACGCTCCGCCAGATGGAGCGCGTGCCCGCCGGGGCCGTCTTTGGCCCTGTCGAACTGGTCTATTCCATCTATGAACAGGCCGACGTCGCCCGTTTCGAGAACGTCGTCGAGGGTATGCAACTCTTGGAGGACGACTACCTGGGCGGTTCCGGCTCGCGTGGCTCCGGCAAAGTCGCTTTCCGCAGCATCAAACTGACCGCCAAGTCCCGCGCCAACTATCGCCAGGGCCAGGATTACGAGCGGACATTCGACACGCTGGACGATCTGGCGGCGGCGCTGCCTGCCGTGATGGAGTGGATCGAAAAAGACGGCGTACCTGTTCCCGTCAAGGAGGGCTGATATGCCCCAATGGACTACCTATCACCTGACACCCAAACCCGGCGCGGGCTTTCACTTTGGGTTGCGTGGGCTGGAACAAGAAAGCTCGGCCTCCCATTGCCCGTCCGACACGCTCTTTGCCGCCCTCGTCGCTACTGCGGCCAATCTGGACGGCGACGCCGGCGCGCGGGCGTTCACCAAGCCCTTTGAGGATGAGAACCGCGAACCGCCCTGGCTGCTCACCTCTGCCTTTCCGCGCGCGGGCAACCTGCCATTGTACCCCTTTCCCTTTGTCAGGGTCGAGTTGACCGAAAAGCCCGGCCAGCGCAAGCTGTTCAAAAATCTGCGCTACGTCTCGCCCGCCATCTTTGCCCGCATCATCAACCGGCAACCGCTGGACGAGTACGCCGACAAAGAGAAAGAAAAGGGCGTCTTTTTGCAACGAGGCCAGGTCTGGCTCACCGTCGACGAGATCGACGCGCTGCCCGGCGCCTGGCGCGAGCTGACGCCCAATGACGTTAAAAAACGGAAGGGTTGGCGCAAATGGCTCACGGGCGAGGAAGGTCGTCAATGGCTGCGCGAGCAAAAGGTGTGGCAATCCACGCCCGTCGACCGCGTCACCGTGGACCGCGTCGCCTCCGCCTCTGCCATCTATCGCATCGGGCGCACGGTATACGCTCCCGGCTGCGGACTGTGGTTCGGCGCGCAATGGCCTGACGGGATTGACACCGGCGCACAGACGCAACTAGAAACGCTGCTTTCCCACCTGGGCGACCGCGGCCTGGGCGGCGAGCGCTCTGTCGGTTACGGCCAGTTTACGTGGGAAACAGGGGCTTTGCCAAACCTACCGGGGCACGCGCCGGATGGCCCGGCCCTGACCCTGGCCCGCTACCTGCCACGCAAAGAGGAACTGCCTGCCGTTCTGCAAGGAGACGACGCTTCTTATCGCCTGGCGGCCGTGGCGGGCTGGCTCAACGCGCCCGGCCACAGGGCACAGCGGCGGCGACAGGTGCGCGTGTTGACGGAAGGTTCGGTCTTTCAAACGAGCGGCGCGGGGCCGTGGGGCCGTCTGGCCGACGTTTGCCCCGATGGGTGGAACAGTCACTCCATCTGGCGCTATGGCTACGCCTGCCCGGTGGGCGTAAAACGTGGAGGCGAAAATGCCAAAGCTCACACGACACTATGACCTGGAACTGACCACGCTCAGCCCCTTGCACATTGGCAGCGGGCGCGAGTTGTTGCGCGACTACGACTTTGTGGCCCGCGACAGGCGCACCTGGCGCATAGACGAGGACGCGCTGCTCGACGCCGCGCTGGGCGAGGGCGAGTTCGACGAGGCGTTGCTGCGCCGCCCGGCGGCCGAACTGCTCCAACCCTCCGACTTTGGGCCTGATTCCAAGCTCTTTCGCTACACGATCCCGGGGACGCCGAGCGCGGCCAGCCCAGGGTCGAAAGTGGTCGAACAGATCAAGAACGTCTTTGACCAGCCTTACCTGCCCGGTTCCTCGCTCAAGGGCGCGCTGCGCACCCTCCTGGCCTGGGGCATCCACGACGCCGAAAAACGCAAGCCAAACCTGACCCATTTGGATGGCCGCTCCAAGCGGCCCGCTCACACCATAGAACAGGGACTCTTTGGTCAGGGTCCCAACTCGGATTGGCTGCGCGCCCTGCGCGTGCGCGATAGCGTTCCGCTCTCCGCCGGCGATCACCTGGCGCTGCACACCGTGCGCGTCTATCCCACCGCCGGGCGTGATGGTTCTGGTCTGGATGTGGACGTAGAAGCGATCAAACCCGATACCACGCTCCGCGCCCAGATCACGCTGGAGAATTATGGTTTCGAGAGCGCAGAGGCGGCCAAATTGGGCTGGCAGGGCCAGCGGCGCTGGATCAAAGAGCTGTCGCTGCTGGGCAAAAAGTACGCCCAACAACGGCTACTGACCGAGGCGGCCTACTTTAAGAGCCACGGCGGGCCAGCGGGCGCTCTACGCTTTTACGACGAGCTCGTCAACCGTCTTCTAAACTTGCCGGAGGACACTTTTTTGCTCCAAGTAGGTTGGGGCGCTGGCTGGGAAACCAAGACGCTAGGTTCTTCCCTGCTACGTCAGGACGATGGGCAGTTTGAGCGACTGCTATCCAAATACCGTATGACAAAGGAACAGAATCGACTGCCCGGCGACCCCTTCCCGCGCAGCCGCCACCTGGCGCTGGTGAACGGACGCCCCGCTCTGCCGATGGGCTGGATACAGGTACGCATCAGCGGTCTGGAGGCGACCCCGGTGAGCGAGTCTCTGCCCAAACCAGAGGGGGCCGCGCCCGGTCAGCGCACCGGACGGCTCAAGAAATTCTTTTCCGGCAAGGGCTTTGGCTTTATCCAACCGGATGGCGGCGGCAGGGACATTTTTGTCCACGCCAGTGGCCTGGTTGGTCCCGCGACGGAACTGCGGGAGGGGCAGCGACTGAGCTTTGACGTGGAACAGGCCGCCAAAGGCCCCCGCGCAATCAACGCGCGGGTGATAAAGTAGAGTTCGTAGCAAGCCACGCAGCGTAGCAGAGTGGCGTTGCACGAAACGGCACTCCACTGCGTTTCGTGCCTGACTATGAACACGGATGATTGGAGGCAATAATGACTGTATTGCTTATCGCTAACATTGGCAACCGGGATATGTGGGTGGACAAGGCCGCCCCCATCCCCGGCAAAGTCAATCCCCAGTGGAACAAGGACGCTTCCCGGCGCGCTTTGGGAAAAGCTATCCAAGCCGACTGGCCCAACTGCCAACCGCATCTCAAACTACCCATCATTGGCAAGGCCGTGAGGTATATCCAGCAGCAAGCCGGCCAACTCGACCGGGTGGTGTTGGTTTCGTCCGATCAGTCGGGGCAGGCCGGGGTGGCCGATTATCATCTGGCCCAAGATACCTGCGAGCTGGCTCCCGTCGTCGAGCGTCTGCTGATCAAGCAATACGGCCTGCCTGCTAAAGCCATCACGCACCAAACCGTGATGAGCAACCCGGCCGACTATGGCGGGATGCAGGCTTTCTTTCGCGAGCAATTGACCGCTCTGCGCGACGATTACCCCGGCGCAACTTTTTATCTCCAAGTATCTGGCGGCACTCCGGCGATGACAAGTATGCTGCTCACCGTCGGCGTCGATGTGCTTGGCATCGACGCTCACCCTCTCTACGTCACCAAACGCGAGGAGCAGCCCTTTCCGCTCGACCTGGGCCGCCGCCTGGTGGCCGATTCGTTGATAGAGACAATCAAGGCCAACCTGGACATTTACGCTTACCACGCCGCTGCCAACACGGTGCGCGATAATCGAGATTTGCTGCGCGAGTTTATCCCCGCTGATCCCTTGCTGACTGTGTTGGAATACGCCAAGCAGCGGGTCAACTTTAACTTTAAAGACGCCGGAGAGATTGCCGTATCGGCCGTTGATCTGGCCTATGGGGACAAGTTACACGCTATCGCCGCCAACGTGCAAAATCCTACGCCCACGATGCTATTGCGTGAATCTATCTCTAGTACCCAGTTGGCCTATGCGGTCGGGAACATGTTCGATTTTGTCGTGCGCGTATTTCAGTTCGTCGAGGGAGCATGGCGAAACCTGGCCCTTGAACTGGATGTCCAATTTGAGCACAACGGCAAGCCGAATCCGTATGGCAAGGAACTGGCCCCCGCCTGGGTGCAAAAGCACCAATCCATAGTTGAGCGTCTGGAACGAGACGGCGTGCGCTTGAAAAAGGTCAATCGCTTTGTGCTTGAAAAACTCGTGACTGTGTTGCACGAACAGGTCGAGGACAAGCGTTACCAGGGCGCGCTGGACGTGCTAGAGAAACTAGAGGCGGTTGGCGATCTGCGCAATCGTGTCGTGCATCAATACCATCACATTACACTGGAACTTTTGCGTAACACTTATTATCCCAAAAAGAAAGATCAAAAACGACATCCACCAGAGGACGCCATAGATATTGTGGATGCAATGAAAACTGTTTGGAGCATCGCCGCCGGCCGGCCTTTTAAGGAGACCAATCCCTACAACGTCATCAATGACTTGATTCGTGAGATTCTCTGTTCGCCCAAGCTCTCTCGACCGTAAGATGCGGCGCGCTTTGCAAGCGCGTCACACCTCGTGGGGGTTAAACGATGATTGACCCATATGCCGGCCTCGGCGCACAGAGGGCCGATCGGCCAAAAGATGACGAGGACGATCTGCTCTCCAATGGATTTCGCCGCAGCGATTACCATCGTCGCGGCATCAACGACGACATCGAGATGTGGGGTCTCGACCAGTTCAACGCGCCATCCCCTGATGCGGCGGGATGGGTCGTGTGGGATATGGTGCAAGAGATAGATTGGTGAAACTGCGGTGACAGTGTGCGTTTCTCCATTCGACACTCTTCTGCACGTAAGCGTTCAGGCATACCTGTTTTTGAACCACAAAGGACACCAAGAAAGTGAGAATTTGCCAAGTTTTGCGACTGCTTTTGGTTTTTTCCTTTGTGTTCTTTGTGATAAAACAGGCTCTCCCCTGAACGGTTACTTTTACACAACACGTCGCACTTTAACAATTGTATATTTCACCAACCGAGGGTTGCCACGACAGGCGGCAGCGCCGATTTGACTCAGTGCCAGCAATTCCCGTTATGGGTGAAAAGTCAGGTCGTAGCCGCGATTTCGCAATCGCGCAGGGTGCTTTACGCGGGAAGATATACTGAACGCAAATCAAATGGGTGAATTGCTCCAGTCTCGAA
>Ga0164311_10001854_pt1 | contig 10662 bp, 10 predicted proteins | sample GuaBasSedimGuay2_FD_121796 | JGI IMG/M metagenome (GOLD analysis project Ga0164311, IMG submission 121796) | Subseafloor sediment microbial communities from Guaymas Basin, Gulf of California, Mexico - Guay2, Core 4569-9, 9-12 cm | ecosystem: Environmental > Aquatic > Marine > Hydrothermal vents...
ATAAGATAGTTGTAGTTTGCGATATGGAGGATGCATACTACTTAGTTGAAGTCAAATTACCTGCGCTTATCACTGTAACCAAGGACATAAACACGCCTAGACTTCCTTCTTTAAAAGCTAAGCTTAGAGCAAGAAAAGCGAAGATAGAGGTGTGGAATGCGAAAGATTTATCCGAAATCGGAAATCCTTCAAGATTCGGTGTATCCGGTTCTCCTACGTCCGTATGCAGAGTTGTACTTCCCAAAATCAGCAAAAAGAGGTGTAGAATCTTAAGAGGAGAAAGCGCTGTTAAAGAGATTATAAAGATCCTGGAAAAGGAGGGTTTCTTATGAGAAAACATGGCGAGGTAATTGTATTCGCTGAGTATCATGAAGATCATTTCCACCCAATAACTTTCGAACTGTTAAGCAAAGGTAGAGAAATAGCCGATGTGCTTAAAACTAAGCTTATAGGAGTGCTGATCGGTTATAATGTTAAAGACAAGGCTAGCGAGCTTTTTCGCTATGGAGCTCAAAAAGTCGTTGTATTCGATGATAAACGCTTAGCGCGCTTTGACGCTGTATTGTACAAACATTTGTTAGTTAACTTCGTAAAAGAGGAAAAGCCTGAACTAGTGCTCATAGGGGCTACACGCCTAGGCCGTTCTCTCGCTCCGAGAGTGGCCGCGGCGCTCAATACGGGCTTAACCGCCGACTGTATAGACATTCGAGTGGATGCTAACGGGGATATCATACAAGTCCGTCCGGCCTTTACCGGAAATATAATTGCGTATATAAAGACCAGGACTAAACCTGTAATGGCCACCGTTAGGTATAGAGTATTTAAAGCGAAGAAATTAAACCGCTATAAAAAAGGAGAGATTGTGGTTAAGAGCATAAAGCTCCCAGAGGATACTGGCATTAAAGTTTTGAGGAAAGAACGCACCAAAATGATTAGGATTTCAGATGCTGAAGTTGTTGTGGCTTGTGGACGCGGATTAAAAAGACGTGAAGATATAGAAATGATAGAAGAGTTAGCGAAACTTCTTGGCGGAGTAGTGGGGGCTAGTAGGCCGCTGGTTGATGAGGGCTGGATCTCTAGGGATCACCAAGTCGGGTTCAGCGGTAACGTGGTGAGACCAAGGCTGTATATAGCTTGTGGAATTTCAGGTTCACCTCAACACCTAGCTGGTATGAGAAATTCAAAAATCATTGTAGCTATAAACATCGATCCATCTGCGCCGATTTTTAAAATAGCGGATTATGGGATAGTGGGAGATTTATATGAAATAATACCTAAACTTATCGAAGAGATAAAAAGGAGGAGAAAAACCCGTGGATGAGAAAGTAGTTAAAAAACTCGTGGATATTGTTGGTGAAGAATGGGTTACTGCTGATATAGAAAAAATGAGGAGTTACCTAATAGACGAAACGGCTGATCCCGTGAAGCCTTTGCCAGTTACCGATGTGATACTCGTAAAACCTAAAACCACAAGAGAAGTCGCTGCTATCCTTAAGTTGGCAAATAGGGAGAAAATTCCCGTTTTTCCGCGGGGAGGAGGAACGGGATTAGTGGGAGGCTGTATACCAACAAAACGAGGAATAATATTGTCTTTAGAAAGAATGGATGATATTGAAATAGATAGAGAGAATTTAATGGCGATAGTTGGAGCAGGAGTTACTCTTGGAAAGTTGATAGAGGAAGCAGATAAGGCTGACCTTCTTTTCCCACCGCATCCGGGAGATGAAGGCGCACAGATAGGAGGATTGATAGCCTGTAACGCTGGAGGAGCTAGGGCTGTAAAAACGGGAGTTATGAGAAATTATGTGAAAGGCATTGAAGTAGTTCTGCCAACTGGTGAAGTTCTAAACTTGGGAGGGAAGCTGATAAAGAACAATACTGGATACAGCTTAATGCATTTGATAATAGGCAGCGAGGGCACTTTAGGGGTTATAACTAAAGCTGTACTTAAACTATATCCCAAGTATAAGTTTTCGATGACAATGATAGTACCCTTCGAGGAGAGACATAACGCATTAAGAGCAGTTCCCGGGATCTTCCAAAGCGGAGTGATTCCACTAGCCCTTGAATACGTCGAAAGAGACTTGGTAGAGAAATCTGCGAGAAGGTTAGGGTTAGTGTGGCCTTGCGAAGAGGGGAGCGTGTATCTCTTAATCATATTGGCCGACATCGAGGAGGAAACCGTCTATAGGCAATGTGAAAGGATAGCTGAAGTTTGTAGCGAATATGGAGCATTGGAGCCGCTTATCGCCGAGTCTCGGAGGGAGCAAGACGACATTCTGAAAATTAGGAGCGAAATATACATGGCGTTAAAACCCGAGACTGTGGATATTCTTGATGTAGCCGTCCCCCCTGCCAGCATGGGAGAGCTCATAGACAGAATTGATAAAATCTCGGAGAAATACGGTGTGTACATACCAGTTTATGGACATGCAGGCGACGGGAACTTACATCCACACATAATGAAAGTCGAAGGTTGGACAGCGGAGCAATATGCCAAAGTAAAGAAAGAGATCTATGAAGCAGCAATAGAGCTTGGAGGAGTAATAACGGGAGAACACGGCGTTGGGGTTATCAGAAGGGAATACCTACATCTTTGTCTTAGCGATAAGGAAATCGATCTAATGAAGGCAATAAAGAGAATATTTGACCCTAATAACATCTTAAATCCCGGAAAAGTACTTCCAGAGTGAGCGGATGAAAATAGAGGCGGTCTTACTCGATTTCTGGGGCACCATGGTATATCCCGATATTTCTATTGAAGAGTATTTTAGGAGGAGAGCGAAATACTTGAGAAATGTTCTAATAAGACATGGATATGAGCATGGATTCAACAGAGTTTATAAAGAGCTTTTAAAAGCTAGAGAAGTATCTGATAAAATCAGAAAATTAACTTCTCGTGAGGTTACAGTTTTAGGAGAGATGGTGATCTTCGCGGAGAAACTTGGCATAGAAGCCAATGGAGATTTGTTGAGGGATTTGTCTTTTGCATATATGAGGCCGTATTACTTATTTACAAAACCGGCGCCCGACTTAGTAGAGTTTATTAAATGGATTTATGAGAGAGGTTTACTTTTAGGGCTTGTGTCTAATACCATGTATGGTCGAGCTACTAGGAGAGTTTTAAAAAGAATAGGTCTTAGAAAATATTTCAAAGCTATCGCTTTGTCCGATGAGATAGGCTTCAGAAAACCCCATAAGAAAATCTTCATGTACGCTTTACGTCGTTTAAAAGTCAGGGCTGAGAGAAGCCTTATGATAGGGGATGAATTCTGCGATATATACGGTGCCAAGAGAATAGGGTTAAAAGCAGTTCAGTATATCGGCTTTAGAAATGAAAATATAGGATTGGAGGATTTCAAAGTCAAGAGCTTTAAAGAAGTTAAAGAATATATTGAGACTTTGTCCTCAGCATAAAGTTTTATACCTCTAATCGACGTATTCTTTTGAACTTATTGCTAGGTGTCTTCATGGACGTACCGGTTCCCGAGGCTCTCGACGGCCCTAAAGTACGTTTAACTGAAACAGAGAGACGAATAATATCGGTTTTCTTTAAACATGGCGGTACGGCAAAAGAAATAGCTGACTTTCTAGGAGTGGCCCCTAGAACCGTCTACAAGGCCACCTACAAGTATAGACTTAATTTAAAGGCCCTAGGTATCGAGTTGAGTGAGTTAAAGAGAGGAATCGAGAAGAGGTCCAAACAAGCTCAAATTTCCGCGGTAGAGGTCAAACGTTCTGCAGAATTACCGAGTCGAGAATTACTTCTTGAGGAAATAAGAAAAGTTGTTAGAGAAACTCTAGCGGATATCATCGGACCTCAACCAGTAACTAGTTTTACTCAGGTAGATGTTGGAGGCCTAATTGAACAATTGGAGAGATTGGAGAAGAGTATCGGGAAACTAGCTGAGAGTATTGATCGGCTAGCTCTAGTCTTCTCGGAATTAAATGTTAAAGCGCCGCTACCTAAGGCTAAAAACGAGAACAGCGATAACAGCTACATTGAATCTAGAATCCCTTCATTTGTCCAAGGCAATCCATGGCTTGCAGTTTTAAAAAGTAGAGGGCGACAAGGCTAGATTATATTATCTCGGGCAGTTTAATCATCATCCACTCTGGCAAGTATCCGAAAATTTTGAGAAATATGAGCATTCCGAAAAAGAACACGACAATAAATATGAATATATAATCTCTTATCCCCATCTTCAACTCCGTATAAGAGGTTGTTTTTCTTAAAGCGCCGAAAGCCCTAGCCTCTAGCGCTTCTGCTATCATTATACTCCTCCTAATCTCGTATATTATTAAAGGTATTAATATAGGCACGTAGTTTCTCACTTTCTTGATTAGACTGCCTTTCTCAAGTTCAAGTCCACGGGATTTTTGAGCATCAACTATAATTTGTAAATCCCTCGCCAGCGTGGGAACGAAGCGCATTGACATAGTAAACATTAGCGTGTACTCCTTAGGTAATCCCATTTCCTCTAGTGCTGACATAAAATCATCGGGCGTAGTTGTTAAGAAAAAGACTGAGAAAGCTGATGTTAAGGCCAAGAACCTGAATACCATTGAAAACGCGTAATTTAGCCTATTTTCAGTCATGGAGAGGAGGTTCAGTATAAAGATAAAAGTCACAAATAAGGAAAGACTTTTCATGCTTCTGCTCCATTCTTTTAAAGTTTTAGCTATAATTACCAACGGTAGAGACGTTAGAAATATTATCACTAATGGAATGGGCTCTGTGAATAAGAGAGCCGATATAAACGACATTATCAAATATATGAATTTAGCCCTGGGATCAAGGTCGTGTATTAACGTATTTTTCTTTTTAAACTTAAAGCCTTCAAATATGTAGTTCATATCTAACGCCTTATAACCTCCTCTATTTTTCTAACAAGTTCTTCAGGATATAGAGTGTCTCTCGGAACTCCTATGTCAGAAAGCAGCCATGCACATTTAACGATCTGCGGTGGCAGTAATCTAGCTTTTTCCAAAATTTCAGAGTTGGAAAGTATTTCTCTAAAGCTACCATCACCGATTATCTTGCCCTGGCTCATTACTATTACGCGTTCAAACCTTGTTGCCACGAATTCAACGTCATGGGTTACTATAATCACGGTTTTTCCCCGGGTCCGTAGTAAATTCAGCAATTCGGCTATTCGTTCTTTTTGAAGAAAGTCTTGACCTGCGGTCGGTTCATCGAATATTATAAGTTCTGGATCGTAACTCAATACAGAAGCGATAGCCAGTCTCTTTCTTTCTCCAACACTCAAGGTGAAAGGAGAGCGGTTGCGGTACTTAGCTAATCCCATTAGATTTAAGGCCCATTCGACTCTCTTTTTTACAACTTCTTCTTCAAATCCAAAATTTCTCAAGGCAAATTCAACCTCTTTCTCGACAGTTTCTGCAAAAAGCTGGTGATCTGGGTTTTGAAAAACTAATCCTACTTTTCGTGAGAGCTCGGCTACGCTAGCGTTTCTAGTATCTATTCCGAAAACTTTAACGCTCCCCCGTTTAGGCTTGAGTAGTCCATTAAAATGCTTTATTAACGTAGTCTTTCCAGCGCCATTTTCGCCCATGATAGCGATAATTTCTCCTCTCCTTATCTTCAAGTTAACTCCTTGTAGAACTGGCTGAGAATTATAGGAGTAGTATAAGTCTTTAACTTCTACAACAATTTCAGTCATGGAAACCAATCACTCTCCGTACGGCTTTTGCTAAATCCTCAGGAGAGAGAGGGGGATGTCCGAATTCATAACCAGCTTTTTTTAAGCGATCATAGACTTCTATCACTTTGGGAATTCCTACGATTTTCATCTCAGGGCTTAAAACTACATCTTGAGGAGGACCATCTACTACTATTTTCCCCTTATCCATCAACATTAACCTGGAGACTTTATCTAGCAACATCTCCAATCTATGTTCAACAAGAATTATCGTAATCTTTAGTTCTCTATTTAACCGAGTGATAATGTTGAGTAGTTCTAGGCTAGAATAAGGATCTAAATTCGCAGTGGGCTCGTCCAGCACTAACACTTCAGGTTGCATAGCTAGCACGGAGGCTATGGCAACTTTCTGTTGTTGTCCTCCACTTAATTCGTAAGGAGCTTTTTCTCTGATATTTTCTAAACCTAAATACTTTATCACCTGGTTAACTCTCCTCTTTATTTCCTCTCTCGGTAATCCCAGATTTTCTAACCCGAACGCTATTTCCTTTTCCACGCTCGATAGGAAAAGTTGATTCTCAGGATCTTGAAAAACCATACCGACATGCCTTGCAAGCTCATAAGTCGGGGTATTTTTCACGTTCATGCCGAGAACCGTTACTTCACCTTTAAGTTCTCCTCCATAAAAGTGTGGAATTAACCCGTTAAGCAGGCGGCAGAAAGTGCTCTTACCACAACCAGAAGGTCCCGTGAGGAGTATGAATTCTCCTCTTTCTATTTCAACATTTACGTTTAGGAGAGAGGGCTCGCTGTTCCCTCTATACATAAATGTAACATTTTTGAATTCTATGATTTTCATTCGGGCTACCTTACCTGCCAGCTATTATCTTTATTACCATTCTATGCTCTAATTTGAAATCTGCTGATAACCGCTTTTTAGTCTTCACATCAACAGCGCTAATAAACTTCTCACCTAAATCAGTATGTATCATATAAGCAAATTCTCTGGCCGTTGTGCCTTTGGGGACTATATATACATCAGGTAAGACCCGGCCGTGGTGATCCGTGTATTTGTTCTCGTTCTCAACCGGAAATACCGCTAACATTTCCAAAACGTCGAGAAATGCTGCATTTATCACTTGTTGAACGCCAGTAGACCCCCACTTTTTCAGAACCTTTTCCCGGATATACTCCAAAACCTTCCGTTGTTTAGGAGTGACTTCGCCTATAATTTCAAAATCTGAATCACCTGGAAGATATTTTATCAGATTTTTAGAAGCCGCTTTTCTCAGAGCAAGCTCTGATTCAGCGCTAGTCGGAATAACCAAATACTTACTACTTAATTCTTTTCTAAGTCTTTTAATGTTATCCTCGGCCGCTGGCAAATCAGATTTATTCGCAGCTATAATAATCGGCTTGGACTTTTCCCTAAGTACGCGAATAAAATTCTTCAATTCATCTTCCGTCCACCTCGAGGGTTTTTTCCGCAAAAGATTAGTCTCAGAAAGCGCACCCTCTATATCGGCTATAGTTATTCCCAATCCGCTCAATTTTTTACTGAGTTCTTTAGCGACATTGCTCTTCAAATCTAAAGCTTTAGCTGTTCGAGACCAATCTTTAGATATGATCTGGTACATCCACATGGTTATTTCTCTTTCTAAAAACTGAACATCCTCTACTGGATCATGAGTTCCCGGTTTTACTGGTCTACCTTCAATATCTGTAGCTCCAGCCGCATCTATTACGTGTATTAAAACATTAGCTCTCCTCAATTCATCGAGAAATCTATTTCCTAATCCTCGACCCTGCCAAGCATCTGGCACTAATCCTGCAACGTCTATGAGCTCGACTGGCACAAAACGCCATCCATCTATACACACAGAGTTGACCGGGTTATCCTCCACGCCAAGTTCTCTACATACGCACTTTATTTTTACATAGCCGACTCCCTTATTAGCTTCTATAGTGGTAAAGGGATAAGGAGCTATTTTGACATCAACAAGCGTAGCCGCTGCGAAAAACGTGGATTTCCCAACATTCGGCTTGCCTACAACGCCTGCCTGCACGGTCAAGGCTATCGCCACGTCTGTCTATGAATAAACGGACGACAGTTTAAATATTGTCCTTTAAATGGAGCCATTTCAGAAGACTTAACTACAGCGATATCTATTAAGTAACGGAACCATGAACATACTGATCGTGGGCGGGAATTTAGCTGGCATAACGGCAATTCATTGGATTAGAAAAATAGATCCTCTATCCAGGATAACGCTACTTTGCGATACAGATTTTCCAGGATACATCCGTGGCCTATTGCCGGAAATAGCGCTTGGAAAGTTGGAGCCTTCGTTTTCAATGATTTATCCCAGGAGTTTTTTAGAGCATATTGAAAGAGTGAGAATAATCAGAATTAGGGATCTCGGTGAAGTTTCTGTAGATAACGGAAAGATAACCGTGGCGGATAAAGAATATAATGAAAATTGGGATAAAATACTTGTATCAACCGGAGTCAGAGCAATAGAAATTCCCGAGAAAATTGTGGAAAAAAATAGAGAAGTTTATCCTCTAGAAAGAGTTGAAGAGGCTCTACTTCTATCTGAAAAAATCCAAGAGTTAAATACCTCCGCGGATATAGGAGTGTTAGGAAGTTTTTACGGCTTAGATATAGCCTATAAACTGGCGTGCATGGGTTTCACTGTTGAATTATTTCTTAATGATAGCTGTCGAGTATTAGACGATGATATGTTTAAAATTTTAAAAAAGTTTTTACCAAGTAAGCTACTGTTTAAAAAGATCGATTGGAGCAGAGTAATGGATAAAAAAATGATAATAGTGCGGGGTTCTGCTAAGCCATTGATCCCTCGCATTAGAGGACTTTCTATCGGTAAGTTGGGGGGTATACGGGTAGATAACCGCATGAAGGCGGCTCAGAACATATTTGCCGCTGGCAGTGTAACAGAGTGTTTAGATGAGAAAACGGGGATAAGTTTTACCCATTTATCCGATAACTTATCTATTCTTCAAGGTATAGTCTCAGCTCTGAATATAGAGGGTTTTAACTATAGGGTAAAAAGAATTTTCCCCTTATACGAGACATCTTTAGGGGAGAGAGTAATATTTTCTGCCGGTTTTACCTCAGAGAATCTGGCTGAGAAAGGTAGAAACATAGTCGTTGCTCGTCATCACTTCTACATAAATGATGTAGCCAGCCGCGGAAACAGAGAGGATATTTTCATAAAGGTTATAGCGGATAGGGTAACCAGAGTTATCTATGGAGTTCAAACGATATGCGGAAGAGGGTATATTCATGGACTACATCAAATCCTGACGTTCATGGCGAATAACTTATTCGTAGATGATGCAGTGTTAATTCCTCCTCTCTACATCCCGCATTTAACTAGGCTAATGGACCCTTTTAAGGCAACCTGTTGGGGTATATGGAGAAAGCTATTAAAAACTTAAGGTGGAATCTAAATGATTAGAGTATTAGTGTGCGATCCGGTAAGCGAAGAGGCTGTTAAAGTTCTGGAAGAAGCTGGTTTTGTAGTCGATATTAAACCCGGACTTTCTCCCAATATACTGGTGAATTTGGTAGGCGAATACGATGTAATTATAGTCAGGGGCTCAACCAAAATTACTTCAGAAATTATAGATGCTGGCATAAAACTGAAGATCATCGCCAGAGCTGGATCGGGTCTTGACAATATAGCGGTAAACTACGCTAAGGAAAAGGGAATTAAAATCTTAAACGCGCCTGAGGGAAATGCAAATGCCGTAGCAGAGCTAACCATAGGCTTAATCCTAGCTCTATTAAGAAAAATACCTCAAGCAAATATCGCGCTCAAGGAGGGAACATGGCAGAGAGGCTTATTTAAGGGATTAGAGCTGAAAGAAAGAACTGTGGGCGTGATCGGGCTAGGTAACGTAGGCAGTCTGGTGGCGAGGAAGCTTAGATGTTTAGGCTGTAGGGTAATAGGTTTTAAAAGGAGCAATTTACATGAAGTAGCTAAGCGGCTGGGTATAATCCCGGCTAAAGATATAAATCATTTGCTGGCTGTCAGCGATATCATAACTCTCCATGTGCCACTTACGAAGGAGACTTGGCATATGATCGGTGAACAAGAGTTTAATATAATGAAAAATGGCGTTTTCCTAGTCAATACTTCACGCGGTCAAGTAATAGACGGAAAGGCTTTGTTAAAAGCTATTAACGAGGGTAAAGTGGCGGGAGCAGCTTTAGATGTTTTCTGGCATGAGCCTCCTCGGGAGGAATGGGAGTGGAGGTTAATTAAACACCCTAACGTTATAGCAGTGCCTCATATAGGTTCCATGACCGAAGAAGCAGAGAGAAACGTCGGATTGATTATAGCACGTAAAATTATAAAAGCCCTAAAATCCAGCTAGCTTCTCATTTTAATCTTTATTCTCCTAATCTTCTTCAATAATTCTACCTCGCCTTCCGATAAATCCTCTTTAAATTTACTCAATAGGATATCTATGTGATCTAAAGGCACATCCACGTAGAGCACATCTCCTTCATCTATCTGTCTTCCCACCATAACTTTTCCTCTTATCGATATAGCAACGGCCATGCCTTTTTCCGCCTCGTTCAAAGGTTTTCCATGCTCTTGTATCTGCATAATTTCCCCTATTTTTCTCCCGTCTTCTCTCATTAATGGAACGCCTCGCCGTATTCTTCCCTCAAGGACTTCAACGCCCACTATAACGGGGTTGCTTCTTCTAAAGACGTAACCGGGTAAAATCCTTATAGCGCCGGGCAGTATGAGCTTTTCCAATGTTTGTCTTTTCTCTCGCTCATGCATCTCATGATACCATTTAGCAAAATCCTCCACGACTCTATAAATTATATTTCCCTCAAATACGGGGACTCCATATTCCCTAGCGAGCTCTCTGGCTTCCTCTGTGACTTTTACATTAAAAGCTATGATGGCCGCTAAAAATCTATCCTCTTTTTTAGTAAGTGAAGCCTCTATAACAT
>Ga0164311_10001855_pt1 | contig 10658 bp, 12 predicted proteins | sample GuaBasSedimGuay2_FD_121796 | JGI IMG/M metagenome (GOLD analysis project Ga0164311, IMG submission 121796) | Subseafloor sediment microbial communities from Guaymas Basin, Gulf of California, Mexico - Guay2, Core 4569-9, 9-12 cm | ecosystem: Environmental > Aquatic > Marine > Hydrothermal vents...
GCTGCTCTAAGAGGTAGAGAGGTTGACGCCACGACCTTCTATGGAGTTAAGGAGAAGCAGCTGAGAGAGGAGCTTAAGAAGCTGGGCTTCCAGCCTAGCGGTTGTGAGGTCATGTACGACGGCATTACTGGAGAGATATACAGAACACCAGTATTCATAGGCTTAGTCTATTACCAGAAGCTCCACCACATGGTTGCAGACAAGATGCACGCTAGGGCTAGAGGTCCTGTCCAGATACTGACTAGGCAACCCACTGAAGGTAGGGCTAGAGAGGGAGGATTGAGGTTCGGCGAGATGGAGAGGGACTGCCTAGTAGCTCATGGAGCAGCAGCTCTATTAAAGGACAGGTTGCTCGAGGAGTCTGACAGGACAACGGTGTACGTGTGTGAGAACTGTGGGTTAATAGCCTACTACGACGCTATAAGCGACAAGTACAAGTGCCCACTATGCGAGGAGAAGGCCAAGGTTGCCCAGGTGACCATGTCCTACGCCTTTAAGCTCCTGCTCCAGGAGCTCATGAGCCTAGGCATATACCCCAAGCTGAAGGTGGGATAGGACTTGCTCATACCTCAGAAGAGGCTTAAGGCTATAGGGTTTGGATTGCTGTCGCCAGACGTGATAAGGAAGATCTCCGTGGGAAGCATAATAACACCCGACACCTACGAGGAGGATGGCACGCCAATAGACACAGGCCCCATGAGCTTGAGGCTCGGAACCATAGATCCAACACAGAGGTGTAAGACTTGTGGAAATAGGGTTGGCCAGTGTCCAGGTCACTTCGGTCACATAGAGCTCGCCAAGCCCGTAATCCACGTGGGCTTCGTTAAGGTCATCCACCAGCTCCTCCAAGCAACATGTCAGAAGTGCGGCAGGCTCCTCATACCGCAGAAGGAGATTAGTAAAGTAAGGAGGCTCATGAAGCAGAAGCCCAGGCTATGGGCCATAATAGGCCAGAAGTATATATTGAAGATGATGAAGAAGGCCATGAAGGCGCTCGAGTGCCCTCACTGTGGTGAACACCAAAACAAGGTTCGCCTAGAGAAGCCCACAACCTTCTACGAGAAGGTTAAGGGCGGTGAGAGGAAGATCACGCCTGACGTCATCAGAGCTAGGCTTGAGAAGATAACTGACGAGGATTACGAGCTGATGGGCTTCGACCCCAAGGTCTCAAGACCTGAGTGGATGGTCTTAACCGTGCTACCAGTACCTCCAGTAACTGTTAGGCCCTCCATAACCCTCGAGTCGGGGCTTAGGTCTGAAGACGACTTAACGCACAAGATAGTTGACATAATCAGGATCAACGAGAGGCTCAAGGAACAGATAGACATGGGAGCTCCCATGGCGATCATAGAGGAGCTCTGGGATCTACTGCAGTACCACGTGACGACGTACTTCGACAACGAGGTCTCAGGCATACCACCAGCTAGGCACAGGTCAGGCAGGGTCTTGAGGACTTTGGCTCAGAGACTTAAGGGCAAGGAGGGGAGGTTTAGAAGTAGCCTTTCAGGCAAGAGGGTTGACTTCTCCGCTAGAACCGTAATATCGCCAGATCCCAACTTGAGCATAAATGAGGTCGGAGTCCCCATAGACGTAGCAAAGATACTTACAGTGCCCGAGAGAGTAACTCCTTGGAACATAGATGAGCTCAGAGAGCTCGTCATGAGGGGGCCCTACGAGCACCCCGGCGCGAACTACATCATTAGGCCTGACGGACGCAGGATAGACTTGAGGTACGTCAAGGACAGAAAGGCTACGGCAGACGCCTTAGCGCCAGGCTACATAGTTGAGAGGCACATAAGGGATGGGGACATAGCGCTCTTCAATAGGCAGCCCTCACTGCACAGGATGTCGATCATGGCCCACAAGGTCAAGGTCCTGCCGTACAAGACCTTTAGGCTTAATCTGTGCGTGTGTCCTCCATACAACGCCGACTTCGATGGAGATGAGATGAACCTCCACATACCTCAAAGCGAGGAGGCGAGGGCTGAGGCTTTAACCCTAATGTTAGTTGAGCAGCAAATACTGTCACCCAGGTATGGAGGACCCATTATAGGTGGAACCCAAGACTACATACTCGGGGCGTTCCTCTTATCCCAGAAGAACACCTTCTTGACGGAGCAGGAGGTAGAGAGGCTCCTCTTCATAGCTAACAAGTCGGAGATGCCCAAGCCAGCAATACTTAAGCCCAAGAAGATGTGGACTGGGAAGCAGGTTATCAGCGCTCTCTTACCCGAAGGGTTGAACTACACATTGAAAGCCTCTGCCTGCAGGAAGTGTAAGGAGTGTAAGAAGCTTGACTGTCCATACGACGCATACGTTGTAGTCAGCGACGGCAAGCTCTTGGCTGGAACCATAGACAAGAAGGCCATTGGAGCTGGAGAGCCCGAATCCCTCTTCCACAGGATAGTCAAGGACTTCGGCCTCCAGGTGGGCTCTTGGTTCCTTGACAATGTATTCAAGGTCTTTCTCACCTACGCCTTCATGCACGGCTTCTCCATGAACCTAGACGACGAGGAACTTCCTCCAGAGGCTTTAGAAGCCATAAACAGCAAGCTGAGGGAGGCTGAAGCCAAGGTCGATGAGCTCATAGCTAAGTACAAGCGTGGAGAGCTTGAGCAGCTACCGGGCAAGACCTTGGAGGAGACCTTGGAGTCCATGATCCACGAGGTTTTAAGTAACGCTAGAGACGATGTTGGCAAGATAGCTATGCAGTACCTGAAGCCCACGAGCCAAGCATTGATGATGGCTAGGTCCGGGTCTAGAGGTTCCATACTTAACTTAACGCAGATGGCTGCCGCTGTTGGACAGCAAACTGTTAGAGGAGAGAGGATACTGAGAGGATACTTCGAGAGATCACTGCCACACTTCAAGAGAGGAGACCTAGGGGCTGCAGCGAGAGGCTTCGTGTACTCAAGCTTTAAGAGGGGGTTATCGCCCCTAGAGTTCTTCTTCCACGCCATGGGAGGTAGGGAGGGCCTCGTAGACACAGCTGTTAGGACATCGCAGAGCGGGTACATGCAGCGTAGGCTCATAAACGCCATGCAGGACATACACATAGAGTACGACGGGACTGTGAGGACGGCTGACGGCAAGATAGTCCAGTTAAAGTATGGTGAGGACGGCGTAGACCCATCTAAGAGCGACCACGGCAAGGCGGTTAACATCGAAAAGACCATAGAGAAGGTTCTGGGGGTTGCCGTGTTAGAATGAAGGGGAAGAAGAAGCTGACACTTGAGGAGTTGAAGAAGAAGATACACGAGTACGAGGAAGAGCTCCCCAAATCCGTAATTAGAGAGCTCGAGGAGAAACTCTCTAAGATAATTAACAGGCTCACTATGAGCGACGCGGAGAAGATACTAAGCGAGATCACGAGGCAGTACAAGGAGTCGATAGTTGAGCCAGGTGAAGCCGTTGGGACCGTCAGCGCTCAGTCAATAGGTGAGCCAGGTACTCAGATGACGCTTAGAACATTTCACTTCGCTGGTGTGAGAGAGCTTAACGTCACGCTGGGCCTGCCTAGACTCATAGAGATATTGGACGCCAAGAGGACTCCCTCAACACCTCTCATGAGGATAGAGCTCGATGAGAAGGCTAAAAAGGATAGGGCTAAGGCTGAGGAGCTGGCGAGGAAGATACAGCACGTAACCATAGAGAACGTCACTAATAGCGTGAGCATAGACTTCGGCCAGCAGATAATATTGCTACAGCTAGACGAGGAGCTCATGAGGGACAAGAGGGTAACTCCAGACATGGTTCTCAACGCCTTAAGTAAACACAAGATAGGCACAGTCGAGGACTTCAGAGAAAGGGAGATCGAGACCCCTGACGGCAAAGTTAAGAAGGTCATAGAGGTCGTGATAGCTGCACCCGAAAACATAGAGGCTGTCAAGCTGATCAAGCTCAGGCAGAAGATATTAAACATAAAGCTCAAGGGGATTAAGGGCCTCAGAAGAGTGGTCGTCAAGGAGGTCAAGAGAGGAGAGGAGTCCTACTACTACCTCGAGGTCGAGGGATCAAATCTCCAAGGCATACTGAGCAACTTAGACGAGCTTGAGGGTGTAGATCCCACCAAGGTCATGACGAACAACATCAACGAGATAGCCTCAGTACTAGGAATAGAGGCCGCTAGGAACGCTATAATAAACGAAATGATGAACGTCCTCAGAGAGCAAGGCCTTGACGTGGACGTCAGGCACATAATGCTAGTGGCTGACCTCATGACCATGACCGGGAGGGTTAGGCAGATAGGTAGACATGGCATTAGCGGCGAGAAGTACAGTGTCCTAGCTAGAGCAGCCTTTGAGGTCACGACTAAACACTTATTAGAGGCTGGCGTTAAAGGCGAAGAAGACCCTCTAGCAGGGGTTATAGAGAACGTCGTGGTCGGCCAGCTTGTGCCGTTGGGTAGCGGTATGGTTGAGCTCAGAGTTCGTCATGGAGGAGGGGAGTAAGGCTTGGTAAACTTCGAGAGGGAAATAAAGGTCGCGATGAGAACAGGGAAGGTGGTTCTAGGAAGCAAAGAGGTGTTAGAGCTCATCAGTAGAGGTAAGGGCAAGCTGGTGATAATAGCGTCTAACTGCCCTGAGCTCATCAAAGAGCAGCTAGAGTACTACGCCAAGCTTTCTGGAATACCGATTTATCACTCACCCTACACTAGTAAAGAAATGGGAGAGATTTGTCAGAGAGGGCATGTCGTGGCGTCTCTCGTGGTGATGGATGAGGGCGAGTCCGAGATAATGAAGCTCATAGAATAGTCGCGAGGTGGAGACATGCCCAGCATAAGGCTGTCTGATGAGGAGATGAGGTACATAACGCTCTTCGAAACGATAACTGGAGCTACGGCCAAGGACTGCATCATAGACGACGAGGGCAACAGGATCATCTTCCTGATAAAGCAGGGGGAGATGGGGATAGCCATAGGTAAAAACGGCGTGAACATAAAGAGAGCCTCGAAGCTCATAGGCAAGCCTGTGGAGGTCGTGGAGGCAGCTGACACCCCCGAAGACCTGATAAAGAACGCTCTCTTCCCAGCTAAAGTGCACGCCGTGAAAATAGCAAGAGACGCCTCAGGGAGGCTTGTCGCCAACGTCGCAGTAGACCCCAAGGACAAAGGGTTGGCAATAGGGCGAGAGGGCTCGAAGATCCAGAGAGCTAGGATACTGGCTAAGAGGTACTTCGACATAGACCTAGTAATTATAAGGTAACGAGCGACGACCGTTGAAGCAAAACAAATATAACAACCCCTCAGTAGTCTATCACCTCAACTGCGATAAGTGCAGGTGGTCACATGGGTAAGAAGTCGCCTAAGGGGCTCTTCGCGGCTAGGAAGCTTATAGCTAAGAGGAAGAAGTTTAGGTGGAGTCAGAGAGAGTACAAGAGGAGAATGCTTAGGCTAGACGAGAAAGTCGATCCCCTCGAAGGAGCCCCCATGGCTAGGGGGATAGTTTTAGAGAGAATTGGCATAGAGAGCAGGCAGCCCAACTCAGCTATGAGGAAGTGCGTTAGGGTTCAGCTGATAAAGAATGGAAAGCAAGTGACGGCCTTCGCCCCCGGCGACGGTGCACTGCTCTACATAAACGAGCACGATGAAGTGATAATAACAAGGATAGGTGGACCTCAGGGGAAGTCTCTGGGCGACCTTCCTGGAGTTAAGTTTCAAGTTATTAAGGTTAATGGTGTAAGCCTCAAAGCAATATTGATGGGTAAGAAAGCCAAGCCAACGAGGTAGAGACCTTGCCGAGGAGAAAGGCTAAGAAGGAGGTTAAAGAGGCCCCGAAGATTGAAGCCCTCAAGATTGGCATAGATCCCTCTGAGATTAAGCTTTTTGGGAAGTGGACTATGCACGACGTCGTTGTAAGGGATCCTGGATTGAAGAGGTACATATGTCTAAAGCCCGTGTTTCTACCACACACTGAGGGTAGACATGAACACAAGAGGTTTGGTAAAGCCGAGGTCCCCATAGTGGAGAGACTCATAAACGACATGATGAGACCTGGAAAGAACGCCGGCAAGAAGCTCTTAGCTATGAACATAGTGAAGAACGCCTTCGAGATAATACACTTAAAGACTGGCAGGAACCCCATTCAAGTACTCATAGAGGCCATAGAGAACGCTGCTCCAAGAGAGGAGACGACGAGGATAGCGTACGGCGGCATAGTCTACCACCAGTCAGTCGACGTCTCACCACAGAGGAGAGTAGACTTAGCGCTACGCTGGATAACTGAAGGAGCTAGGAACGCATCTTTTGGAAATCCTAAGACGATAGATGAGTGCTTAGCAGACGAGATCATGCTGGCAGCTCAAGGGGACCCTAAGAGCTACGCAATAGCGAAGAAGGATGAGATAGAGAGAATAGCTATGTCCTCAAGGTAAAGCCTGAGGACTCCTAAACAGGGAGCTCAAAGGAGACAGCGAGTTTATTAGGTAAAAAGTTTATAAAAGGGGGTTAGAGTTGGTGTTTTACACTAAGTTAAGGTTGGGGGAAAGAATAAATGTCTAGCAGCAAGCCGCACCTAAACCTGGTAGTGATAGGACACGTGGATCACGGCAAGTCCACCTTGACAGGGCACCTGCTGTACCTGACAGGACATGTGGATGAGAGGAAGCTCAAGGAGCTTGAGGAGATAGCGAAGAAGACGGGCAAGGAGTTCGCCAAGTACGCGTGGATACTGGACACCTATAAGGAGGAAAGAGAGAGGGACATGACCATCGACCTCTCGTTCTTCAGGTTTGAGACAAAGAAGTACTTCTTCACGCTCATCGATTGCCCAGGTCATAGGGACTTCGTCAAGAACATGGTTACGGGTGCCTCGCAAGCCGATTGCGCCATACTAGTGGTCTCAGCAAAGAGAGGAGAAGCAGAGGCTGGACTGGGACCCACAGGTCAAACTAGGGAGCACGCCTTCCTAGCCAAGACGATGGGTATAAACCAGCTCGTTGTAGCTATCAACAAGATGGATGACCCCACAGTCAACTGGAGTGAGGAGAGGTACAACGAGGTTAAGGAGGCCACATTTAAGCTTCTCAGGCTGGTCGGCTACGACGTGAAGAAGATACACGCAGTCCCAGTATCAGCGTGGTATGGCGACAACCTGGTCGAGAGGAGCAAGAACATGCCTTGGTACAAGGGGCCTACGGTAGTTGAAGCCCTAGACGAGTTCGTGGAGCCCCCTAAGCCCATAGACAAGCCTCTCAGGATACCAATACAGGACGTCTACTCCATATCTGGCGTCGGCACAGTCCCAGTGGGTAGAGTTGAGACTGGCGTGCTGAAGGTTGGAGACACAGTCGTCTTCATGCCAGCCAACAAGAGGGGTGAAGTCAGGTCTATAGAGACCCACCACACCAGGATAGAGAAAGCCATACCGGGCGACAACATAGGCTTCAACGTTAGGGGCATAGCCAGAACCGACATAAGGAGAGGAGATGTCTGCGGCCACCCCACGAACCCGCCGACTGTAGTCGAGTCATTCGTTGGCAGGATATTCGTGCTATACCACCCGACCTCCATAGCTCAAGGCTACACACCAGTACTACACTCCCACACGGCCACGGTAGCCTGCAGGTTTGACGAGCTCATACAGAAGATAGACCCGAGGACAGGCTCAGTTGTCGAGGAGAAGCCTCAGTTCCTGAGGCAGGGTGACAGCGCAATAGTGAAGTTCAAGCCTCTAAAGCCGCTCTGCATAGAGAAGTACTCCGAGATACCGCAGCTGGGCAGGTTCGCCATTAGGGATATGGGCAGGACCATAGCCGCTGGCATAGTGATAGACCTAACGCCAGCTCAGTTAAAGTAACATAAAACCATTTTATTTTTGAGGTGTAAAAGTTGGTTAGAAAAGCTAGAATTAGGCTTTCAAGCCCAAGCTTAGAGGACATACAGAGAGTATGTGAAGAGATAAAGGCGATATCTCAGAGAACAGGGGTTAGGATTAGGGGTCCAGTACCGCTGCCTACTAAGAGGCTTGTAGTGACCACTAGGAAGGCTCCTTCAGGACAGGGTTCTCACACATTCGATCACTACGAGATGAGGATCCATAAGAGGCTCATAGACATGGACGCTGAGGACAGGGCTCTGAAGTCGCTCATGAGGGTTAGGATACCTGACACCGTCAACATAGAGATTGAGCTCATATAGCCCCTTTTCACTTAAGCCGAGCCCTCTTTTATAAGAGAAGCGTACTCCTCAGCTGCCAGCACACCTTCTAGATCCTCAAGAGGCTTCACTAGAACTATCCATCCCTTACCGTAGGGGTCTGAGTTCACGAGGTCAGGTCTATCCTGAAGTTCCTCATTGACCTCAACGACCTCGCACTTTACAGGGCTTGAGAGGTCTACAACTCTCTTTATGGTCTCTAAGGTGGCTATGTTAAGCCCCCTCTCTATAACAGCACCCTTCTCAGGCAGGTCTACGAAGAGCACCTCTCTAATCTGTTTTTGAGCGTAGTCGGTGATACCCAGCCTTAGGAGGTCACCCTCTCTCCTAATCCACAAGTGGCCATCGGTATATAGGAGGTCCTCTGGGACCTCGTAATCGTCAACCTTCACGTGGCATCACCAGAACCTCTTCTGACCTTTAACTTCAACTGAGAGAGGGTTTTGGTTTAATAGGGCCTTGCAGCGGGGGCATCGCCCATTAAACTTCTTGAGTATGTCCTTGGGCGGGACAAGGTCGTTGCCCTTGTAGAGCACATAACCACAGTTAGCGCATTTAACTATTTGGGGCATATAGACACACCACTTCGGTTAGACATCTACCCCTCGACACATAAGCTTTTTCCGCCATTAAGAGCTGGTAGTCCTACTCGTAGCCCGGAGGATCCCTTATTCCATCCTCCGTTACTTCGAAGACCGCTTCACTCTCCGGCAGGTATGGAGAGTCTACGAGCCTAGCTACACGCCTACCCCCACGCAGCTTCCTCAAGAAGACCCTAGCTCCTGGAACGTGGAAGAGCACGTGGCCCCCAACAGCTATCGTGGGGTCTCCGAACACGGCATCGGGTCTAGCCATGACTTGGTTCGTCACGACAACGGCTACCTCAAAGGTGTCAGCTATCCGAGCCAGCGTGTGAAGATGCTTATTGAGCTTCTGCTGCCTCAAGACTAGGGTCTCACGCCCTGGGTACTCAGCTCTAAAGAAGCCTGTCACGCTATCCACTATGAGGAGCTTGACGTTCCTCTCCTGAATGAAGTCCTTGACCTGCTCGACTATGAGCATTTGGTGATCTGAGTTGTAGGCCCTAGCCACTATGATGTTCTTCAACGTCTTCGAGGGGTCTAAGCCGCGCGCCCTGCTCATGGCAACTATCCTCTCAGGCCTAAAAGTCCCTTCGCAATCAACATAAACCGCCGACCCCTCAAGACCCCCCATATCCCTAGGCAGCTGGACGTTGACGCAGAGCTGGTGGCATAGCTGGGTCTTTCCAGATCCATACTCCCCATAGAACTCCGTTATTATTTGAGTCTCAACTCCTCCTCCCAATAGCTTATCCAAGTTTTTACTGCCAGTTGTTATGCGAGCCACTTTAAGCCTCCTCTCGTAGAGCTCGTCAGCCGTCTTAAAGCCTAAGTCTAGGGCTTCCCTCGCCGCGCTTATAATCCTCTGGCTTGCAGCTAGGGATAAGCCTGTAACCGACGACACCTCTTGGGGTAGGGCTACGGCCAAGGCCTCTATGGTCCCAAAGCCAGCTGACGACAGCTTGTCAGCTATAGCGGGACCTACCTCAGGGAGCTCAGTTATGTTCCTAGGCCTCCTCTTGACCTTACTGCTCATAGTAGACCACTAAGAAGAACCACTCCTTCAAGTAGTAGAGCTCAAACTTAAATAAAGAGTTTAACCATATCAGTAGGAGGTGGCCCGCTATTTCAGCGCTCGACAAGTCGAGGGAGATCGTTGAGAGAACTTGGGAGGCACTAAGCAAATTCTTAGAGGCACCTCCTAAGAGAGGCCTAGGCATAGCTGTTGTCATATTGACCGCAGCCCTTCTAAGTGGAGGGCTCTTCTGCTTAGTTATGGGGGCTCCACCCGTCATAACTACGCCCAGAGGCTTCATATTCTACTATCCAGGCGTGGACTACCAGACTGGAGCTGAAGCCTTCATAGTCGCGCTCTTAACGCTGATGGGCGTTGCAGGACTCATAGCCATACACCACAATGCCTCCAAACCTCAAAGCGAGGGCAGAAGCCTCGCCTTTACCCTCCTCGGCCTATTCCTGATACTCATGTGCGTACTGGCTTTGGCTTGGTTCATGTACCTCAAGATCCTGTTCTACATTTAAGGTAGAGGTCTAGGCTTGACCTTTATTAAGCCAGCCACAATGTTGCTCGACAAGTGGAGTATGGGCGTAGCTATGAGAATGACCAAGAGCTGAGTAGAAGTGGGGGAGTACCCAGCTGCAAAGCTTAGAAGCAGGGCGAAAAGCACGAAGAGGTACTGGTCCAACCCTATAGCGGGTTCACCGGGCTTTATGTTAAGCCTCCTCTTTATGAAGGAGCCTAGCACATCCCCAGTCATGGCCCCCAGCCCCATAAGGAAGCCCTTAAGGGGGTATCCTAGAGCCAACCCGGTTATGGTTCCAGCTGCGACACCAGCCACGAAACCCTCTATCGATTTGCTGTCTCCCAAAATCCTCCTGCCATCCCACTTCAGAGTCTTCCC
>Ga0164311_10001856_pt1 | contig 10657 bp, 11 predicted proteins | sample GuaBasSedimGuay2_FD_121796 | JGI IMG/M metagenome (GOLD analysis project Ga0164311, IMG submission 121796) | Subseafloor sediment microbial communities from Guaymas Basin, Gulf of California, Mexico - Guay2, Core 4569-9, 9-12 cm | ecosystem: Environmental > Aquatic > Marine > Hydrothermal vents...
AAAAACTTGTTTGTTTACTTACCTATTCTATGGGATGATTTCTCTTACCTGTTTAATCTAAGACAACACGGATTTTCAAATCTCCTTGATACTAGGGACATAACTGTTATCTCTAAACTTATTACGTATCGCATAGATTTTTATCGCGGGAAGATACATCATTTTAAACCGCTGCTTGAAAATAAGTTTCTCCATTTACTTATCGGCGATTTGACTAATAATTTTACCCAATTATCTATCGGTTCCTTATGGTCATTTCTCCGATCAACACTCTTTTTATCAACAAAAGACGAGACTTCTGTGAAAAAGCTATTATGTCTGGTTAAAGAAAAACCCCTTGATATTAACACTTTGATTCGCTTAGATGATAAGTTCTATCGAACCAGACCTAGAAGAAGAACTCTTAAAACACTGTTATCTTTTCATACTCCAGGTTGGTTATCAGCTTTACTATGTAAAAAACTGAACTGGCAACACGATAAGTGTGCTAATACGTTTCCTTGGGGTTTAATTGTAGTACATGATCCCCAGAACCTTTATAGGATCTACCCCTCTTTACGCTATGACTCTTTAGTAAAATTACTTGATACTCCTAGCATTATTGATTATATTCTCAATTCGAAAAGGATTAGTGTCGTAGAGTACTTAGGGAACATTGTTTCTAGGAAAATACCTGGGAGGTATTTAGCTAATAAGGTCTTAAAGATGATTCTATTCGGGAACATTAAAACTGATATCCTAGACAGAATACTCTCTGATGACACTACATCTACTAATTTATGGGTTTACTTTTACTTACCCCTAATAATGGATGAAAACGATGCCATGAACATCATTACAAGGTTATTAGAGAGCGAGACTGTTCGCTATCTCGCATCGATAAGACTCCGCAGATCAATTGGCGTAGATAGGATCATCATCGAAAGAAGGAGAAACATAGAGGCATTATCGAGGATCCTTTCATCTCCCTTCATGGATGTAAAGCATTATTTAGAGTACTTAAAGCTAATTACAGAAACCTTGAGAACTAATGAAACTGTCTTCAGATCCTTCCTTTCTCGTCTCGCTTCTCACATAATAAGTAATTTGGGTTTAAACTCGTTGAGGCGATTAATCCCCTCTATACGCATTGTACCTGAGAAATATAGGGATGCCATTACTCTAGCATTAGTTCGAGTAAACTTTCCTATGCCAATTAGATGCATAGAAATCCTTGTTAAATATGGAGGCGAAAATCCTAATTATTACTGTCATCTACAGAATCTGCTTTACAAATCCATATTATATGGTTTATGTGAACAAGAAACTTGGAGCAATATCCCAGTCCGTTAATTGTTTAGATAGCTTCTTCTTTCTTTGTAAGTAAAGCTCAATTGCCCGTCTAAGCATATCCATATTTATCTTTTTCTGCTCTTTAATCGCTTGTGCCTTGACATCCTGACAAATATGCTCTATTTCGGCTCCCGATAAACCATTTGTTAATTCAGCCAGCTCATCAAAATTAACATCTTCAGCCAACATATTGTTTTCAATAGCATCCCTTAAATGAATCTTGAAAATTTCTTTTCTTGCATTCAGATCTGGTAAAGGAACTTCTATAACTATATCAAACCTCCTAATAAGCGCTTGGTCGAGTCTATCCGGTCTATTCGTCGTAGCTATCACTATTACACCTTCCAGATCCTTAACTCCCTCGATCTCAGATAGTAATGTCAGCAATAATGGAGCTCTCCAAGATTCATTTGGATCCATCCCTCTGACCATACCAATACCATCAATCTCATCAATAAGGATGATGGCAGGCGCTGCTTTTCTCGCTCGCTCAAACACATCCATTATTTCCCTTTCCCCTTCACCAACTACAGATGAAGAAGAAAGAATCTTACCCACTCCGAGCTCGAATAAGTTCCAGCCCAAATCATTCGCCAATGCCAATGCTATACTAGTTTTACCGGTTCCCGGAGGCCCTATTAAAAGAATGCCCTTCGGTAGCTTATATCCTAGTTTTTTAGCCAGAGCGTATCTTTTATAAGGTAAAACAACCCTCGTATACAGCAACTCCTTTATCTTTTCAACTCCACCAAGATCCTTCCAACTAACTAACTTCAATGTTTTTATACCAAAATATCTCCGTCTAAACTCTTTTACGGTTTCTGGATTATTTGGATCAAGACCATTATCAATGATCTTCTTAATTAGAAAAGTTATTTGATTTATCGATAATCCTAAAAATGCCTCTACAAGTTCATCAGATACGTTGCCCAGTAGATATTCTAGCCACTCCTTAATTTTTTCTATATCTGGGTTTTTCACCTCTACTACATCAGCTAAACGGAGAATACTTGGATCCACTCTTGTTTTACTCTCCGTGAAGAGAATTATTATGCTTCCATCTTTCTTCAATCTGTCCAGATATATTAAGAAATCTTCAACATATTCGCTAGGGATACGATCAACATTCTTTATGAAATATATTTTCGCACGAATAACACTAGGTTTCTTTTTTCTCCTTAATAAGAGAATATCTATGACGTCCAGAACAACTATTGAACCAAACTCCTGTAAACCAACCTTAAGAGCTGCTACAATCTCCGCAATATCGTTCCCATGAACCAAAATTAACTCAGATCCTCGTTCTATTAGACTTCTAACCTCCTCTATAGCCTCGGAATACGTTTTCCTAATCAGCAAAGATATCTTAGACTGTTTCCTCTTTCTGATAATGCGATAGATTCTCCTAGGTCTTTTCATGACCTTTGGGATCTCCCTAATATCATCCATATCTGATCACCTGTAGATCTTTAACTTTTCTGGCTCATCTAGGTTGATATCAACTATGGTCATTCTTCCTGGCTCTGTTGATAATGCTGTCCAATCGTCTTCCCGATCGAGTGGTTCTGAAGATATTATAGTTTCGTCTCCCTCTCTTTTTAGCCATAGGGTATAATATAGTTGGCAATTCTTAGGAACTCTATAAAAAAGATTCACCACGATTACTCGTCGCTTTGTCAACGATATCGAAAAAATGTTTAATGCGGTTGCCAGTTCTACATTCATAATCGCTTCTAATACTGCCTTTAGTAGATCTCCATAAGAATCAAATATTTCAGCTAGTATAGATAAGAATTTTTCACTATCAGTCTTCCCCATCGGCTCATATTTGGTAGGATTTCTCTTAAACGCATAAATAGTACCGTTGTGTGCAAGAATAATATTGTTTATTAGAAAAGGATGCGTGTTCCCAATCTCTATTCTGCCAGCGCTCGATTTTCTGGCATGAATCAATGTAACTAAACTTGGGAAAACGGGAATACTCTCTTCCCAAATAGGATTCAAGCTTTTATAAATTCCCACACCTCTAGCTGTTACCCAAGCTACACCGAATCCGTCACCATGGGGTCTCAAACCACATTTAGCGCTTAGCCCGTATCTAGCGATATTTACGAACTCTTTAATATATTCCCGAGATATGGCTTTCTCGGACTTTGTAACGTATAGTAGCATTCTGCACACTTTTTCAATCCCCCATCATACTTTTAACCAGTTCTACTATCTTGGGTAATATTTCTCCGGCCTTACCTTTACAGAAACAGTCCGCTATATTAGTGATAGCTGATTCATTAACATTAATTTCTATTACGTACCCACCGTGACCTTTAACCACATTTGGTATTGCACCAGCGGGCATGACAACGCCACTCGTACCAATGACTAATATAGCATCTGCTTTTTCTGCCTCTGCAAAAGCCCTTTCTAATGCGTCTGGTGGGATACTCTCTCCAAACCATACAACACCGGGTCTCAAAAGTCCTCCGCATCTGGGACATTTTGGAGGAATATCTCTAGGCGGCTCGCTTATTTTATTCCTATAATCGCAGCTCGTACAGATTACTGTTAAAATATCCCCGTGCAATTTAACTAGTTTTTTACTACCCGCTCTTTCGTGTAGATCATCAACATTTTGAGTTATCAGGAACTTTAGAAGGCCTAACTGTTCAAGCTCTACTAACGCATAGTGTGCTGGGTTCGGTTTTGCTCCGAGAATAAGATTAATTCTCCATGAATACCATTCCCAAACTAGTTTAGGGTTTCTTCTAAAAGCTTCTAATGTTGCAAGTTCTTCGGGCCTATACTTTCTCCACAGACCGTCTTTCCCCCTAAAAATAGGAATACCGCTTTCCGCCGATATTCCTGCTCCGGTAAGAGCAATTAAATAATTTGATTTCAGAATTATCTTACTCGCGTCTATTAACGCATCTTGCATTAAAGTTTCACCAATTCATGGAGAACGTCTATAATTAAGATTGGAGAAATATCTTTTTTCTCAATTATTTTTTTAATAAAAATATCTAAAATCTTTTCCACCGTGGATGAAATCCTCTTAACTTCAAAGATTATTAAAAGATACTTGCCATTAACTCTAAAATCTCTGAGATAAATTATTGGTCCATTTCTAATTTTTGCTATTTTTGCGTATTTCCCAATTATGGAAATATCTCCTAATAGTTCAGGAGACTCTATAATTTTCTGAGTAAAAGAAGTTTCCCTTACATAAAACCTTAATACAGGCCCGATCACCGTTAGAAAAACTGCCACTATTACGTTTTCAATACCATTCTCTTCAAGAAAACTATAAAGCTCATCCGGCAACTCTATTTTTATGGGCTCTGGAACCTTCTCGTTCGTCAATCCCCGCCACCTTTAATTATAAAAAATAGTTAAAAATTACTCCTCTTCTTCCTCACTCCGCTCCTCGAACTCTCCAAATCCCTCCTCTAATTCCTCCCCAAGTTGCTCTAAATCCTCATCTTCATCATTATCATTTTTCCGCTCTTTGATTATCATCATATAGTATCCCCTAGAAACTTTATCTGATTCAGACTCTAATTACTCACTAATGAAAAAATTATTATTAAGTTAACTATCTTTACCCTAAAGTACCTCTTTAATTTCGCTCTGAGGGCTCAAAGATAGGGCAAAAAAGATACGTGATTTACGTTTTTTTAATCTTGCTTCAAAATACTTCATAAGGTTTTCTACCTTTTTCCCCGTTCTGTCAATCAATAAAGCATCGAGACCTATCTCGTAGGCACCTATTATGTCTGATCTTATAGAATCTCCTATTAATAGAACCTCCTCCCTCCGCATATTTAGCTTTTCTAACGCTTCTTCAAAGATTTCTTTATATGGTTTTCCTACATAGATCGCCTTAACTCCGGTAGCTTCCTCTAAAGCTTTGGCAAAAGCCCCCTCCATTAAATACGGACCAGAATCTCCGAACTGGCTTCCCTCGCTCCATAAATCTCCACCTAGAACTATTAACTTAGCTCCCTTTAGGATAGATCTAAACGCGAAATTAAGCTGTTGATATGTGATATCTCTGCTCGCACCCAATAAAACAGCATCAACAGGCTCTTCCCTCACAAATTCTATCCAATCAAATTGAACAAGATCCTCGAGATGCCCGCCCTCAGATATCAAAAAAATTCTAACTGGTTTCTTAAATCTGGTGCCAAGAATTCTCCCAACAGCTGCCTTAGTTGGATTTATGATTCGGTCTGGTGAAACCTCTAAACCAAATCTATTCAAAGCACGTGAAACAAACTTTGAGGATCTTCTCGCTAAATTAGTAAGTAGTACTACTTGATCTTTGTTAACGAAACGTAGTAATTCTTGGGCATCGGGATAAATATGCCCTCCCTCTATACCCGAAACAATAGTGCCTTCTATGTCTAAGATGAAACCCCTTTTCCTAGAAATTAAATCCCTAAGCCTCAAAACATATCCCCTCAAATTAATTTAATTTTAATGCCACTTTAGAAAGTTATATAATTAACTGTCTTTAATCAACTCACACGATAATAAAAAATTAGCTTTCACATTCACTTTTCTAAATATTTTTTATTAATAACTAAGTTAAAAAACAAAATCTTTAAATAATTTACATCACAATATATCACATAGTGGAGGGGGAAAAGGGGCTTGGTGGCGCCACATCGGGGGCTTAAAATCCCCCGAATACAGAAATTCAATATTTTTTGGCGTCTGGATTCCAAAGTGTCTCATAGATCCCTAGTCTCAATGCAAATCCATTAGGTGCCACCGGCTCCTCCCCAAACTCTATTCTCGATCAACTTGTCAGGTAATTACTTCTAGCTTTTATCTTGGATTTGCCACATATTGATTTCGCTAAGAATTATTCTGGTGTGTGATATGCCAAGTTCTAAGAAAGTTATTTTCACAGATAATGCACCTAAGCCGATCGGGCCTTACTCGCAGGGAATAACGATAGATTCCCTCATTTTTGTTTCCGGACAAATTCCCATTGACCCCAAAACAAACCAGGTTGTGAAAGGCGATATTAAAGATCAAACAAGACAGGTTCTTGAGAACATTAAGAATATTCTTGAAGCCGCAGGTTCTTCATTGGATAAGGTTGTGAAAGTGACCGTGTTTCTTAAAGATCTTAGTTTATTTAACGAATTTAATCAGGTTTATGGTGAATACTTTAAAGGAAATCCACCAGCTAGAACTACTGTTGAAGTATCTAACTTACCTAAGGGCGTATTAATAGAAATTGAAGCAATTGCACTAAAGTGAAAATATATTCGAATAATGACTTTTTTTATTTTTGCATCTTCATTAATATTTCTTTTATTTGAAGTAAAAGAGACATGACGAGGTGTAAAATGTGTGCTTAGGTATCCCAGCAAAAGTAATTGAGGTGCGCGAAGATAACACTGCTATAGTTGATTACGGAGGCATTAGAAAACTCGTGGACTCAACACTGCTCCCCGATGTAAAACCTGGCGACTATGTAATCGTACATGCAGGTGCGATAATTGAAAGAATTAGTGAGCAAGAATACCAAGAGACAATGGAGATTTTATGGGAAATACTCCAAAGTATGGATGAGAATCGGTGAGAGGTATGGGGAATGAGTACATTGTCTTGGCGCATGGAGCTGGTGGGCGAGAAAGTGAGCAATTAATTAAACAGATATTTAACATTGTAAGACTGAGAAAAGTTAACAATGGCATCGGTTTGGACGAGTTCGATGACGGGGCACTCATCCCTCTCAGAACAAATTTTGTAGTATCTATGGACAGCTACACGGTCGATCCGATCTTCTTTCCTGGCGGGGATATCGGAAAACTTGCTGCAGCTGGGTCAATTAATGATGTAGCTGTAATGGGCGCTGAACCTTTTGCTGCGCTAGACTCTATAGTGGTTGAAGAAGGATTCCCTATTCGGGATTTGCGTAAAGTAATCAATTCCATGGTAAAAGTATTTGAGTTCGAAAATGTCGCATTGATTAGTGGCGACTTCAAGGTAATGCCTAGGGAGAAAGTAGATAAAATAATTATAACCACTGTTGTTCTCGGAAGACTCGATAACCCTAGTCAAATATTCTTAGATTCTAATGTAAAACCGGGGGATAAAATTATCGTTACTGGACCCGTCGGAGACCACGGGGCCGTAATAACAGCTCTGAGAATGGGTATTGAAGCTGAAATAGGTGAATTAAAGTCTGATTGTCAACCAGTGACCCCCATAATGAGAATAGCTAAACATGTAGGCGGAGTACATGCAGCCAAAGACCCAACTCGTGGAGGATTAGCAATGGCACTAAATGAGTTTGCGGGTAAGTCTAATGTTGCCATATTTATTGACGAGGACCTAATCCCGATACGTGAAGAGGTTCGTGCATTATCAGATATGCTCGGCATAGATCCCCTGGCTCTTGCATGTGAAGGTCGCGTTGTCCTTTCAGTGGATCCTAATTATGCCGATGATTTACTCTCTAGTTTGAGAAAAAATGGTTTTAGCGAAGCTACCATTGTTGGAGAAGCAAAAGACGATCATGAATGGAATGGTTTTGTCATTTTAAAAACCGAGGCTGGAGGATTAAGAATCTTAGAGAAACCAACTGGGGAGCTGACTCCCAGAATTTGCTAGGTGGTGATATAATGGAAATACAAGATATTTGGCGACCGTTTAAAGATAGGAAAATAGCAGAGAAGGTAGCCCAGAAAATTAATTATATTGCTTCACAGCTAGAGAAAAAAGGCTTCGATAAAATTAAGATAATGCACGTATGTGGAACCCATGAGCACACAATAACGTATTATGGGATAAGGACTCTACTCCCTCCCAATGTCGAGGTAATTGCGGGTCCAGGCTGCCCAGTTTGTACCGTTCCTGCACGTGAAATAGATGAAGCTATCAAACTTGCTAAAAGTGGTATCAAAGTATTTACATATGGAGATATGTACCGTGTTCCTGGTTCCTATGAAAGCTTATCCCAAGCTAAGGCTAAAGGGGCTGATGTAACCGTCGTATATAGTTTCTTGGACGCGGTTAATTTGGCCAAAAAGACAAATAAAGATACAGTATTCTTCGGCGTTGGTTTCGAAACAACCGCGCCTACCGCTGCCTCATTTATAGTTACAAATAGGGTACCAAAAAACCTATACATTTTGATGTCATATAGAATTACCGTCCCCGCTGTTGAGTACATTCTAGAAGCGGATCATGATCTAAACGGGATTATATGTCCTGGTCACGTATCCACTATAATAGGTGCTGGTGCATGGAGTTTCATTGCTGAAAAATACGGTCTCCCCACAGTTGTAGCAGGATTTGAACCAATAGACATTCTCCTAGCCGTACATGAGATATTGAATCAGCTGTATACCGGGAAAATTAGAATCGTGAACGAGTATAGAAGAGTTGTGAAATGGGAAGGGAATCTAACTGCTAAAGCGTACCTCGAGGAAGCATTTTACGTTGCGGATAGGGATTGGCGAGGGATCGGGATAATTCCTAAAAGTGGCTGGTTGTTAAGAGAAAAGTACGAGCACCTTGACGCACGTAAGAGATTTGGAGTACACGTAGAAAAGGGCTTAGATATTAAGGGTGATTGTAAATGTGCTGAGATAATTCTAGGGAGAGCTACCCCAGTGGATTGCCCTTATTTCGGAAAATCATGCACACCTCAGCACCCGATAGGCCCTTGCATGGTCTCTTCTGAGGGAACATGTTCAATTTGGTACAAATACGGTGGCCATCTTATTCAAAAACTTCAAAGAACAAAATATGAGTAAATTTCATTAACCCGATTTCCTCATAGTTGTTTAAGACATTTAAGTGAAGGTGGAATTATTGAACATTGAAATCGAGAAATTTCACATGATCTTCAAGAACTTGATCAGAATCGGGAAGGATTTGGATGCTGAGAGATTTAGAGCACAACTTCTTTCTCAAGGCTTTGTTCAAGAAGAGCGTGTTATACCAACTCCAACAGGGCCTCTGAAAGAATACTTATTGAGAGAACCAAAGAAACTTAGGGATCTAATAGTAGTCTCTGTGAAAGGTTTTGTTGTTGATGCCTGGGATCTTGATTCAGGAATAGATCTTGTAGGTTTAGCTTATGATGTATATGAAACAATATTAGGAGATTTAATAAAACATACCATCGTGGACATCATAGGAAATTATACAGCGACAGTTTTCATAGGTAAAGATCCAGAAAAAGTACTTTCTAAATGCGTAACAAAAGACTCTGTCATCAAACTTAGAAAATCTTTAAATAGATCTGATGTAAAACCATTTATGGTTGGTTTTTGCTGGGGAATACCCCGCCCACCCCACGAATGGATCATTGCGAATATCACGCCAGTCATGGAACCTACAGGGCTTGGGAGACGGGGAAGAATTCAGTTATCTATAAGGTATCAGGGAGTTGACCCAGAGAAGGGGATTTCATTCTTAAGAAATATTAATGAGTTAATCAAAAAAATAGTGAATGGTATTATTTAGCCTTCTCCCGCTCTATTCCTATAGTAACCTCGTATCCCTCTATTTTCCACTTCTTTACGTAACCTTTAGCTTCGCCGAATGTTATTTCTATAGCTCTCGTTTCTGTAGAAATGTAATCTAAACGACTCTCAATCAATGCTTTGAGATCCTCTGGCAGTATCATAGATACATAAATCATTTCTTCAATGTCGAGATCAAGCTCCTTTCTCATCTCCTGTATCCTTCTAACAAGCTCCCTGGCATAGCCCTCGGACAAGAGCTCAGGAGTCAATTCTTTATCTACATATATGTAGCCGTACCTAAATTCTCCTCCTATCAAATTTTCGGGTAACTCTAGTTCTAACTCAACATCGCCCTCTAGTATCTCATACTCCTTATCGTTAACCACTAGAACATACTTACCATCCTTCTCGATTGCTTCCCTTAACTTACCACCATCAATTTTCTCCAATGCCTCAGCCACAATCTTGGCCTCTCCCTTATAACGTGGCCCTAGAGATTTCATGACGGGTTTTACTTTCCACCTTTTCGGAACAGTTGCGAATTCGATACTCTTTGTGTTCACGAGCTCCTTGATAATATCCCTCAGTGTCTCTACAGCCTCCCTCACTTTATTATCTGAAGTCTCTACTATTATTCTCTTGATAGGCCATCTAAGCTTTATTTTTGCTTTGTGACGCGCGGCTGCAGCAGCACTCACTATATCTTTGACTAACTCCATTTTCTTATCTGGATCCTCATCAATATATTCTGCCTCAGGCCAATCCAACATGTGAACACTTTCTGGTGCATTCTCATCAAGCGGTCTTATTAATCGTTGATATATCTCCTCTGA
>Ga0164311_10001857_pt1 | contig 10652 bp, 7 predicted proteins | sample GuaBasSedimGuay2_FD_121796 | JGI IMG/M metagenome (GOLD analysis project Ga0164311, IMG submission 121796) | Subseafloor sediment microbial communities from Guaymas Basin, Gulf of California, Mexico - Guay2, Core 4569-9, 9-12 cm | ecosystem: Environmental > Aquatic > Marine > Hydrothermal vents...
CATTGCTCCCTTGTCCGGCGCAAGGATGATGTCAACCTTTTCCGACAGGTATTTTGCGATTTCCTCGTTTGCGGAGCAGCTGTATGCAGGCGCTTTGAAAAAGTTCAGTATATGTTGCTTATGCGGATCTACAAGAATTATTGCATCGGAAAGGGAACTTAAAAGCTCAGCCAGTATCCTTGCACTAACCGCTTCTCCATCCAAAAATTTTCTATCCTGCCTCCCGTAACCATAGTACGGGATTACCAGAGTTATAGAGTTGGCTCCGGCATCCGCCGAAGCATCTTGGAGTAAAAAAGTCTCTATGATGTTTCCATCTGGATAGGTATTCTGGATGATTATCAGATCTTCATCCTTAACTTCATCTTCTAATCTGACGTATCTTTCTCCATCCGCAAATTCTTTTATGTTTACTTTTACAATTCCGCAGTTGAGTAACTTGGAAAGGTCCTCTGCGACTTTTTTGGATGCACTACCAGGTACGATCAGCATTGCAGTTTTCTACATGGCTTTTCCATTTTTAGCTTTTGCTAAACCAATTTCTCAACTCCAACCTCTCTCGCAAATCCATTGAGCTCTTCGACAACTTTATGATATACTGGTATGCCAATTTTTAGTCTGGTTTCAGCCGTTAAAGCTCCTTTCTCCCCCGGATACCATATCCTTTTTCCTTTCATAGCCTTGCTCTTCTTCACATCCTCTATCATCCTTTTCATCCTTTCCTTGAAGTCTTCAACGGGAGTGAATGCATCGATGTTTATGGCGATGAACATGTGCCCAACGTTACTCTTCTTCTCATCTGTATTCTTAACCCACTTGCTCCACGTCGCATTGGTCAAAACTCCACAAATGGCATCTATCGCCAGGCTTAGCCCATAGCCTTTATGCCCACCGAGCAGTTCACCCAACCCTCCAAGCGGTAGCTCTGCCCCCTCACTCAAAACCTTGTTTGGATCTGTCGCTATCTCTCCTCTTCCGTCGATCCCCCATCCTTCCGGAATTGGCTTATTTTTCCTTTTATACAACTCGAACTTCCCGGTTGCAACAACGCTAGTGGCCATATCAAGCAGGAAAGGGGGCTTATCCTTTACGGGTATACCTATAGCTATCGGGTTTGTTCCAATGGCTCTTTCCAAACCCCATGTTGGCACAACGAGGGGTCTGGTTGTTGTCATAGATATACCTATCATATCCCTATCAACAGCTAGGAGAGAATAATGACCCGCTATCCCAAAATGATTGCTATTCCTAACGCCAACCATACCAATGAAATTCTCCTTAGCTTTCTCGATTGCCAACATCATAGCTTTATAACTAACCGGCTGCCCCAACCCATCATCTCCATCCAGAAGAGCATGAACCCGACTCTCCTTTTCTATCTTTATATCTGGCTTCAGGTTAACCGCTCCCTTCTTTATAGCCCTGACATACCTTCCAAACCTCTGGGCCCCATGGCTTTCTATCCCCCTCAAGTCAGCTATTATCAGGTTATCGGCAACTATCCTTGCATCTTCTTCCTGCACAGATAAAGCTGTAAGCACATTTACATAAAACTCCTCCAACCTATCCTTCGGAATCCTGATATAACTTTCATCGACCTCCACCTTTTCGAACATGTCTCGAGAATTTTTGCCAGATTTTAAAACGATTTTGATGCAAAACAATTTTTAAAACCGATGATTTTTATTAAATTGTGAAATTCCTAGCAGTTATCTGTACGATTCTCCTGCTCCTCTTCGGTACAGTACCCATTGTGGGCAATGATGTGCTAGTGGTTGGCGAAGATTATCCTTCGATCTCCTCCGCCTTGGGAAATGCAAAAGATGGAGACACCATACTGATTCTACAAGGTATTTACTATGAGAATTTGATCGTAGATAAGAAGGTAAAGATTGTTGGATTGGGTAAAGTGATTGTGGATGGTAATTTTAGTGGAACAGTAATAGAGGTAACAAAGGGAGGGGTTTGCATAGAGAACATAGAAATCAGAAACTCCGGCGGCGGGAGAAAAGATGCTCTGTTGAAGTTAAAAGGATGCGGAAACAGGATCTCGAACTGCACGTTCTATAATTCTAGGAGAGGCATGGTGATCGAAGGAAATTGCAATGTAATTCAGAACTGTTCCTTTGGTGGGATTGGAATAGGTATATCTTTGCTTGGAAACAGAAATAATCTATCTTGTATTATCTGCAGAAACTGCGGAATTGGTGTGTATATCGCTGGATCAAAAGAAAATCGCCTTGAAAAATTATCATTTTTGTTCAATGGGATCTCCGTTTTAATTGAGAGAGGTGCGAATAACTCGATTAAGAATTTTACAATCATCTATGGAAACGAAAATCAAGGAGGTATCTTTCTTGATAAGGCGTGTTTTAACAAGATAGAGAAGGGGACGATATGCTGTAATGGTTTTGGTGTAAGGCTTTACAAGGCGGAGAAAAACTTGCTGAAACACCTCAACATCTCGATGAACAAAGAAGGAATTGATCTTTTGGAAAGCAGATTTAACCGCATAGAGTGGTGTAATTTTTACAAGAATAATCTGGAGATATACGCGAAACGCTCTTTCATGGACAGTATCCTCTTTTCCAACTTCATTAAAGGAAAAAGTTTTGGAATACTCGCAAAAAGATCTATCATAAATGCAATGTTGAATTACTGGCTCGATGCGAAAAACTTACCTCTAATTAGCTTTATCTTCTCTTTTCCAAGATATCCAAAGCCCTTTAGCATAGAATGCAAAAACTTGTTTTTCAAGACCATTCGCCTAGAGGAAGTAAAGGCTTGTTTTGAGATCGGCAAAGATACAGACAAGGATGGTTGCAGTGATGAATGGGAAGAAAGATGGGGGTACGATAAAGATCACTGGGATGATCATTATCACCTTGATCCAGATGGGGATGGATTAAACAATGTTCAAGAGTGTTTTGCCGAGAAGTGGGGAGCAAATCCTTTCAGGAAAGATATATTTGTGGAGATTGATAGAACCGATGATAGTTACAGGCTGGGAAGCTATGTGGAAAAGATAAAAAGGATTTTCAGTAAACGTAACATCTCGATCCATATAGATGAAGGAGAATTAGGTGGAGGAGAGGTAATAGGAGAAGAAAACAACCTGTCTTATCCGAGGATAATAGACCTTTACTGGGATCACTTCCTACATAACGATATCAGAAACCCAAGAAAAGGAATATTCAGGTACGTAATTTTCTGCTCTGCAAAACCTGCTAATCATGGAGGTTTCTGTTACGTGGGATGGAACAAGGTCGATGCATTTATAATATCTTACAAGTACTACATGGACTTAATTCCAAGCAACTTCAGCATACATACCATTGCAACCGTTTTCTTGCATGAACTTGGCCACACGCTCGGCTTGTTTTACCACACGTTCGAAGGAATAGACAACTACTCTTGTAGGGACATGCTACCAGGGGTATGGAAGTATAGAAATTATAAAAGTTGCATGAACTACGAATACGCATGGTTCATCCTAAATTATTCGGATGGGAGCCATGGCAAAGGAGATTTCAATGATTGGAGCAATTTAGATCTGTCCTATTTCAAGAGGGAGAATTTCTGGATGGGGACATGGTTGATTGAGAAAAGCACCAAAGAATAGCTGAAATTGATGGAATAGACAGGAATGTAATGCATCGAGTGAATAAGTTGATAGATCTATTTCACAGCATGGTATAGAAAATGTAAACCCTGAGCATGTGGAATGGGCGTGCTGCTCCATCGTATCGAAGCAGTCATCCATCATAATGTCCTTGATTTCCTGGAGAAGAACAAGCAACTAGATCTTCTTAGGATTGCAGAAAAAGATGGTTTAAAAGGGGTAAAAGAATGTCTGAACAACGAGGGATTTTCACTAAACATAATAGAGAGATGGTATCTGATAAATGAGGAGAAGGATCTGGAAAGATTGGTCACCAAAGCAAAAAATTTAGCTGAAGATCTAAAAGCTTTTTAGAGATACTCACCTTATGGAAGTTTTAAGGAAAGAAAAGAATACAAAATATCTCAGTGTAGTTACGTTTGCCATGAACAAGAACACTTAAATAAAGGTTTACTATACCGATGGATGTGGGAATAGGTATATCCCTGATAGCCCCCTTAAGTGGTATCGTTGCCCTACTTCTCGCAGCATCACTCGCATATTACATACTGAAGAAGCCTAGAGGAAACAAAAAGATGATAGAGATATCGGATCACATTTACAAGGGAGCCTTAACTTTCCTGAAAGAAGAGTATAGAATAATTGCCGTATTTGCATCCGCCGTCGTAATTCTTCTGGCAATAGCGGGTCTCTTTACAGATATACCATGGGAAACTAGCATTGCCTTCGCCTTGGGGGCTCTCTTTTCAGCCTTGGCGGGAAATGTTGGTATGAGAATAGCTACCAAAGCAAATTCCAGAACCGCAGAAGCTTGTAAGGAAAGTATGCAGAAAGGATTGACTTTGGCTTTTTCCTCCGGTGCTGTCATGGGGTTATCGGTTGTTGGTCTAGGCATAATTGGTATAAGCATATTTTACTTCATTTATGGAAGCAAGTCCGCAAGCATACTTTTTGGCTTTGGTTTTGGTGCAAGTAGTATAGCACTTTTTGCAAGGGTTGGAGGAGGAATATACACAAAGTCTGCAGATATTGGAGCAGATCTTGTCGGGAAAGTGGAGGCTGGTATACCTGAAGATGATCCCCGAAATCCTGCTGTAATTGCAGATAATGTGGGAGATAATGTTGGTGATGTAGCTGGAATGGGAGCAGACCTTTTTGAAAGCTATGTAGATTCGATAATATCTGGCATGAGCCTTGGTTTGATTTTATCTCTCTATGGTAAGTACGGTATCGTCTATCCCATGGTAATTGCATCTCTTGGAATTTTTTCCTCGATTATTGCCATGATATTTGTAAAAGCCAAAAACCCTTATACTGCCCTTAGAAATGGCATTTTTGGTTCATCCATTATCTTCTCCATCCTTTCTTTTATAGTTACCTATTACCTAATTGGAGATTTGAACCCATTCTTTGCTGTCTTCGTTGGTCTGGTCGATGGTGTGATAATTGGCTTATCCACGGAGTACTTCACCTCCCACCAGAGAAAGCCGGCAAAGAAGATAGCAGAGGCAGCAAAAACTGGAGCTGCAACTAACATATTAATGGGATTGTCCGTTGGCATGCTAAGTACCTTAATACCCATTATAGCAACAGCCATAGCAATGGTCTTAGCTTATGAGTTTTCTGGTTTCTATGGAATTGCCCTTGCCGCGATAGGTATGTTATCAACGCTTGGCATTTCTCTCGCCACCGATTGCTATGGTCCAGTGGCTGACAATGCTGCTGGCATATCTGAAATGGCTGGGCTGGGAGAAGAAGTTAGAAGAAGAACAGAAGAGCTAGATGCAGTTGGAAATACCACCGCTGCGATGGGTAAAGGTTTCGCAATTGGATCTGCTGCAATAACCGCTTTAGCTTTAATCTTCACCTTTGTCAATAGAGCAATGAGTTTAGGAGCAAAGATGAACATATCCTTAACTTCTTCTTACCTGACGGCTGGTCTCTTCATAGGGGGTATGCTTCCGTTTATTTTTTCGGCGGTGACGCTTGGAGCTGTGGGAAAGACTGCAGAGAAAATGGTGAGCGAAGTTAGAAGACAATTCAAGGAAAAAGGGATACTTGAGGGGAAAGGAAAACCAGACTATGAAAGCTGTATCAGGATCTCCACGAGGGGGGCACTGAGGGAAATGGTCGCACCTTCATTATTAGCTGTTGTGGTTCCAATAGTTGTGGGTATATGGAAAGTAGAAGCCCTTGCTGGCTTGCTGATTGGCGCAACTGCCACTGGTTTCCTACTCGCCATTTTCCTGGCGAATGCTGGAGGAGCGTGGGATAATGCAAAGAAGTACATAGAAGAAGGACATCTTGGAGGAAAGGGAAGCGATGCCCACAAGGCTGCAGTTGTTGGAGACACGGTTGGAGATCCGTGCAAAGATACCTCTGGTCCGTCTCTAAACATCCTCATAAAGCTCATGTCCATTGTCTCACTGGTTTTCCTTCCATTGTTTATTTCGGCATAACAAAGTGCCTATAAATTCTTCAAGTCTATCAAATCCATGTTTCTCATATCTTCTCGTCGCCAAGCGAAATACGATGGGCTTTTGTTTACACGAAATCTTTATTAGATTATTTTGACTTAGCCTTAGTGGATGGGATGCACGAGGATTCATTGAATGAGAAACTGAGGTTAATTCACTCATTTGTTGATTCTTTGAATCTTCATCCACAAGAAGAAGTGACAAGAATGGGGCCGCCTTTCCTTATTTTTGAAAACGCAAGAAACGTCGAGGAACTTTTCCTCAGTCCATCCTTGATATCGAGCAAGATTGAAGAATTCGATTTACAAACCAAAATGATATCTTCCACCGAGCCAGAGGATATCGATGTACATCTAGATAGAAAATTGAAAGAAATCGAGGAAAAATTGGATAAGTTATTGCCTACAGAAGAGAAGGTAGAAGAAATCGAGCGGAAAGAGGAAATCGAGATCCAAGAAACGAAAGAAAAGGTCGTAGATGAAAAGGGCGGATTTGGTTGGAAAGGTCTTGGTAAAAGGAAGATAATCTTCGATGAGAATTCTAGAGAGTATAAGTACGTCGTGATAGAACCAAAATTAACTGATGAAGAAAAAAAAGTTAAGCAAGAGCTGATTGAGCTCTTTAGATTGCTAGCCGACATTCCCGTTTTTGATGCGAGCGAGGAAGAGAAAGAAAAAGCCTTGATCGAATCTATGGAGAGACTAATAGAGGATAACGGGATAAGCATACCACAAGATTCCAAGGATAGGATCTTTTACTACCTCATCAGGGACTTTATCGGCTATGGCAAGATAGATATCATGATGAGGGACGATGATATAGAAGATATATCTTGTGATGGTTACAGCGTCCCCGTCTTCGTTCATCACAGGAAATACCAATCCATTGAAAGTAACGTCAGGTTCAGGGATAGAGAAGAACTCGATTCATTTGTGATAAGGCTTGCTCAGATATGTGGAAAGCAGATATCGGTGTATGCCCCCATTGTTGATGGCAAACTCCCAGATGGTTCTAGATTGCAGGCAACGCTTTCAAAAACAGTTACCGATGAATCCACCTTTACGATAAGGAGATTCAGAAAAAATCCACTTACTCCAATAGACCTTATAGAGAGCAACACGATGTCGATCGAAATGGCTGCGTACTTCTGGCTCGCCATAGAAAATGGAGCATCCATACTCTTCTGCGGAGGAACTGGTAGCGGTAAGACTTCAACATTAAATGCCCTGTCATTATTTATACCATATTCCCATAAAATAGTATCCATAGAAGACACTAGAGAGGTCAATCTGCCTCACAAAAACTGGATAGCGGGAACCACGAGAGAAGGCTTCTCAACCGCCGAAAGAGAAAAGACGGGCAAGGATATAGATATGTTCGATCTCATTAGAGCTGGTTTGAGGCAAAGACCTAGAGTTATTATTGTAGGAGAGGTAAGGGGAAGGGAAGCTTACGTTCTCTTTCAAGCTATGGCCACTGGACATACCTCATACGCAACCATCCATGCAGATAGCATATATTCCCTGATCCAAAGGTTGGAGAACCCCCCGATATCCCTACCAAGAGCACTTCTCACCTCCCTCGATATAATTGTGTTCATCAATGCGATACCAGTTGGTAAGAAAATGATAAGGAGGATAACTAGTGTGACGGAAATTATAAAAATGGATCCCGATACAAAGCAACTCATTTTCACCCAGCCCTTCGTATGGGTATCAAAGGTGGAGGATAGGTTCAAAAGCTCAGGTACCAGCAAGGTCCTTACGAATATAAGGCTTATGAATGGATGGAGCGAGGAAAGACTCAAAGAAGAGATAAACAACAGAATAAAAGTACTGGACTGGATGAGAAAAAACAACGTAAGAAATTATAAAGACGTGGCTTCTATCATATCCGCCTACTACAAGGATCCAGAAGCTGTTTTGAAGAATCCGGGCGCCTTCCTGAAGAAAGAGCCAGAGGAGAAAAAAGAGGAACAAAGGAGGGTAGAAACAAAGCCCGCAGAGAAAGAAAGTTTCTTCACATCCATGATAAGGAAGTTGTGGAGAAGATGAGATCGAACGCGTACACTAGGTTTTGCAGGAGATTGATGCTAAGGCTCGTCGAAAAGTTACAGCTAGAGGATATAAGTAAAAAGCACATGTTGGAAAAAGCAAACATAAAGATGACTTATAAAGAATATATATCAACGGCCATAGTGACCTCTCTCTTGTCATTTATAACTTCCTTGGTCATCTCCATCATGCTGTACCTGATGAATCCTTTCCCATTATCATTCTTGGTTGCCATCATCTTACCCATATTGATTCCTTTCTTTACTTCCGCGTACTTCATCATTAAGCCCACATCCATGATAAAGAAAAGAGAGAAAGAGATAGACAGGTTGCTACCTTATGTAACAAACTTTGTGAGTACGATGGCATCTGCCGGTCTTTCTCCAGCTGAGATATTCAAAACTCTCTCTAGGGTTGATATATACGGGGAAATAAAGGAGGAATCGAAAAAGATAGCTAAAGAGATTTACATAATGGGGGTAGACATGATAACCGCCCTAAAGCACGCGATAGAAGTTTCTCCCTCCAGAAAATTCAAGGAATTTTTACAGGGGATAGTGGGGACTATACAATCTGGAAGTGACTTGAATGCGTACTTTGAAAACAAGGTTAAAGAGTATATGGTTGATGACCTTGCATCTAGAAAGAAGAGCCTGGAAAACCTTGCGGTACTCGCTGAGACTTTTATCATTACCGTTATCGCATTCCCGTTGTTCCTCGTCATTGTTATTTCCATTATGAGCTTCACTAGTGGCGGAGCTGGCATTCCGTTTAGCTTCTTGTTCGTGCTTTCCTTGATTATCCTCCCATTAGCTTATGTTGGTTATTACGTTTTGATGAAAGGGGTTTGGGTGGAACCATGAAAGGGAAGTATAATGTGAAGAGGGTTTATGGAGGGGGTTTTTCCGATGAATTAATCTTAGCAATCAGTTTTTCTGCATCAATGCCTCTCTTTTTCCTTTCGCTCATGTCCTTCATGGGAAAACTGGATTTACCAAAAGATAGCTTCATGGATTTCTTAGTTGCTGGAATTCTTCTGATAGTTGGTCCAGTTGGCTTTTACAATGCACACAAGGCGAAGAAAAAGAAAGAGATAGAAGACAGGTTACCAGATTTTTTGAGGGAAGTTGGCAGTTCAACCTCATCCGGCACAACGGTCTTTGATGCAATTAGGATGGCATCGAATGGAGATTTTGGTGCACTTACAAAGGAAATAAAACTCATGTCCTCCCAGCTTTCTTGGGGTATACCTATAAAGGAGGTTTTACTTAATTTTTCCAAAAGACTCAAGTCGAAACCGGTGGAGAGAGCGGTACTTACAATAAACAAAGCTATTGACATGGGTGGAAATACTTCGGATGCTTTCTATGCAGCAGCTAAGGAAATAGAACAAATAAAACTGGTGGAGAGGCAAAGGAAGGTTGAGATGTCCATGTATAGTCTTGTTATTCTCGTGAGCTTCTTCGTATTTCTCGCAGTTATACTTATCATAAACTCCATGATCTTCTCTTCATTTTTTTCAATTCAAGAAAAGCTCGGGGGAGCTGAGGTAGGTGGATTGAGCTTTGGAGGAGTAGATAAATATACTCTCAAGTGTGCTTTCTTCTCTTTCATTTTGGTCCACAGCATAGGAGCTGGCCTCCTTGGTGGCTTCATGATGGATGGAAAGCTGTCTTCTGGCGTAAGGTATGTTTTTCTTTTGGTCCTTATTTCATTTCTAGCGATAAAGTTCTTGATGTAGGCAAGTTTAAATAGGAGGAGTTTCAAAGAATTATAGAGGAGGGGTGGAGTGAGAAGAGATTGTGCGGTAGTTGAGATTCTTGATACCGTCTTATTGCTAGCTATTGGAATAGCAGCATTTACCGTAGTTGCTCTTTCCCTACTCCCTTTACCCGTGCCAGCCACTCCTCCAAAAGTCTCTCTATCTGCATACATAAGGGGAAATTATGTCTTTATAGAACACATGGGTGGAGATGCCTTAAATTTCAGCTTGGTGGAGATATCAGTATACATAGGTGGGAAAGCCATGCCAAAACCAAATCTTCATGAGATAAATAGAAACGGATTGTGGGAGTGTGGGGAGTTTGTGAGGTATCCTTATAGCTCCAACAAGACCGTTAGCGTGTTAATCGTTGACAGGAATAATGGCTTTGTTCTACTGCATGGTAACTTAAAGAGAGAAGAGAGAATTTACATTGGGGCACCTCCTCCCATCTTGGTTTCTAGCCTAAGGACAAATTCCACTGATGAAGATTTAATATGCTATGCACCTCCGGTGAAGAACTTTAGCCCTAAAACGTTTATCTACAGCTGGAGACTGAATGGGGAGCCGTTTACTGAAGTATTGCTACCTTTTGATACGGATAGTTCATCTTCAGCAAAGGATTATTCTGGAAATGGATATAACGCTGTTGTTAATGGAGCCACTTGGGTAAGTAACGGAAAAATTGGAGGGTGTTATTTATTTGATGGGATCAACGACAATATTGTCGTCTCTAA
>Ga0164311_10001859_pt1 | contig 10648 bp, 9 predicted proteins | sample GuaBasSedimGuay2_FD_121796 | JGI IMG/M metagenome (GOLD analysis project Ga0164311, IMG submission 121796) | Subseafloor sediment microbial communities from Guaymas Basin, Gulf of California, Mexico - Guay2, Core 4569-9, 9-12 cm | ecosystem: Environmental > Aquatic > Marine > Hydrothermal vents...
ATAAAGCCCATAGAAGAAGCTCTGGAGGAGAAGAAGGCTGCTCTTGGCCTAAAGGCCTCTCCGAGAGGCATAGCCATAAAGCTGCTTGAGGGCGACATGCTGGTGACAAAGCTCATCTCAGAAAAGGCTCCTGATGTAGCTGAGCTAGCTAGGAGAATCCAGATCGAGGCTAGCAGGCTAGGAGCCTCGCTCACAGTCTGGATCGCAGAGGAGAGGTACAAGCTGATAGACAGGCTCCTAAAGGAAGCTATGATAGAGGCTCCTACGGGGCTTGCGCTCGGAGAGAAGCTAGATGCCATAGTGCTATCTCCGATAGCAGGGCCTATAGCCCTCATCCTAGTGCTCGCCTCAGCGGTGCTAGCTCTGATATACGCTGGAGGCCTCATCGAGGAGCTCATGGTCTCAGCTTGGCAGCTCCTAGCCTCCCCCTTGCTGTCCTGGAGCAGAGCCACCCTATCTCCTCTAGTAGCTGCTGCCATAGAAGGTTTCTCACTGGGAGTCGAGGCTGCTCTAGCAGTCGCCATCCCATACATCCTGGTTTTCTACGTGCTGCTCGCCATACTGGAGGATGTAGGCTACCTCCCCAGGGTAGCGTACTTGACAGATAACTTGATGCACAAGCTTGGGCTGCATGGCAGAGCCATAATACCCCTCGTCATAGGGTATGGCTGTAATGTCCCTGCTATCCTAGCTACTAGAACCTTGGAAACCAGGCGGGAGCGGATAATAGCGTCCTTCCTCTCCACTATGGTGCCATGCTCAGCTAGGACAGCTGTGATAGTCGGCTTCCTTGGGAGCTACTATGGGATTGGAGCTGCGATAGCAGTCTATCTGATAGACTTAGCTGTCGTCTTTACGTCTGGCCTGCTGCTTAACAGGCTTCTCAAGGGTGAGAGAGCTGGGCTTGTCATGGAGCTCCCACCTTACCGGGCTCCAAGCCCTCTTCCGATCATATCTAAGACATGGCTCAGGTTCAAGTCGTTCATGGATACAGCCCTCCCTCTTCTAGTCGCTGGTAGCATAGCCTTGAGCCTGCTCGACTACTATGAGCTCACTGGCTTATTCTCAGCTGCAGTAAGCCCTCTCATAGTGGGCTTGCTCAGGCTTCCAAGAGAGACAGCAGTCCCCCTGCTGTTCGGCATCCTGAGGAAGGAGATGACCCTAGAGATGCTTGTTGTAGCATTCAGAACCTCCAACCTCTCAGCTGTGATGAGCTTTCAGCAGGCTTTAGTCTTCACGGCTGTGACAACCCTATATGTACCCTGCATAGCTACCATAGCTGTCCTCATTAAGGAGATAGGCCTGAGAGAAGCTGCTATAGCTATACTCCTCAACATTCTCCTGGCTACTCTAGTAGGTATGCTACTGGCTATGGGCCTCAACCTTTAAATCACAGAGGCTCCTGGAGGACATGGTGTATCTAGGTGGGTGAAAGGGAGGTTGCTGAGAGGGTGAAAAAAGCTCTGAAGTCTGTGATAGACCCCGAGGTTGGCATGAACATAGTTGACATGGGGATGATAAAGGAAATCAAGGTTGAAGGTAGGAAGGCTACTATATTCATGGAGCTTACAGTACCAGCCTTCTTCTGCCCACTAGCACACTACCTGGTAGCTCAGGTGCAGGCTAAAGCCAAGAGCTTAGAGGAGATAGATGAAGCAGAGGTTGTGCTGCTTAGGTAGCTACTCTGGGATCCTTCTGCTCTTCGGGACATAGTTCCTCACCCTCCCACCTGAGAGGAAGCCCACTCCAAGCACATACCCATTGTGTTCCAGTACAATGAAGCCATGTCCATTAGCACTGACCTCAATGTCCTCTCCACGAAGCCATGCTTTAGCTTGCTCCCAGCTTACCTTCAGCTTCCTGCTGCAGTTAAAGAGCTGGGCTGCATCCATGCTGAGCCTAGCTCCCTGCTTCTCTATGCTGCAGATGTAAACTCCATAGGCTTGTGGGTTAAGCTTGCTTAAGTCTAGCTCCAGAAGCCTCCTGCTGCAGGCTCTGATCCTCCTCCTAGAGGACGCTACCAGAGCTAGATCCTGCGGTAGAGTGAGCCCATAGGTCCTCTTGAGCTCCTCCTCAAGACGCCTCCTGTCCTCTCCTGCTAGCTCCCTCAAGCTACCTCCTCCTGACCCTAGCTATGTAGTACCCCCCGGTATCGTTGTGGAAGGGATAGACTCTAGCTGTCCTCTTGAGCTCGCTCAGGTACTCTCCACCAGGCCACTTTACCAGCCCTGGAGAGCACTTCGCTCCCCGGATAGACACAGCTTCAAGCTCAGCGTCATCTCGGGCTCTCAGCAGGTGGTCTACTACCTCCTCGTTCTCCTCTGGGTCGAAGGTGCATGTCGAGTATACCAGAACCCCGCCTGGCTTCAGCAGCTCGAAGCCTGCAGCCAGCAGCTGCTTCTGAAGCCTAGAGAAGCCTTTCACAGCCTTCTGGCTCCACTTCAAAGCTGGCCCCCACGTCCTCCTGACCTCACCTATCGAAGAGCATGGCACGTCAACCAGCACGAAGTCAAACCGCGTGGTAGTCTTCCTCGGTATAGCTCTACCATCCATCATCGTCACTACCGTATTGTATGCTCCCATCCTCTGGACATTATACACCAGGAGCTTTACTCTCTCACGGCTCACGTCATTTGCCACCAGGCCTCCAGTGTTATCCATCAGCTGAGCTATCTGGGTAGCCTTAGACCCTGGTGCAGCACAGAGGTCTATTACAGTGGAGTCCTCTTCCACCTCGAGGGCAAGCGGAGGCATCATGGATCCTCCATCCTGCACATAGATGTAGCCTAAGCTATGCTCTATGCTCTTGGTCACAGCTCCCTCAACCACCCTGTATCCGAACTCAAACCACGGCAGCTTCTCGACTCTGACTCCACGATCGGAAAGCCTAGCAATCACCTCCTCAGGGTCCCTAACCTTGAGGGTATTCACCCTAAACGACTGGGGGAGAGGCTTGCTAAGCCACTTGAGCAGCAGCTCGACATCTACGAAGCTAGAGTACTTCTCAACCATCTCCCTCTTGAAGGCTCCTGCCCCCCTAGCCAAGCAAACCCTGCATGCCATCTCAGAAACTTAATTAATGCTATAGCTCAGGGCTGGTGGTGAGCTGTTGAGGAAGGTAGCTATAGTGAGCATAGGTTACGTTGGCTTCACCTCATCTGACAGCACCCTCTCCTTTCAAGAGGAGATGTTTGAGGCTGCCGTTAAGGCATACAGCCAGGTTGGTCTAAACCCCAGGTCTGACATAGACTCCTTCGTCTCTGCTTCAGAAGACTACTGGGAAGGCTACTCGATTTTCGACGAGTTCATACCAGATCAGCTTGGTGGGGTGCTCAAGCCGGTTTGCACCGTAGCCCAGGATGGGGTAAATGCTGTGATAAACGCTGCGATGCAGATAATGGCTGGGATAGCTGATGTAGCCGTAGCGGAGGCGCATAGTAAGGCCTCAAACCTCCTCTCAAGAGACCACATAGTAGCGTTCGCGCTAGACCCAGTATTCAACAGGCCACTCCTCAAGAGGGAGGATGGCAGAGTCCTTAACCCCGTGCTCATAGCTGGGCTAGAGATGAACCACTACATGCAGGATGCAGACGTGACCTTAGAGCAGATAGCTCAGGTTGTAGTCAAGAACAGGAGGAACGCTTTGAAGACAAGCTACGCAGCCTACCCAGCTGACCTCACAGTAGAGCAAGTGCTGGAGTCAGAGGACATAGCCTACCCGCTCAAGAAGCTGATGATAGCTCAGCCAGCAGATGGAGCCATAGTAGCTGTGCTAGCAGCAGAAGAGGAGGCCAGGAAGCTCACAGACAGCCCAGTGTGGATCAAGGGAATGGGCTGGTGCTCTGGCACGCCCATAATAGAGGAGCGAGACCTGACGCTACCTCTTGCAGTCAGGAAGGCAGCTGACATGGCGTACAAGATGGCTGAGATAGAAGCTCCACGCAGACAGCTAGACCTAGTGCTAGTAGACGACCAGTACGCCTACAAGGAGCTACAGCACATAGAAGCCATGAAGCTAGCTAGCCTCGGTGAGGCAGCTGAGATGCTAGAGCAAGGTGATCTAAGCCTAAGCGGAGAGCTACCAGTCAACCCAGAGGGAGGCCAGCTTGGAGTAGGCCACCTACTTGAGGCATCAGGCCTCCAAAAAGTCCTAGAAGCATACCTCCAGCTAACAGGGCAAGCTGCCAGAAGGCAGATAGAGGGCGCAGAGACAGCACTAGTACAGGCATGGAGAGGTATACCAACAGAGACAACGTCAGTACTAATCCTGTCAAGAAGCTAGCTCCACTAGCTCTGGCAGCAGACGCTAGCGGAGACATAAAGTGCATAGCTATAGTGCTAGCACCAAGACGAAACCTAGCTACGCTACTAAGAGAGCTCAAGGAGATAGCAAGAGCACAGGAAATACATACAAGCAAGCTACCAAGGCGAACAAGGGAGAAGCTCAAAGAGAAGATAGCAGAACACACAGGAGAGCTACTGGCAGCATCCATACACCTACAAGACCCACTTTATAAGGCTGCATACAGGTTACTCCCTCCAAGAGCATCCAAGAAGAGAGCTAGACAAGCAGCATGGAGCCAGGTAATAAACCACATCAAGCAGCTAGTACAGCAAGCCCACAGCCCCACTGCAGTCACAGAACTACACATAGACAGAGAGCTAGCTGAGGCAGCACCTCAGCTAGCACAGGCCTTCCCAAATGCAGCAATACAAGTCAAAGGAGAGCTATACATGGTAGCTGACATCATAGCATACGCAAACTATACAGACCCCAAGTGGCCCAAGAGAGCACGAGTAAAAGAAACCAGGATAAGGTTATAGAGCCACATCAGCCCTAGCTGAGCCCCTGCTGGGGCCCTAGGGGTTCGGCTCTAGCTCCTCTTGAAATAGGGTGCTCTGCTACTTAAGTTTTGCTTAGGCAGTACTTGAGGAGGTAGTCTAGTAGCATGCTTAGCTTGCAGGTAAGCAGCACCTCATACTTGTCTCCTGCTCCACAGTATAGGAGTAGTGTGTCGTTTCTCACTATAGCTCCCACGGGAAACACCACATTAGGGACGTCTACAGGGTGGTTTCTGTCCCCCTGTAGCTCCCACGGGTGGCTTGGTATATAGATGGGCTTTGTGGTCTTTGCTATGATCTTCCTAGGGTCATCTAGGTCTAGTAGCGCGGCGCAAACTGAGTATCCTCTCGGTACGCTTATGTTAAGCCCATAGGCTCTGTAGAGTTCTCTGCTGATTTCTCCGACTGCATGATATATCATAAGCCAGCCTTCCTTCGTTTTAATCAGCTGAGGTCCTGCTCCAACCTTCTCCCTCTCATGCTTCAGAGTGCCTGCTTTGATCAGAATGCTCCTGTCTCTCCTTCTGTAGATCTCCCTCCATAGCTCTCTGTACTCTCTTGGGGATAGCAGCTGGTCTATCCCGGCTTCTAGCATGTCGATGTGTATGTTGGGGTGGAAGCGGAAGAGCATGTATAGCTTGTCGTCGATGGGCTCTGGGAAGGGGACTGCGTTTCTCGAGTCGAACTCTGTAACACATCCCCTGTACTCTATTTTCCTAAAGTCTCTTGTAGTGTACACGGCTATTCTGTCTCCTCCCTTCTCCTTGAATGGAGGCTTAACTTTACCACAGCCAACAAGGAGGTACTCTCCTACATGTGACCTAACTACTCTGATGTCTTCAATGCCGTAGGTGAAGTCTCTATGCTCACTCCCATCTCCCCTTATGGTGATGTTATCTACTCTACTGAAGCTGATGAAGTCACTGCTCTCAAGAACCCATACCTCAGACACATAGTCCTCCATGTAAACTCTCTCAATCCCAAGTTCTCTGTCAAAATAGGTTCCCTTCCTGTAGTGCTTGTGGCATCTGGGTAATAGCACAACTCTGCCGTCATGGAGCTCAGCTCCCCCATTAAACACCGCTCCAACCTTGACCTCTCCATCCTCAATCCACGTGACTCCAAGCTCTCTAGGCTTCACAATGGGGTTCCCCCTATAGGACTCAAGCTGAAACAGGAGCTCCCCCTCAGCTTTAGCGAGCTTCCCAGCACCAAACTCACTCAAGCCTTCTCCCCTCAAGCAGCTCCTCAAACAGCCTAATAAACCTGGATGCGATCACATCAGCGCTCCTCTCCCTCAGGAACTTCATCACTCTCTCCAAGCTGAACCTGCCCTCAAAGACCTCCTTAAGCTTCCTCTTCAAGTCGTCAAGGTCCCTGTACTTGACTATCTCATCACCATGCTTCTCAACGAAATTTGACTCATGGTACAGGATAGGGCATCCAGAGCCTATAGTCAGGCAGACAGAGCTGGAGAGTACAGCCCTGTACTTCCTGCTAGACTCCCTGTAGATCAGCAGGGCATCAGCTGCATGAAGGTAGTCGTAGAGCAGGTTAAGAGGCAGGGCAGAGACTCTAAGCTCCACAAACCCGTAGCCTGAAACAGCCCTCTTAACTCTCTCTACGTCTCCACCAGGGTTGGCTACAACCAGGTACATGAGGGGAACCTCCCTAGAAAGCTCCTCTAAAGCTGGCAGGACAGCAGCAACTTCATCAACTCTGAACCCATAAGAGAAAACTATCCTCCTGTCCAATGGGAGCCCAAGCCTCCTCCTAGCCTCAACCTTATCCCCAAGCTTAAGAGGGTGACAAGGGTACGGGATCACGTGTATAACCTCTCTTGGAAAGAACCTTGAGATGAACTCAACATACCTCTCATCAAAGCAGACTATGCCATCCCACTCAAACTTATAGTACAGTGGGTCAGCTGGAGGCCCACCTTCATGTACAACCATCACAGTCACAGCTTTCCCTCTGATCTCAGGAAAAACCTCAAGCAGCTCTCTAGTAGGAAGCCTCTCAACATTCTGAGCCACAAAAACCTCGTAGTCCTCATCCAGAAGGGGCCTAGGGTCAAAGAAGCTAGCTTTCGTCACTGGGACCACCTCATCGACGGCAAAGTGCCTAACAACATAGCTCTCATCCTTCTGCATAGTAGGCCTAGCATCAGGATGCCTGATAGCAGAGAAAACCACGAGCCTATGCCCCATCCTAACCCACTCACGCCCGACAAGCTCAGCATGCACAGAAGGCCCATTAGCAGCGTTCCAAAGGGTCATCATCCCAATTTTCATACGGCTCCAGCCCACTTCTGCCTTATAAACTTCCAGGTGCAGCTACTAAGGAGGCCGCCACCCAGCCTTAAGCCTAGGCCCTGTCAATAAAGCTTTATATGCCTGTGAAAATACCCTCCTGGTGCAACTGTAATGCTGAGGACGTTGAAGTTCCTCCTAAAGAGAGCACTGTCCCTATTTCTCACTCTAGTCATAGCAGTCTACATAACCATACTGATAGCTAATGCTGGAGGGTACGTCGATGAAATAATGAAGTCGGAGATACGGATGAACATAGCCATAGCTGTAGCCAATAACCCAGCTTACAGCGGGCTACCTGCATCACAGCTTGAAAAGATAATCGAAACGCAGACGCAGAGCGCTTTCAAGAGACTAGGCTTAGACAAGCCCTTCTTCATCAGGAGCTTCTACTACCTGCGTGATGCCCTGACACTAGACCTCGGTAGAGCATACTACATGACAAGCGACAGTGGATCACGCCGAGTGAAGCTGATAATACTGGAGAGGCTCCCCCAAACCATACTACTCTTCACAACAGCCACTGTGCTCATATTCTTCATAAACATGATGGGAGGACTGTACTTATCAAGGAGGTACGGCTCAAAGCCAGATAAGCTCCTTCTAACACTAGCCCCCCTCTCCTCTATACCAGGATGGTTCTACCTCATACTCCTCATCCTAATATTCTACACGTGGCTACATGTGCTTCCTCCAGGCGGTCTCGTAGACTACCCTCCTCCACCAGATAAGCTAGGATACTTCCTGAGCGTCCTAAAGCACATGATCCTACCTCTATCAGCTTGGATCATCTCCTACACGCCCATAGGGATATACAGCATGAGGAACTTCTTCCTCATATTCTCAACAGAAGACTACGTTGAGGTAGCTAAGGCAAAGGGGCTGCCATCTAGGCAGATAGAGTACAAGTACATCCTCAGGCCAGCACTACCCCCCATAATAACCTCATTTGCCCTCTCAGTGATAGCCTCCTGGACTGGAGCCATAATAACTGAGACAGTCTATGGGTGGCCTGGCCTCGGCTACACCATAGCTGTAGCCATAGGCCTCTTTGATGCACCTGTCATAGTAGGGGTTACAGTCATGTACGCATATCTGCTTGTAGTGACAGTATTCATACTAGACCTGGTATATGGGCTAATAGACCCAAGGATAAGGGTAGGTGGTTGAACTTGAGCCGCCTCGGTGGGGAATACACGCTGAAAGGCATACTAAGAGAGCTAGTAGGTTACAAGAGCGCTGTAGTAGGCTTAATAATACTGGCAGCCCTCCTCTTCATATCCATATACACCGTTATAGCAATACCCTACTCAGAAGCTAAGGAGCTATGGAAGGGATCAGAGCCCTGGCTTAAAAACCCAAAAAACGCTGCACCAATCTGGGTTAACCTCTTCTCCAGGAAAAAGCTCCCAAGTACAATAATACTATCCAATGGAGAAGTATACACCATCAAAGAAAGAGGGAGAGAGAGGGTAGCCGTGACCTATACGTTCAACTACAAGTATGATGACTTCCCGACAGAAATGATCCTCTTTGTTACATCCAACAGGTCTTCAAGAGTATACCTGAAGCTATACTGGACTAAACCAGACGGAGACGAGATATATCTAGGGAAGTACAGGGTAAAACCAAGCACAACAACACCGATATACATAACCAATAACATAATGCTAGAGGACGAGCTCAACAGGCGCATCATCAAGAAGCTTGGGAAGAAGCCTGAGTTCGCCATAACAGTCATAAGAGGGCTATTCCTAGCTTACACAGGCAAGCTTGAGCCTATGAAGGGCAAGTACACCTTCACCATAGTACCTCAAGCCAAAGACCTGAGCGGTCTAGACATGGAGCTGGTAATACACGGGAAAGTACATGGCCTAACTGGAACAGATCACCTAAGGAGGCCTCTCTCGATAGCTTTAATGTGGGGCACACCCATAGCCCTGGTATTTGGGGTCACAGCATCAACCTTAATCGCATTCACCCAGCTAGCTATAGCAACCATAAGTGGCTGGTTCGGTGGGAAGACAGACTTCGTGATCCAGAGGATAACAGAAGTCTACATGATCCTCCCATTCCTACCAATACTCCTAATGATATCCCTATTCTACAGAATCAACATATGGTCACTCCTCCCAATCATAGTGGCACTCAGCATCTTTGGGACAGCAGTCAAAACAAACCGCGCATTAGTCATGGAGATAAAAACCTACCCCTATATCGAGGCTGCTCGAGCCTATGGAGCAAGCAACCTCCGGATAATCTTCCTCTACATACTGCCAAAGATAATTCCTCCAATAGTCCCCAGCATAATCTTAAGTGTGCCAGACTACGTGTTCCTAGAAGCCATACTGGCATTCTTTGGTATAGGAGACCCAACACTCCCGACTTGGGGCAAGCTCCTACACGATGCCCTAGAAAACGGGGCCCTATACAAGGGATACTACTACTGGGTCATAGAGCCCTCCCTAATGCTAGTACTAGCCTCAGTGGCATTTGCACTAATAGGCCTAGCACTAGACAAAATCGTCAACCCAAGGCTTAGAGAGCTATAAGGTGGTGTGATGCCTCAGCCCCTCCTCTCAGTTCAGAACCTGAAGCTCTACTACATCACTAGAAAAGGTATAGTGAAGGCTGTAGATGGAGTCAGCTTCACACTAAACAAGGGGGAAACCCTCGCACTAGTAGGTGAAAGCGGATGCGGCAAGAGCTCAACAGCTAGAGCAGTAATGAGGCTACTACCGAGGAACGTGCACACCTATGATGGCGAAGTGCTCTTAGATGGAGTCAACATAATGAAGATAAGTGACGAGAAGTTCGATAGGGAGATCCGGTGGAGGAGGATATCAATGGTGTTCCAGGGGGCTCTCAATGCTCTCAATCCAGTTCTCAAAGTAGGATACCAGATAGCAGAGCCTCTAATCCTACACAAGAACCTGAGTAAGGAGGAAGCTCTGAGCAAAGCTAGGGAAGCAGTAAAGATGGTCGGGATACCAGAAGCATACATTGAAAGATACCCCTTCGAACTGAGTGGTGGAATGAAGCAGAGAGTAGTTATCGCAATGGCTCTGATCACAAGCCCGGATATAATAATACTTGACGAGCCGACTTCAGCTTTAGATGTGATAACTCAAGCGAACATAATGAACATGCTAAAAAAGCTACAAGACGAGCTAAATCTAAGCTACATCTTCATCACTCACGACATACCACTCTCCAGTGAGCTAGCTGACGAAGTGGCTACCATGTATGCTGGCCATATCGTTGAAATCGCAAGCTCAGCAACATTCTACACAGACCCAGCACACCCCTACACCAAGATGCTCATGGCAAGTGTACCCACACTCAGAGGAAGGAAGAAGCTTGAATCAATACCAGGTGAGCCTCCTAGCTTGATAACGCCTCCCCCAGGCTGCAGGTTTCACCCCAGGTGCCCACATGTAATGGACATATGCAGGAGAGAAGAGCCTAAGCCAGTAGACCTAGGAGAAGGACAC
>Ga0164311_10001863_pt1 | contig 10637 bp, 4 predicted proteins | sample GuaBasSedimGuay2_FD_121796 | JGI IMG/M metagenome (GOLD analysis project Ga0164311, IMG submission 121796) | Subseafloor sediment microbial communities from Guaymas Basin, Gulf of California, Mexico - Guay2, Core 4569-9, 9-12 cm | ecosystem: Environmental > Aquatic > Marine > Hydrothermal vents...
GCGCAGCCAATCGCCAGGATAGAGGGATTCCTCACGAGGCTGCATAGAGCACCTTTCCTTTCTTCAGAATCTCAGCAATAAACTGGTCGCCAACGGCCAGACGATCTTCAATCTCCCGCGGCGTTAAGACGAGAGGCTCCAGGGGAAGCGAGCGATGCATCCCGGTGAGAAGCCGATGCACAGTGATCCAACGATCCAGAAAGCGCTCCGGCGTATCTTTGATGATGAGCAAGTCAACGTCGCTGTCACGGTGCGGTGTACCGTAGGCATAGGAACCGTAAAGGATCACCTTCTGAGGCGCATAATCAGAGACAATTTTCTCCACCATCTTCTGGATTATAGCCCGCACCTCTGGCGAGCCCTTCATCTCTCCAATCTCCAATCTCCAGTCTCCAATCTCCAGTCTCCAATCTTCTAACCCAGCACCAGCCGCATATCAATCGCCATCGCCCCGCGCCCCTCGTCGAAGACCATCAGCGGGTTGATGTCCAGTTCCACGATCTCGGGGAAATCGGTCACCAACTGGCTCACCCGCAGCAGCGCGTCCACCATCGCCTCGTGGTCGGCCGGCGGCTCGCCCCGGATGCCCTCCAGCAATGGGTAGGCACGAATCTCGCGGATCATCTCCTCCGCCTCCTGGCGGCTGAAGGGGGCCACACGAAAAGCGACATCTTTCAATGCCTCCACGTAGATGCCGCCCAGGCCGAAGGCAACCAGCGGCCCGAACTGTGGATCACGGCTCATTCCTACCAGCACCTCTCGCCCGCCCGAGACCATCTGCTGCACCAGGCAGCCCCAGATGCGCGCCCCGGGCACGTAGCGCCCGGCCCGGTAGACGATCAGGTCGAAAGCATCCCGCACATCGTCAGGCGTGCTCAGGTTCAACTTAACGCCGCCCACGTCGGTCTTATGTAGAATGTCGGGCGAGGCGACCTTGAGCACGACCGGGTAGCCGATCTCCTCCGCAACCTCGATCGCTTCGTCGGACGTCTTGGCCAGGCGTGATTTGGGGACAGGGAAGCCGTAGGCCTCCAGCACCTCCCGCGCCTCGGCGTCACCAATGGAGACGCGCCCCTCAGCCCGCACACGGTCGAATAACTCCCGCACAGGTGGAATGCAGACCTCGCACGGTTGCGCCTCGAATATGGGCCGCTCCCGCTCGCGCCTGTAGGCGCTCATCGCCGCCAGCGCCGCCGCCGCCCGCTCAGGGAAAGGGTAGTTGGGCACACCGTACTGCCGCAGCACCTCTATTCCGGCCTCAATACGCGCCTCCCCCATAAAGCAGCCCAGGACCGGCTTGTCCGTCTCACGCGCCATGCGACCCACCACATGGGCCGTCCTCTCAATCTCGGTCATCGCCTGGGGAGTGACGATCACGATCAGCCCGTCTACATTCGGGTCGGCCAGCACCAGGCGGATGGCGTGCTCGTACCGGTCGGCCAGCGCATCCCCCAGCACGTCCACCGGGTTGGCCGCGCTCGCCGCGCCCGGCAGGTGGGCCTCCAGTGCCCCCACCGTCTCACGGGCCAGGCGCGGGATCTCCAGCCCGGCGTGCTCCAGCGCGTCGGTGGCCAGGATGCCCGGCCCGCCGGCGTTGGTGACGATGCCGATGCGGTCGCCTTTCAGGAGCGGCTGGTAGGCAAAGGCGCGCGCGTAGTCGAAGAGCGCCTCCATCGAGGTGGCGCGGATGACGCCCGCCTGCCTGAAGGCCGCCTTGTAGGCCGCCTCCGAGCCGGCCAGGCTGCCCGTGTGCGACGAGACCGCCCGCGAGCCCGACTTGGTCACGCCGGACTTAATTGCCACTACCGGCTTGTGGCGCGTGACCTTCCGCGCCACCTGGATAAATCTCTGTCCATCGGGCAATCCCTCGACATAGATGAGGATCACCCGCGAGGCCGGGTCATCGCCCCAGGCCTCCAGCAGATCAATCTCGCTTACATCGGCCTTGTTGCCCAAACTGACGAACTTGGAGAAGCCGATGCGCCCGGCCAGCGCCATATCGAGCACCGCCGTGCCCAGCGCGCCCGATTGGGACATAAAGGCGATGGGGCCGGCAGGAGGCATACCGGCGGCGAACGTCGCGTTGAGCGGGGTTCCGGTATCAATCACGCCCAGGCAATTGGGGCCGATGAGGCGCAGATGGTACTTGCGCGCGATCTCGACCAATTCCCTCTCTCGCTCCAGCCCCTCACGCCCGGCCTCGCGGAAACCGGCGCTGATGACCACGACGGCCCGGACCCCCTTCTGCCCACACTGCTCCAGCACAGCCGGCACGAAGCGGTAGGGGATGACGACCACCGCCAGATCCACCGGATCGGGGATGTCCAGCACCGAGGGATATGCCTTCAGACCCAGAATCTCGTCGGCCTTGGGATTGACCGGGTAGAGGCGGCCCGGATAGCCTCCCTCTTTGAGGTTGGCCAACACCGCGTAGCCCAACTTTTCAGGATCACGGGAAGCGCCGATGACGGCGACCGATTGGGGGTGGAAGAATGCATCGAGCATAAGACTTTACTCTACTAACCGGACACTGGCGATTTTGCTCGTAGTAACGACTTCAGTCGTTCAGAGCGAGGTCAGAGCGACTGAAATGACCTATTCGGCATACTCATCTCCGGCAGGGTTAGTCCCAATGATACACGAAAAGGGGGATTTGACAAGCATGGGCCGGCAATCGCCGGGTAGTATGCTTACGATACCAGCGCACGTCCTTAAACGTCCCCGATCGGGCCACCGGCGAGCAAGTGATCTATCCGGGATCGCCAGACCATTGATCCAGAGTGACGGGTAAGTAGAGGCAACGGGGAGTGACCGTGAGTGTCAGGGCATCTTGAAAGCCAGGTCCCACACTGGCTGTGATGATGGCCTGGCCGCTCTCCGTGCTCGTGAACGTTGTAGTGACCTGTCCTCCGGATGTAGCGGTGGCCTGGGGGCTCACATTACCTAGAGTGACGATGAAGGTCACTGTAAGTCCATCGGGCACCGGCTGGCTCTGGCTATAGGTGATGGTGGTCGTCAGGGTGGCGCTTTCATCTCCCACCAGGATGGAGGGGCGATCGGGGACGATGTCTATGCGAGGTTGCACGAGGTGTAGGATGGCAGCCTGAGCGTCAATGCGCCCCCAGCCTGTCCGTTGGTCCCAGCCCGGCGTGTAGACGTCGCGGGCCGTGCTGGTGATGGCATGGGCGACCTGATCTGCGGTCAATGTGGGCTGCAATGACCAAATGAGGGCCGCCAGGCCGCTGACGTGAGGCACTGCCATTGAGGTACCACTGTTGAGGTAGTAGGAGCCCGATCTATTTGCACTGAAAATGTCAACGCCAGGGGCTGCTACGTCAATCTCGGGACCGCGATTGCTGTATGACCAGGGTGTGTCATCCTCCATCGTCGCGGCGACCGCCAACACCCCCGGCAGAGCGGCCGGATATTCAACCGGCGCAGGTTGGAACTCGTTGTTGCCGGCCGCTGCCATGAGGAGACACCCCTGACTGTGGGCATACGATACGGCGTCCTCGATCGTCTGTGAAGATTCCTCTCCCCCAAGACTAAGGTTCAAGATGTGGGCTCCGTTGTCGGCAGCGTAGATGATGGCCTCGGCCACATCGGCCCAGGTGCCATCTCCGTGGCTGTTCAATGCCTTGAGCGGCATAATGGACGACTGCCAGGCAACTCCGGCTATACCTATGGCATTGTCCGTGTGCGCGGCGACAATGCCGGCCACGTGGCTGCCGTGGGAGTTGTCATCCTGCGGCACAGCGTCACCGTGCACAAAATCCCAACCGTGAACGTCGTCCACATACCCGTTGCCGTCATCGTCCTGGCCGTTAGCCGGGATTTCGCCGGCGTTAATCCAAATCTTGGCGGCAAGGTCGGGATGATCCAGGTCTACGCCGGTGTCAATCACGGCGATGGGATCGGCACTGCCGGTGGTGAAGACCCATGCCTCCGGCAGTCCAATTAGCCGCAGGTTCCACTGCTGCGCCTGGTAGAAATTGTCATCAGGGATGATGCCTGAAGTATGAACTCGTCCATTGGGCTCAAACCACAACACGTCACTGTCCTGTCCAAGGCGGTGCCCGAAAACGGAGCTGGGCATCTCAGAACCCGTCACCAACCAGATGTCAATTCGAGGTATGCGTTTGATAACGTTGAGGTCATATCGGGCGAAGAAGTTCCGGGCGCTGCTTTCATCCAACTCGCCCCGAAGCCTGACGAGGAGTTCGTGAGAGCAGATTTCGCCTGCGCGCCGGCCGTGCCACCCGGCGCTGAAGAATGTCTCGAAAAAATCGGCCGGAGGCCTGACTTGAGCCGGGAAATCCCTGCTGAAGCGGGGCATCCAGAGCATTTTTCGATGCTCTCTGAGGCGCTGGGCCGAGCGGGCCGTGCCTGCTGAAGAGGGTGAGGCGGGATGCCCCAGCCCCAGGCATAACAGCAGGACCGCTACGGCGACGGCGGCCAGGCGGTATCGAAAGCACTCTCGATTCTTGACCATCGTGGCCCTCCCCCCAAAGAATTCTACCACAATCCAGGGGAAAAGAAAGCCCCTGGCCTTGGCCAGGGGCTTTCTGCTGTTACAGCAGCGCACGTTTTGTCATGCAAGACCCTATGGGTAGCTTCGCACGACAATAGGCAAGTAGTAGTAGTAATAGGGGAAGATCTCGGTCAGCGCGCTGTCGTACATCTCTGTGGGATGGTTAACGGCCTTAACCCGAGCCGCGTTGATCAGCGCCAGCCACGGTGTGGCGGTCTCGTTGATTGTGGCCTGGAAGGTCACGGTGACCGCCTCGCCTACCGCCAGGTCACCCTCCCAACTGATGAGCCCATCCTCGTACGCCACGCCCGGCTTGGTAGCCATCACCGTATCGCCGATGACGTCCAGTTCAGAGGGCACCGTGTCGCTCATGACGACGCCGCTGGCTGCCTCGATGCCGGTGTTGCGGAAGGCGATGGTGTAGCCGAGCGTGTCGCCAACGTAGCCGCTGATGGCATCCACGGTCTTCTCGATCTCCAGGCTCGCACCGGTGCCGACCATCGTGGAAGCATAGAGGGTGGTGAGAGGTGTAATCACTCCCGTTTGCGTAAGCACAGCCTCGTTCTCGATGAGCGTGGTGTATGTTAGGGTGTCCTTGGCCGTGACTACAATGTCGAAGTCAACGGGAGCGTGGTTGGTGCCACCTGGCATCATACCATCCCAGGAAACGGTGTGCGTGCCGGCGTCGTATGTTGCATCACCTGTGATTGAGACGAAGTCCACTTCATCAGGCAGTGGATCGGAGAGGTAGATATGTGGATCCTCGGCACTGAAGTTTTCGAGGTGCACGGTGTAAGTGAAGGTGTCGCCTGCCAGCACGGTGGCTGGGGCCGTCTTGTAGGAGCCGCCGATACCGTATTCGAGGGCGCGGTAGTAGCCGCCGGCCAAAGCCCAGTTGAACCAGGTCCAATCACTGTAGTAGACATCCACGCCGGAGGTGTGGTTCTGCCCCACCGTCATCGTTATCGGCATCTCGACCCAGTAACTGAACTCGATCGAATCGCCGGATGAGATAGCGCCTGTCCACCCGATACCGCCACCGTAGTCGGTGGTTCCCGTTGTGCCGGTGATCAGGCCGTAGTCTACGCCGTCAACTTGGCCGGTGCTTTCGCAATAACCGAAGTACGTGCAGACGTAGTCCTCCGGCAGCGGCCAGGCGTCAACGATCAAGTCGGGCGAATCCAGCGGGTCCAGGTTCGCGACACTCACCGTGTAGGTCACCCGTTCGCCGGCGGCGACCAGGGCGGTCGGGATGGGCGCGCCGCCGACCAGCCACCGTGAGGACGGGCTTAGGCCGCGGGCAGAGTCCGCCGTGATGGAGACAGTCAGGTTGGCTGGGTTCCACTCTGGCGGGCCAGGTGGCTCGGCGCGGGTGATGGTGACCAGTTCATCGAAGGCCCCAGGCAGGACCGACGGGCCAGCGATGAGGCGTGCGCTCAGATCAGCGTCGCCGGGCGACCAGCCGGGTTTGTCAAAGTGGAATGTTATGCTGACCATCTCACCTGCACCGATCGAGTTGACCGACGCATCGGGGTGCGATGCGGTCAGCCACACGTTGAGGCGATCCCACCAGACGCGCAGCACGGGGTTCACCGGCGGCGTCGGCACATCCTCGCCAAGCACCCAAATGATGTACTGAGTGCCGGCCTCAAAGCGGTATTTGCCCTCCGCAGGCCTGAGCGTGACAGTCTCAGAGATATTGCTCGTATTCGTAGAACTGGCGACGATTGTGCCCGTGATGTTGGTCACGTACAGGTCAACGTTCGCGCCGGCCGGGATGTTCGTCAGCGTCGCTTGCAGCCCGCCGGCGCGCTCACCGGCCGTCACCGTCGTACTGAAGCTAGCCGTGAACGGATCACCCGGGGTGTCCTGTTCAATTGTCACCGTATCGCTGAACACGTCCACCGGATCTGTCGGCAGATCGCCAGGAGCGGTGATCTCATACCACCAGTCTATGTCAATGCCGGAATCGGGATCCACGTCGTAGCCGTCAATCACGGCCCAGTAACGTCCAAGGGTAGGATCCTCAAGGAGGATCTCCTCATCGGTGCCGGAGGCGTTACCCGACGAGCCGACGACGGCGTCAACGCCTTGCTCAGGAACACCGTTGTCGTCGCTGTCATAGACCAGGAAGAAGTCGGCATCCTGATTAGCCGGCACCTCGAGGTATGTTCGGAGTAGCGTAGCCCCGGGGGTAGTGACCTCGAACTCTTCATAGACGTTGCCTGCGCACCAGGCACCGTAGCACCCGCCGGTGTCGGTGATAAAAGCAGTGAACGGGCCGTAGTGGACGGTCTCCAGGCCGCCGGATAGCGTGGCGTACAGGTCGGGGATCTCTAGCGAGGGGGTGAACTGCAACTCGATCTCGCCGGTCTCGGTGTAAGCGGTGGCGTTCACCGAGCCTACGCCCACGCTGCCCACCGCCGGATCCATCGTAGCCTCGAACGCGATCGTGCCCACATCCACCCGGAACTGCTCCGTCAGGTCCTCACCATTGTAGAGCACGTTGTGCAACGCGATCTCGTGCAGGCCAGTGCGCTCCAATGGGACTTTCAGCCAGTCATCCGGCCCGCCGGTGCTGGTGTGGAACGGATAGGCGGCACCGGAGCGGAATGGCTCGCTCCAACCAATCGGCTGTAGCGTGTACGGGCCGAAGACCGTCGGATCGGGTTGGCCGAGGCCGGGCTCGTACCAGGCACATTCGCCAGTGCCGTTCGAGGCGCAGTCGTCGGTCGGTCCCAACACCCAGGTGTTGAAGTCGGTGGGGTAGTCCTCCCACGAGGTGTGGATCAGCAGGTTATCGGCGTCCAGGTCGTTGCTGTCAATGTTGAGGAAGTAGTGACGCCAGTCGCCCGCGCCGGTCCAGCCGCCACCGTACCAGTTGAAGTAGCCGTAGGTCCAACTGTTCTGATACAGTGTGTCGGCCATAGGGCCGCCACCCAGCGTGACCGAGTCGCCATCTGGCAGTTCGGCGATCACGTTGACGACCACCGGCAGCGCCGTCTCGTGCGCGTCGTGGTATGCATCGCCCGGATCGTTCATGAAGATCACGCCTTCGTAGGCACCGGGCGCGGCGTCAGTCGGGATCGCCATCTCCGCCTCGAACGTCGCCGAACTCTCGGCCGGGACGGCCAGCGAACTGTCGCTCAGGCTCAGCCAGGCCCAATCGGCCCGCTTGTAAAACTCCAGCCCGATCTTGAAGGTCGTCGTCGGGACGGTGTGATCGTTGTAGCGATGCTGCCAGCCGAAGAAGTAGCCATCGGCCATGCGCTCCAGCGGATCGCGCACGATGATCATCTGAGCCAGCCCGCCGAAATCGTAGTCCACCCGGATGTACTCGCCCTCTTGGATCTCGGTGCCGGGGTCAGAATAGTCGGGACGGTAGAACCCATCGTTGTCCGGGCCGGCGGCTATGTCATCCACGTGGTTGACCACGCCATTGCCGTCGGTGTCTTCCCACAGCTTGCCGTCGCCGTTGATGTCGGTCCAGTTGTACAGCAGGAAGCGCCAACTGCTGTTGGGAGGGGAGGTGAAGTCATAGACCGGATCGAAGGTGCTATATGGATGGACGTAGCGCACGACCATCAACTCGGCATCGGCCGGGATGAGACTGGGGTCCAATTTCATCAGGTAGTCCGGCGAGTGAAAGTTGAAGCCGCTTTCCAGGCTCTCGTCGGAGGTGGTGAAGGTCAACTGGGTCTTGGTGATGAGTGTCATCACACCATCGGACAGATCCACGGTGATATCGTGACTGGATGGGTTGTAGACGGTGTAGGTTTTGGTGAAGGTATCGCCTGCGTGGGCCACCTTGGCGAAGTTGAGGTACTCCGTCCCTTGCCAATCACCCACATCCCACTCATCGGGTGTAGCGTACACGCCGTAGATGCCAGCCGCCAGATCGGTGGCTCGGTCGGCGTTGACTACGCCGGCTCCCTGGTAGAAGGGGCTGCTGGACACATTGGTCGCGCCACTCTTAATCAGTGTCTTGGCCACGTCCCAGGTGGGCCACTCACCGTAGCGGGTCTTGTAGGCCTGGTAAACCAAGGCCAAGTTGCTGGCTGCTACGGGCCCTGAGCGACTGGTGCCGCCCCATGTGTCCCATGAGGTCGCGCCATTAAAACCGAAGTAATTGAGCCCCTCGTCGCCCGAGCCGCGACCACCGTTGGCCAGAACGTCGAGGCCGGACGAACCGTCGCGGTTGGGGCCTTTGGAGAAGAAAGCGGTGACATCGCCGTACATGATTTGGTCAGCGCTGATGATCGAGTCCCAGTTGGTCGAACCGTACTGGGTCGAAGAGCCGGCCATGATCGTCGTCGGGCCGCCGTCACCTTCCTCCGGGCCGTAGCCGGGGCCTTCATTGCCGGACGAGAAGACCCACACTGTGCTAGGAGCGACGCTCAGGTTTAGCGCCGTGATCAGGCGGCCGAAGTAGCCCCAACTGCCCCACATCTGCTGAAAGTTGCCGTAGGAGTTGCTGGTGATCTGCACTTCGTCACCCGAGTTGGGGACGCCGTCGTAGCCCAGCGCAGCGACCAGATACTCGTCCTCGTCGGTGCCCGTATAGTAGTGGTTGCCAAAGTCCATCAGGCCCACGTCCGGGGCGCCGCCCTGGACCATACCGCCCACGCGGAACGGCTGCGCGCTCAGGCCATCATTGACCACGCCCTGGCCGGCGATGTTGGAGGCACACTGCGTGCCGTGTGTATAGCCAGCGTCAAAAGGACCGGCGAACAGTACCAGTTCGCCTGGATCGGGACAGCCCTTCATAGTAGGTGAAGAGTCAGCGCAGGTGATACCCCACAGCCAGTCGGCGGTTGGCGGCACGTTTGCTCCGTCGCTGATCCAGACCAGCAGGCCGCCGGAGATGTCGGCGTAGCCATCGCCGTCCATGTCGCGGTAGACCTCGGGGCTGTCTTTGGTGACCGGTTTCTCATCGGTGAAGTCGTAGTCATTGTCCAGGTCCACATACACTGTGTCATAGACGCCGCCTGTATGCTCATCCACGACCAGCACTGCCACACGTGCACCATAAAAACTTTCCAAGTTCCTGTCCGGGTGGCTGCCCAGTTTGTAGACCCCACTCTGGCTGGTAGTCGGAATAGTGTACACGTGAGTGGTCGTCATACCCAGGGTTTGGTACACGACCGTGTTCGCCGTTGGTGTAACGGTCGTTTGTGTATCAACCCAGCGCGAACCATTGTAGCCGGAAGCAATGGCAGATGAACCGAGGATCACATCACTGGCGAAGTAATACATGGAGACCTGCGAGAAGGCCATCGGCCAGCCGTAGTAAGGTGAATCCGGGTCGGTCACCGTAGCGTATGTGCCCTGCAAATCGGGGTGGCCGAAGTCAATACCGTCGTCCAGCACGCCAACGATCACCCCCTCACCGGTGAAGCCCTTCTTCCAAGCTTCGGCCGATTTGTGGCCGTCCAGTACGTCGAACCAGCCTTTGATGCCTACGTCGCCAGCCTTAGCCTGTGCCTCGGCGTAGGTCAATTCGTTGGCGCGGAGGCTCTGTAGGCGGGCCAGGCTAGCGGCTCTATCCGGCGCGTTCTCTACCTCCGGATCATAGGGCTTCTCCCGCATTTCGCCGCCGACTTTTACCAGCGCAACCACGTTGGGTTCCTGGGCGATCTTGAGCAGGTTGCTGGCTACCGTCTGACCATAGATGTCCTGCACGCCGCCGAAGACGGCGGGACGCACGATCATGCGCGACATGTACTTGCTCAGGTCTGTGCCAGCCACGACTGAGACGTACAGGTCAACCAGTTCTTTGCCGCCCTGCTCAGCCGCATCGCGCAGCCGTGGGTCAATCTTGCTCATTGCCAGTTCGGGGGAGAGCTCTTCAACCCGTTGCAATGCCTCGAGCCGTTCGTTGGTCGGAGGCTGGGGCCTGTCCGGCGGTGGTTCCTGGAGAACAGGGGTCGCCAGTTGCTCCGTCTTTGGAGCCGCCTGCACGAAGGGGACTGCCACGCTGAGAATGATCAGCGCGGTCATTGCTTTCCATAAGATTTTACGTACCATCTGCTTCCTCCTTTTCGCTAATTGAACATGGGGAGAACCATTTTACAGAAGAAACACATATAACTCAGATGGACATCAC
>Ga0164311_10001864_pt1 | contig 10636 bp, 9 predicted proteins | sample GuaBasSedimGuay2_FD_121796 | JGI IMG/M metagenome (GOLD analysis project Ga0164311, IMG submission 121796) | Subseafloor sediment microbial communities from Guaymas Basin, Gulf of California, Mexico - Guay2, Core 4569-9, 9-12 cm | ecosystem: Environmental > Aquatic > Marine > Hydrothermal vents...
ACACAAAACCGTTCTTTGTTGGGCTTTATAAAAGGAAATGTCAGATTCTTTGACTGCTTTTTTCCCTGTAACAGGATCTTCAAAGAGCAGGCGCTCAACAATTTTGTTTTCTTTAATGGTCTGTTCAACAATCTCAGGAACATCTTTGGCCTTAACTTGAAGATAACAAATTTCCTCAGGATATATGACCACCACAGGGCCTCTTTCACAGAATCCGGGACACCCGGTTCCCTTTGTATCCACTTTTGCTGTTAATCCCTGATTTTCAATCTCTGCCTTAAACGCTTCAATCACTTCACTGGCTCCGGAAGCCACACAACCGGCACCGGCACAGATTGAAATACACGGATTGTCCGGATTTCTTTTGGATAATATTTCCTGTCTGAAGTTTAGCAATTCTTCAGGCGTATTTAACCGCGTCATAATTTTCCCCTACTCATAAGTTTTTAAAGCGTCTGATGCCTTTACCGGTGTCATTTTTCCATGAACCTTTCCATCAACTTCCATCACAGGACCCAGTGCACAGCAGCCCAGGCAGTTCACGGTTTCCAGGCTGTATTTCAGCTCCAGATCTGTTTCACCGGGTCTGATTCCCGTGGCTTCCTCCACCGTATCAAGGATACGACTTGCCCCTCGAACATGGCAGGCGGTTCCCACACAGATGTGAACTTTATGACGTCCTTTCGGTACCAAGCTAAAGGCTTTATAAAATGTTGCAATATGCTGTATCCGGGTTAAAGGGACATCTAATCTTTTGCTGACCCTCCCCAGTGCTTCCCTGGGAAGCCAGCTATTCTCACTTTGAATATCCAGCAATATTTGAAGCAAACCACTTGGTTCACAATTATGTTTATCAATTATCTGATCTATTTTATCCATTTCCATAGCCGATTTCCTAATTTTATCCTTTCCCCAATCTATTGCGCCATTACTTTATTGATATACTTTATCACTCTAAGGTTCACCTTAAACCCGCGCATAACAATTGCTGGCTGTATCGTACCGGACCATGCCGTGTCTGGATGACGTCATCATGTGCCGGGATACATCCGAAGGATTCAAGTCAAGTTTTTTTGCGATGTCGCCCGTTGAAAGGGGTTTTCTGTTCAAAAGCTGCATAATCTGGCTGATGGCCAGTTTATCTAAAAATATGTCATCAAATAAAGTATTTATGCCACTGCTTTCAAAAAACTCCGTATAGGCCTGTTCTGATTTGACCGGTACCCTGAGACGTTCTCTTTCCACAAGTCTCATATAGGGGACCAGTTTTCGGGCAGCCTCAAGTTTTAATGTTACAACATCTGCATCCATGCCTTCACTTGTACCCAGGGGTCCCATTTCTTTCACCTGACGACTGAAATCGTCGGTATATTCGGCCAGAAGATTGCCATCTGCACCGGACATAAAGTCGGTTCTCAGGCGTTTCGGATTCAAACCGATTATTTCCAATATTCTCTTACACAGGTATGTATTGGCCAATGCATCATAATTTCCATGGGTCACATAATTACACTCATCTAACTTGCAACCACCGATAAACACGCCGTCCTGTCCATTAGCAAATGCCCTGAGTATAAAATCCAGGTCAACTCTACCGGAACACATGACGCGTATCAGTCTCATATCATTTGAATATTGCAGTCTGGAAACTCCAGCCAGGTCAGCAGCTCCGTATGCTCACCAATGACACACAAAACCCAGTAATTTTGGTTTAAATTCAAGACCGGTACTCATCGGTTGGAACCTCCTTTATTCATCACCCTTTTATTCATTGCTTCGGCTTTATTCATTTCTATCATTTCATGCTTCTTCAAGAATCGCATCCATTTGTTCTTTAATCTGTTCATCGGTCAATGCGGCATCAATCTGACTCAAAAGTGCATCATTGGTAAAGTGCTTTAATACGATGGCATTGGTCGGGCATTTTGCATTACACAGACCGTCACCTTTGCACAAAATCGGATTGACAATTGCCTTTTTGCCTTTTGGCGTTTGATGAAATTCAATGGCATCGTATGTACATGCGGTAATACATGCGCCGCAGGATACGCAATCATACTCGTTTACCCTGGCCACTGAACCCGAAGCCACCACAGTCTCCTGTGACAGAATTGTCAGGGCCCGGCCGGCAGCACCATAGGCCTGGTTAATGGTTTCCTGTATATGCTTGGGATAATGTGCTGTTCCGCAAAGGTAAACACCATCCGCTGAAAACTCCACGGGTTTGAGTTTGACATGGGCTTCTTTAAAAAACTCATCTGGACTCAAAGTGACCTTGAAATGGGAGGCGGTGTCATGGGTGGATGCCGAAGGTATAACCGCAGCTGCCAGGGAAACTATATCTGCATCCAGTTCAAGTTTCTGGTCCAGAATATAATCCGGCACCGTGACCCGCAAAATCTCTTTTCCCCCTTCTTTGGCGGTTTCAACCTGGGGTGGGTTGTCCGGTTCATAACGGATAAATTGAACCCCTTTTTCCGAGGCTTCCCGATAATAATCTTCTTTTAATCCATAGGTTCTCATGTCCCTGAAAAGGATATAAATACGCATATCCGGGTTGATTTTTTTCAGTTTCAAGGCATTTTTGACTGCATGGCTACAGCAAATTCTGCTGCAGTAATTTCTTTCTTCATTTCTGCTGCCCACACATTGAATCATCACCAGGGTCTCTGCATTGGTAATTGCTTCATTTCCTCTGGCTATTTCTTCACCTACCTCAAGATGGGTAAACACCTGATCGCTTTCCCCATACAGGTATTCTACGGGTTTATACTCCTCGGCACCGGTTGCAATGACAGACACACCGTGTTTGATCTTTTTGAGCCTGCCTTCTGTTTCAACAAAGGTGGTAAAATTTCCCAGATACCCTTCCACTTTCTGGATTTCGGCTGAATGGGATACGTGTATCAATGGATTTTTATACACCTGACTGATCACGTCATTCAGATGCGATTGAACATCCATGCCTTCGATGGTGGTGGGAAGCCTCCGGGCGATTCCACCCAGGTCTTTGTCCTTTTCCAGCAATTGAACCTCATGGCCCTGATTGGCAATGGACAAGGCGCAGGTCATACCGGCAATCCCGCCACCCACCACTAAAGCGGTCTTGTTGACCGGCAGATCAAATTCTTTCAATGGTTCCAGATAGGCAGCCCGGGCCACTGACATGCGGATGATATCCTGGGCCTTCTGGGTGGCCTCGTCCTTTTGCTTTGCATGTACCCAGGAACAATGTTCCCTGATATTGGCCATATCAAGATAATACTGATTGAGCCCTGCTTCCCGAAGGGTATCCCGGAACAGAGGCTCAAGGGTTCTGGGAGAACAGGCGCCAATCACAATTCTATTGAGTCCTTTTTCCTTTGCCAGATCTGTTATTTCCTGGGCAGAGTTAGTGGCACAGGAAAATATCTGTTCTTTGGCATAAACAACATTGGGCAGTGTCAGGGCATATTCCACGGTGGACGGTACATTGACGACGCTGGATATATTGGCCCCGCAATGACAGACAAAAACGCCGATTCTCGGTTCTTCATTTGAGACATCCCTTTCTTCGGGATATACCCGTTCCCGGGTGAGTTTGTCACGCCTGTAATCAAGGAGCTCTCCGATCTGGGAACTGGCGCCGCTTGCGGTAAATACCGATTCAGGGATATCTGTGGGGCCCTGGAAAGCGCCACTGACAAAAATCCCGGGCCGGCTGGTCAGAATCGGGTTGGAATCAATTGTTTTGTTAAACCCGTGGGAATTCAGCTCTATACCGAACTTTTTTGATATCTCTTTATAGGCTTTTGGCGGATTCAACCCCACAGACAATACCACCATGTCAAATTCTTCTTCTTTTACACCCTCCGTATTGGTGGCATATCTCACAAGAACATTTTTACTGCCTTTTACCTCGCCTGCAACGGAAGCGTAACTTCGAATGAACTGAACCCCGTCAAGCTGTTCTGCTCGCTGATAATATCGTTCAAAATCCTTGCCAAAGGAACGGATATCATTGTGAAATATGGTGCAGCTGGCTTCCTGGTCATGATCTTTTGTCAATATGACCTGTTTCTGGGTATAGGTACAGCAGACACCGGAGCAATAGCTGTTGTCTCCTTCGGTCACCCGCCTGGACCCCACACATTGTATCCAGGCAATTTTTTTTGGACGTTTTTTATCAGAAATCCGCAGAGCCTCTCCACCGTAGGGACCGGTTGAAGACAGCAATCGTTCATAGTCCATACTGGTAATCACGTTCTGCATTTTTGTATAGCCGTATTCTTCCCTGGCCGAAGGATCAAAGGGCGTGATACCGGAAGACAAAATGATCGCCCCGACATTGATGTCTGTCTTTTTTGGTTTCTGCCTGAAATCTATGGCCCCTGTCTTGCACACCCCCCGACAGATATCACATTTTCCGTCTTCAAGATAAAGACAGCTGTCATCGATATACGCAACCAACGGAATGGCTTGTGAAAAGTAGACATGAACCGCTTTATTCTGGGAGATGTCCTGGTTAAATTTATCCGGATATTCCTTGGGACAATATTCCATACAGGTGGTACACCCGGTACACAATTCTTCAATAATATATCGGGGTCTTGTTTTCAGCGTAACCTGAAAGTCCCCTTTTTCACCTTCTAAGCGCTCAACTTCAGTAAATGTTAAAACCTCTATGTTTGGATGCCGGCCGACCTCGACCAGTTTAGGAGAGAGAATTCACATCGAGCAGTCATTGGTTGGAAAAGTCTTGTCAAGCTGGGCCATATGGCCGCCAATACTTGGTGACTTTTCAACCAGATAAACCTTGAAACCCGCAGTGGCAAGATCTAAAGAGGCCTGAATACCGCTGACCCCTCCGCCAACAACCATTACGTCTCCAAAATTTTTGTCTCCCATATTTTTAGAAACAAGACTTTCAGAAAATAGTTCCATTTCTTCTATTGGTAATACATCATTTCCCACGTTCTCTTCTCCTCATCATAATAGCATCTCATTGACAATTTCCGTAATATCTTTTACCTCAAGAACGTCTTCATACTCAAGATTCAAGCGGCTTTCCTCAAAGTTGGTGATACAATACGGGCAGGCAGTCGCTAAAACCTGTGCTTCCACATCTTTTGCCTGCTTCAGCCTGATATCGGAAAACCGTTCTTCCTGGGGGGTGTCCATCCAGATCCTGCCGCCGCCACCACCGCAGCACAGACTGTTTTTCCCATGTGCCTCCATCTCAATGAGTTGAAGTCCCGTCACTTTCTTTAAGAGAGCTCTGGGTTCTTCATATACATCATTATGTCGTCCCAGATAACATGGGTCATGATAGGTGACTTTCTTTGAAAATTCCCCTTTGAGTTCAAGTCTTCCTTCATTGATCAGTTCCAGTATATATTGGGACATGTGAACAACCTCAAAGTTTACCATAAATTCAGGATATTCATTTTTAAAAGTATGATAACAATGGGGGGAAGAGACAATAACTTTTTTTACACCATTATCAATAAACGTTTTTATATTTTCTTTGGCCAGATTTTTGAATACTTCTTCACTGCCTGTTTTGCGGATACTTTCTCCACAGCAGTTTTCCTTTTCACCCAGAATCCCGAATGCCACACCGGCCTTGTTCAAAATATTGGCCGTGGCCACAGCCACCTTTTTCATTCTGGGGTCATAGCTGAAATAACAGCCCACAAAGTATAGGGCTTCCATTCCTTCGGCATAGGGTTTCACCGGCAGTCCCTTTGCCCATTCAGAGCGTTTTTTCCGATCTCCCTGCAAGGGATTGCCTTCGGAAATCAGGCTTGACCTTGCTGTACGGGCAGATTTGACAGACGCAGGAAAAATATCATATTCCGTTGCCACCCGTCTCAGAGCAACGGCGACATCTATCTGTTTTACACCTCTGGGGCACTGTGCAGGGCAGGTTCCGCAGGTTGTACAGCGCCATAAGTCTTCACCCTCTATCTCGGTCAGACCAAAAGCAGCCTCTCGGATCAACTTGCGCATGCTAAAAGGCCTCACCTGATTCCATGGGCAGACGCTATCACACAATCCGCACTGGAAACACATCTTAAAGATATCTCCACCGGCCTCTTTTATTTCATCTATTACTTCTATGAAGGGAGCTACTATTTCCATTGATTTATTCCTTCTCTGACATTCTGGCAAGTGCATCCATAAGCTTGTCCACACCAAATTTGTCTGCCAAAGACCCCAGTCCGATTTCCAGATCTTCCTGTTCTTCCTGTTCTTCGACTTCTTCTTCTCTTTCTTCTAAAATCAATGCATCATGCATGCACCACTTTACACACAGGGGCTCTTCTTCGCCTTCACACATATCACATTTTAAAGGGAGACCGGAATCGGGTTCTTTGAACTCATCTCTGGATGGGCATGAGGCCCTGCAAAAGGCACACTCGTCGTATTCCTTGCCGTCAATCGTATATTTGTCTCTGCCGGCACATTCAGCGACAGTATATTCACCCGCATAAACAGGAACATATATATCTTTAAGCGGTTCACGGATAATGCGGATACGAGATCGGGCAGGATTATTAGAACTATATTTCGGTGATGCATGAAACGCCGAGCAGATCATCTCACAGGCCCTGCAACCATTACATTTATCAACATCAATTCTTATTGTCTTAATCATCTTTTTTTCTTTTTCAGCCAAGGTTCACGCCCTCCACTCTAATTAGTCTCTTTTTCTGTTGAAGTCTCTTCACCAGATGCTTCTTCACCCTCTGTCAGAATTCCTCTTTCCAGGAATTCATTTGCCACGTAATCCAGACCCAGTTCATGCAAGGATTCTTTTGTCGGAATACCGTCATCGTTCCATCCCTTGAATTTGTAGTAGGCATCTAAAAGCTCTTTTTCAAGTTCAGGAAATCGTTTCTTCCAGTGGTCCGCAGGCGGCCGTTCATCTTTTCTTCTCATGCCCCGTCTTATATTGAAAGCGCGAACCAGGGTTCGATACCGCTTGGCTGCCTGTGACAACGACTCTTCATCCATATCAATTCCCGCTCCGGCTGTTATAAATTTCGGGTAGTTGTGGATATGATAGGGTGGTTTTAAAGGAAATGATGATAACCCGGCACACTGGCCCAGAGCATCATCTATGTAGTGCATCTTTTCCTGCCAGTCAACAATATCGCAGCACATATCAACGGTGGGGTAAAACGGCATTGATTTTTCACCCCGGGGTTCCCAGTCTATGTAATATTGCTTGAACCTTTCATGGGGAACATGGAACCAGTCCTCGCAGAATTTTTCCCGGTGCTCTTTCTTAGGATAAGGCATCTGGGGAAACTGACCTTCAATCTGAGTGATATTCATTTTTTCGCCGGTACAATACATCAAAAAATAAATGGGATTGAGCATGGAGAGTTTGAGCGGCAGCTGCTCGATTTTCTTTATATTATTATGGGCATAGTCTTCTGCACCGTTTCCAATTTTTTTGGCTGCCCAGTATGTCCCTTCAGCCAGCGCATCGCCTATGCCTTCCCGATTCACAATCATGTCAAGCAGATAGTAAAACTTCCCTTCATTGTCTTCGGGCATATCGGGAAAATCGTCCTTGTGTAAGATTCCCTCTTCAAGCAGTTCAAGGGCAAAGGCCATTACCTGGGGAGCGGAAAATCCGTCCAATCCATATTCAGTAGCTTTCTGGGCAATTCTTAAACCAAAATCAAGATCTGAAAAAGCGCCCATGGTATAGGTCAATTTAGTAAAGCATTTCATCATATAAGTGGGTAATCCGGGCATGGAAATAGTTGCCCCGCATGTCATGGGACAGTTATAACAGGAAATCAAACGGGTCCTTGCATTCTCCATTGTCTCCAGCCAGTCTCTTGCAACCTCATCCGTCCAGAACCCTTTTCTGCGGGTACGCGAATTTCCCCACATGAAATTTTCGGTATGCCACTTCTCATCATGAACCTTCATCTCCTGGGGTGAACCTAACCCCGCCAATATTGGCATAAAGCCTGGAATCGGATTCTCATTCCGGAATTTTATATAATCCATGACTTCGTTGCAAAGTTCGATGTATTCCAGCGGCTGTGCAACATTGATATCTTTTGTGCCGCGAACAACAATGGCCTTAACCCCTTTGTCGCCCATGACAGCCCCTATGCCGCCACGGCTGGCACTGGATCTTCCCTGTTCGATGGAGGCATAAAAAACCCTGTTTTCCCCGGCCTTTCCAATGGCAGCAATCTGGGCTTTGGGCTCTTTTAATTCTTTTCGAATCGCTTCAGCCGTTTCAAGAGAACCTTTACCCTTTAAATGAGATGCATCCCGCAGTTCCACCTTGTCATTGTTTATCCATAAATACACCAGGTCAGGAGATTTACCGCGAAGGATCACTTTATCAAGCCCTGCATACTTTAATTCCGGTGCAAAGAATCCACCCATCATGGAAAATGCCATTAACTGTGTCTGGGGAGATATGGTGGAAACAATGGTCCGATTACAACCGACAGCTGGTGTGCCGCACAAAAGACCTGCTGCGAAGATCAAAAGATTTTCAGGAGAAAAAGCATCAACTTCAGGTGGAACTCTGTCCCACAATATCTTGGCGTTCGTACCCAGACCTCCCAGATAAAGCTCAGTGTCTTTTGGGTCCGTTGCGACCCTCTCAATGTTTCCCCGGGTTAGATCAACCTCTAAGTTAAACCCTGTCTCTGCATACCTCATTTTTTTTCCCCTTATATATTACCTTAAATCCGTGATATATATTGTGCATCACATATATGCCATACGTTCAGGGCCTGTTAAGCCTCTAATACCGAACATAAAACCTTTCTCAGCAATAAAAAAGTCACCTGGCCTGTTCGGTACAATGTAATCACTTATAAGCTACATCGTAACTACGTGTCAAGGGAAAAAATGGAATTTTTAAATATGAAACAGCGTGTATTTCACCCCCTTCAAACAAGGTATAGATGAGGTGATCAGGATTTTTTTCATTTTTCAAATTTTTGAATGTATTTCAAGAAATTTTTGCATTGATACGGCTGATTCTGGAAAATTTGTTAACACTTTTTTATCTTCTGTAACCAATGTGACACTTAAATCTTTTGCTAAAATAACAAACTCACAATCGTATGCGGAGCATCCACTTGAGTATGATAACTTTAATACTTGAACTGAATTTATTTCATATTCATTTTCTTTTAACAGCTCTTCAGCAGATTCAAATATTTCTATGGCCTCAGCCAATGAAAGTATATTTTTTTTGGTATAAAAGGTCAGAACATTTCTAAATTCGCTTCTCCATAACAATGGTGCCGACCAAACGGGATCTTTTTTAAATATTTGTACTGCGAGAGATGAATAGTCTGAGTTCAGGTAAAAATAGCTTATAACATTTGTATCAACTACAATCATGGTCGTCCTTGCTCTTTAATTTTTTGCAAAAGATCTTCAGTAAGAAGGAAATTTTTTGTTTTTTTCCTGGTCCTTTTTGCAATAGATAGATAGTGTTCAGGATTGAATATTTTACTAATCATTGCTTTTTCTATGAGACAGATAATTTCACTGTTGATGCTTCTATGATTAGTAGCTGCAACTTGTTTTAGAATTTTATAAGCATGATCCGGAATATTTTTTACAGTTATGCTTGGCATATCGCCTCCTTTTAATAATTTAGTTCCATTATGGTTCCAATATGGTTCTTTTCCTTTAAATTGTCAAGATAACATATAAAAGATGATGAGTAAAAACTTGGAAAAATCCATAAGTATCTAAAGAGACAAATTGAAGTAAATCAACCGTTAGTTATGCCGGCATATGTCTCTTTTTGGAAGCAGGTCCGTTGTACACAAAATGTCGTGTCCGGTAATTTAATACGGTTCAGCTTTTTATTTAAAGTGCTGGTTTTTCCCAACCACTGCATTTTATGTCTGGTTTTATCCAAAGGAAAGAACTCTGTGATTTTTTTGCTTGCCGATTGGTCTTGAGTTGCTGTAACTACTGACTGCTGAAGTCAACGCCTTTTATATAACGACTTTCAGCGTTCGATTATAGAAGAGCGTTTTTATCGATTGCTGCCTTCATTTACCTCCATTTATAGAACAAAACCCACACCATTCCAGAATGGTATATCCCTTCATTTTTATCTCCAATATAGTTTCTTGAAGAATTTTTAAATTTGATTCTTCCTGCTACCATATAATTGATTTTCAAATCTGAGATAAAAAAATCTATCCATGCCAGATCTTGTATCATGATAAATCTTGAAAAGTTCGGACTGGATGATGAAGCGCTCGGTAAAATAGGGAATTTGGCTCCTGACACATCATACCATTAGTGATAGTCTCCGTGTAGAGTTGAGCAGCTACTTTCTTGGCGTCCCAAAACTCTGGATGAGCGGATTCTCATGTCTAAAGATCAATTTTTTTATAAACTCAAAACGGTGATTCTTTGCTTTGAGTTCACATTATTGGAGAAAGTTGTCTTTATCTTATTTTAAAGACCTGACACATAGGGTTGACTATAATTTATTACCAGAAGTAAATCTGGTGTAGCATCAAATAAAGGTCTCTTTTTTATGTCTTTGGTTTAAGAGGCTGTCATTGAAAAAGACTATGGATTCCTTGAAGAGTGGAGTGTTGATCTCCTGATTTACAGCAACGCCCCTCCGCCC
>Ga0164311_10001867_pt1 | contig 10630 bp, 9 predicted proteins | sample GuaBasSedimGuay2_FD_121796 | JGI IMG/M metagenome (GOLD analysis project Ga0164311, IMG submission 121796) | Subseafloor sediment microbial communities from Guaymas Basin, Gulf of California, Mexico - Guay2, Core 4569-9, 9-12 cm | ecosystem: Environmental > Aquatic > Marine > Hydrothermal vents...
CTTTCAGGGTGGAACCGTGGCCTTCGGCTCAGCTAAAGACCGGTGGGGGCTGAACTTTAGGCTAGCCCAGGAGAGAGGCCTCAAATTCTCAGATATTGTGGCGCACTATCAGGATGGAACGGTTCAGGAGCTCTCTAAGGAAGCCCCTCTCCATGAGGCTATTCTCGACATAATTATCGGCCATATGCCTCCACCCCACGTAGCTCAAAAATATAGAATACCCAAAATCTGGAGGGGAAACTTGGACAGTGAAGTTGGAAGGGCTATGCTGGAATGCGACCCCAACGGTCCAGCCGTAATGTGTGTTACCAACGTGGTGGTGGACCCGCAGGCAGGTGTAGTGGCTACTGGACGCCTCTTTTCGGGAACCGTGAACACGGGAGACATTGTTTACCTGGTAGGGGCTCGAGATGAAGCCCGCATCCAGCAAGTATGCATCTTCATGGGCCAGTTCAGAGAGGTGGTTGGAAGGCTTCCCGCAGGGAACATCCCCGCCCTTCTAGGCATAGATAAGGCTAGGGCTGGAGAAACCATAACCACAGCTCGAGACATGGTTCCCTTCGAACAGCTCCAGTACGTAAGCGAGCCTGTGGTTACGGTGGCCGTTGAACCCAAGCATAGCCGAGACCTGCCCAAGCTTATAGACTTCCTCAGGAAGCTTAACCTGGAGGACCCGAACCTTGTGACCAAGATTAACGAGGAAACTGGCGAATACCTGATCTCAGGCATGGGTCAACTCCACCTTGAAATAGCTTTAACCTGGATTCAGAAGGCTGGCATCGAGGTTTTAACCTCTAAGCCCATAGTTCTCTACCGTGAAACTGTTAGGAGGAAGGGTAAAGTCTACGAGGGCAAATCTCCCAACAAGCATAACCGAATCTTTATTGAAGTTGAGCCTTTAGAGCCTGAAATCATCGAATTGATAAGGAAAGGGGAAATCTCTGATTATACCGCTAAAGATAAGCTGGCTAAGATTTTGAGAGAGCATGGCTGGGATGCTGATGAGGCTAGGGGTGTATGGCGGATAAGCGAGCACTGCAACATTTTAACCGATGTAACCAAAGGTGTGCAAAGGCTGGACGTAGTGAAAGACTCCATAATTTCGGCTTTCAACTGGGCTATTGAAGAAGGACCCTTAGCCCATGAAATAGTGCGGGGTGTGAAAGCAAGACTGGTGGACGCGCAAATCCACGAGGATCCAGTGCACACGGGGCCAGCTCAAATCATGCCTGCCACCAGGCGGACTTTCTACGCCAGCTTTCTCTCGGCTGAACCCGCCCTGCTTGAGCCCATTTTGAAGGTGACCGTTAAGGTTCCCAGCGACCAGGTGGGCAACGTCACCAAGATTATTGTGGGCAGGAGAGGGAAGGTTCTCTCCATGGAGCAGAAGGAATACCTGATGTACATTGTGGGTGAAATACCTACTTCGGAAACCTTCGACCTATCCGAGGCTATGCGCAGCGCTACGGCAGGGAAAGCTTTCTGGGGAACTGAATTCTATAAATGGGAGTTTGTTCCAGCTTCAATGATGCCTCAGCTCATCCGCGAGATAAGAAAGCGTAAGGGACTTTCACCTGAACCTCCAAAAATTGAAGATTTCCTGGAAGCCTAAGGCCCTTCCCTTTTTTTAAATAAAAGTTTAAAGGAGTGGATGTGCCAGTTCCTCAGGGCGGAGGCTTGGCCAGCCAGCTAACCCTTCAAGGAATCTCCCGCCAAACAGCCTGCTTCAGGCGGAGGAAATCGCCTTTCATAAGGCTTTTCAGAGAGAAAAGACCTGGAGTCCTCTGCCCCAGCTTTTGGCTCCTAGCCTGGGCCAACGGATGCCCCTACCACTGCGCCTACTGCTTTCTTCAAGGAACCTTTAAAGGCAAAACAGATCCCGTAATCTACACAAACCTTAGAAAGCTCCTCTGGGAGCTTAAACGCTGGCTTAAAGCCTCCCTAAAGCCTCGAATGCTGAACACAGGGGAACTCTCAGACTCACTAGCCATCACCGACGAACTGGCTAAAACTTTAATCCCCATCTTTGGGAGGCAAAGTCTCCATAAGCTTCTCCTCCTAACCAAGTCTAACATGGTTGAGGGAATCCTCGACCTTCCACATAACGGGCAAACCGTGGTAAGTTTCTCCCTTAACGCTGAGGAGGTAGCCAAACTTTACGAGCCAGATGCTCCTCCTCCCAGAGAAAGGCTGAGGGCTGCATGGAAATGTTTGGAAGCCGGATATCCTGTGCGGATCAGAATCGACCCGTTAATACCAGTGGAGGGCTGGGAGGATGTCTACGCCGAGCTGGCTGAGCAAGTAGCCCAGCTTAACCCTGAAAGGGTAACCCTAGGAAGCCTACGTGTCTTCCCGGCGGTTAAAGCCTTCAGCCGCAGAAACCCCTCGGTATTCAAATATGCTACGGAAAGAACGCTTGACGGGCGATATCGCCCACCGGAAAAAATCAGAATTAAAATGTATAGGTTTATGGTTTCAAGGTTGAAAGGGCTGGAAATAGGTCTTTGCAAGGAAACCCCAACGGTTCACGCGGTCTTAAGGCTTCCCCTAAAATGTAATTGTACGCCTTAAAGGATTCCCATTTGGGAGAGCTGAAGGCTGGCTGCCTCCGCCTCCCCATAAGCTTGGCTTAAGGCTTCCCCTTTCAAATGCTCCCTAGCCTTCTCAATATGATAGATTGCGCGGCTTAAAGCCTTTAGGGCTTTCTCCTTGGCATGCTTAGGCATCTTTGAAGCCTCAACTTTATGTTTCAAGGCTTCCATCCGCTGCTCAAGCCTTTCAAGATACTTCTCAATCCGCTTCACGTGGAAAGGCTTAACCAGCTTAATCAGCTCTCCCTCCGAGCCTGCAATCAGCTTTCTAGCCTCCCCAAGCCTTTTCGCGGCTTCACTTATTTCTCCCTTCTCAAGCAGCTCCATGGCCTCCTTAAGCTTCATTGAAGCCTCGTTAAGCCTGCTTTTTGCTGCCTCCAGTTGCTCACCGCTGTAGCCTGCCTCTTCAAGCCTACCCAGAAGCTCCCTAAGCCTCTCAACGGTTTTTTCACATCTTTCTATGGCCTCTTTCAGGGTTGCAGCAGTGTTCTCCCTGAGAACTCCCAGCTTAAATATTCTGCTTAAGGCTTCCCTAAAGCTGGCCAAGGCTTTAAACGAATATCTAACGGACTCCTGATAGTTGCCCTCCTCTAGAAGAGTCTCCGCCTGCTCCAAGAACCCTTCACCCTCCTCATAGGCGTCTTTAGCCTTCTGAGGAACAGTTACCCCCTTCTGCTCCAGCTTCTCGATAAGCCTGTGAACCCTATCCCCCGTCTTGGAGGCCATATTGAAGAGGGCTGAAGCCTTTTTGGCTAGAGGGGTTTCCTCGCTGGATGAGGCTTGAGCTGCAGGCAGCATACCGGCTAAAAATGAAAGACATAAAACTGAGGCTAAAAGGAGGCTTAAAGTTTTCAGGTGGATTTCAGAGGCTTCCACAGCCTTTCACCTCCACCCTTATGGTTGGCGGAACAGGCAGATTAGGAACCCTCCGGAACACCCGTTTCACCCGCCCTAATTTTTACAAGGTTCTGGCCTCCAACCTTAGAAACCTCAACTAGCCCCTCCCTCTCCAGCCTCTTAATCATCCTCCAAACCGTTGTTTTAGGAAGCCTGAAATGGCTTCTAATCTCAGCTTCAAAGGCCTGCCCTCCGCTTTCAACTAGAAAGCCTAAAAGCTCCCTATCGTCAGGGCGAAGATGCTCTCTCCCCCTCAACAATTCTTCAAGGTTGACGGCTGGGGGAGCAGTCCTTTTCCTTCTTCTCCTAAACCATAAAATGGCTGAGAGGGTGATGGCTGCCGAAAGAATTGCCCCAACGTAAAGGTATAATTTTGGGAAGCCGCCGGAAGGCGGCATAACAACGGTAGGCTCCAAAACGTAGGAAAGTTCCACCTCTCCTGGAGGCATTTCAACTAGAAGGTTCTGCTCTGAAGCGGTGAAACCTTCGGGGAGCACGTTCACGTCGGTAACATATGCGTCAGAGGGAAGCAGAATTCTCGTTTTCCAAGGACTCACGAAACTTAGCGTCCAAAGAGTCCCCCTCTTGCTGGTTAAATCTTGGGTTTGATAGTAGACTTTGAGGTTGCTAGCTCCGAAAAGATAGATTTTCAGCCATCCATCCTCCACTGTGAAATCTATAGGAGAACCCTCTTCGTCTAACACTAAGATGGCTTCAGGAGTCCCCAGTAAAGGCAGCCTAATGGAAGCCAGCTCTCCCTCCATGGCCACCTCCAAAGCGACAGCCACAACACCATCCCGGTAAACAGTTAAAGTAGCCTCCTCAACTTGGTAACCCAGCTGAGCTGAAACGGCCTGCAAGAGAAACAGTATTAAACATAAAGCTTTCAGAGAAATATTTGCTCTCAACAATGCCTTTTTCTCGAAAACTTTTTAAGTGTGTTTGCCTTTTTTAATTGTTGGATGGATTATCCATCCAAAATTAAGCTTACCCCCCTCCACCCCTTATCTGGTGAAAACTTTGGGGAAAAGGCTCTCGAAAGGCATTATATCGCTGTTTGTTGCCGCCTTCGTATTCTTTCTTACACCTTTCTTTCTCTTCTACGGTGAGATTTCCAGCGTTTTAAAATTTCAAGTAGCCTTTACGGCAGCCATACTGGCGCTTATAGCAGGCTTCCTAGCATGGTCTGGAAGAGAGATTAAGAACGTTAAAGTTCTCGCGTTAGTGTCCGTCTTGGGTTCCCTTTCCGCCGCCTTAAGGCTGCCCTTTGCAGCCTTGCCAAGCTTTCAACCCTGCACTTTCATAATAATCTGTGCAGGCTACGCTTTAGGACCCGCAGCAGGCTTTCTTGTGGGAACATTAACTGTTGTAATTTCGAATCTTGCTTTGGGCCATGGCCCCTGGACCATCTACCAAATTATGGGCTGGGGTTTAGCCGGAGCCTTAGCCTGGCCTCTCCGGAAAGTTTTGGAGGGAAGCAGGTGGGAGTGGGCTGCCCTCACCCTTTACGGAGGTTTATGGGGATACGTTTACGGCGTAATCACCAACCTGTCTTTCTGGCTTTACTTTATGCAGCCCACCCTTGAAGCTTTCCTTATAGCCGAGGCAGCAAGCATATGGTTTGACACAGTTCACGCCATAAGCAACATAGTTTTCCTCAGCTTGCTTGGAAGTCGAACCGTAAGGTTTCTTTACGGATTTGTCGGCCGCTTCCCAGACTTGAAACCTTAACCGAACCCTTTTATTTTCCCTTCACGGTTTAGGCTTCAGGAAGATTGATGGATTCTGTTAGGCTGCTGGTTACAACGATTCCAGGCCTTGAAGACGTAACGGTGGCTGAAGCCTCGGAAAAACTGTCTCTTAAAAGCTTCGAGGTGAAGCCTGGCCAGGTTGCTGGAAGAGTAATCCTAGAAGTTTCAGAGGAAGAGGCTTCTAAGGTTTTCCGGCTGCGAAGCATCGAACACGTGATAAGGCTTTTAAAGATCTTCCCTGTGGAGGCGTCTCTTAAAGGTTTAGACACCATTTACCGTGAACTTTACGGCTTAGAAGTTGAGCTAGGCTCAACCTTCAGAATAACCTGTGAAAGGGTTGGAAGCCACGATTACACAAGTATCGATGTTCAAAGGGTGGCTGGTCAAGCCCTAGTAGACAGGTATGGAACTAAGGTTAACCTGAAAAATCCGGAGACCATCGTTAGAGTCGATGTGGCTAGAGAATGGTGTTTTGTGGGGGTTCAGCTGACAAGGCAGCCTCTCCACATTCGCTATCTTCGCGTTTTTCAGCATCCCTCCGCCTTAAACCCTGTAATAGCCTACGGCATGCTGAGGCTTTCCGGCCTGAAAAGCGGAGAAACACTTTTGGACGCCTTCTGTGGAGGTGGAACCATCATCATTGAAGCTGCTCAAGCGTGGGAAAACCTTGAAGCCTTAGGTATAGATATTAGCCCGAAAAACATTGAAGGAGCCTGGAAGAACGCTGAATCCGCTGGAGTAAAAGATAAGGTAAACTTTATGGTGGCTGACGCTTGCAGGCTAGAGAGGTTTCTTCCAGAAGGCTGGAAAGCTGACAGAGAGGTTTCCAACCTGCCTTTCGGCATCCGAAGCGGGAGGCTTAAAGCTCTACCCAAAATTTACCGTGGCTTTCTCAGCTCAGTAAAGAGTTTTCTTTCTCGTAGCGCGATGCTTTGCCTGCTTACGGCTAGGAGAAACATTTTGGAGTCTTCCGCCCTAGAAGAGGGCTACGAGGTTGCTGAAGCTAGGAAAATAGCGTATGGAGGCTTGGAGAGCTGGATTATCAGGCTTAAGCCTCCCTAAAGGGAAATATCCGTCGGCTTCCATCATATTTTTGAGGTTGAAGCGAACAGGCATAATGGAGTTAAGGCTGCATTACGGGGAAACCCCACGCTGGCTATTCGAGCGTATGGTCAGGCTTGGCAGAGGCATAGTTAAAGTTATGGCTTCAGAATTTGGGCGAACTGAAATTTTAAGAAGGCTTTCTGACCCCCTCTTCTTCCAAGCCCTATCCAACACTTTAGGTTTCGACTGGGATTCCAGCGGCTCCACCACCGTCACCTGCGGGGTGCTTAGAGAGGTTTTCAACCTAGAAGATGTAGGCATAAAAATGGCCGGCGGAAAGGGGGAAGCCTCAAAAAGAACCCTTGAAGAATTAGACCTGCTCGCGGAAGAACTGGGAATCTCCACCTGGAAAACTGAACGTCTTAAATATGCGAGCAGAATGACGGCTAAGGTTGATAACGCTGCCATTCAGGCAGGCTACCAGCTTTACCATCATGCCTTCTTCCTCTCTGAGGATGGAGAATGGGTAGTGGTTCAGCAAGGGTTAAATCCTGAAGCTAAAGCCGCCCGACGCTACCATTGGCTGAGTGAAAACGTCAGAAGCTTCGTGGAGGAGCCTCACACAGGAATAATCGGAGACAAACTTCACCGTAGAGTTTTAGATTTAACGGCGAAGGAGAGCGAGGAGGCTAGGAAGACAAGTGTCGACTTGGTGGCTGACAACCCTTACAGGACGGTTATGCCTTACCTAGCCTCAAAGCCCGGCCAGTCCTCAATAGCCCGCTGGGTTTCAGGGCAGAAAGTTGAAGGTTACACGATTATTCCGGTGAGGGTGAACTGGGAAGCCCTGAAACGCGCTTGCGAGTTTAAACCGAAAAACTATGAGGAGCTTCTGGCTGTTAAAGGGATAGGCCCCTCCACGGTTAGAGGCTTAGCCCTAGTAGCCGAGCTAATCTATGGTTCAAAGGTAAGCTGGAAGGACCCCCTAAAATTCAGCTTCGCCTTTGGAGGGAAGGATGGTGTTCCCTTCCCTGTTAAGAGGAGGGCGATGGAGAGGGCGGCCGAATATTTGAGGCAGGCGTTGGAGGCCGCTGAACTGGGCAGCCGCGAAAAACTTGAAGCGTTAAAACGGCTGAGAAAATTCGTTCCGCCAGACGTTGAACAATGTTAGCCGCCGCCTAGTTTAAAGGCATTGTCCTCTTAATGGTTTACAACGGTTAGCCCTCCACTCGTTACGGTTACGCTTAAACCCACACCCGCCCTCACGTATCCACCGCCGAAAACTTCCCTGAAAACCTTTCTCGCCTCGTCGCCTGAACAATGGCAGGGTGCAACAGCCTCAACACCCAAACTTTTAAGGTTTAATGCTATATCGAGGATTCTGCTTTCGCTCGCACCAGCCAGGTGGAAGCCTCCAATAACCATGTAAGGTTTAACTCCGGTGGCTTCAACAGCCCTAGCAACCATCCTGTCGACTCCAGGGTGGGCGCAGCCCGTCACTATGAGGAGGCCTCGACACGTTCTAACAATCAAAGCCTGCTCTTCAACCATGCCTCCAAGGACGCCTGTTGTTCCAACTCCAGGGCAAAGCTCCCTAGGGCTTGAAACCTCCACGACGGAGCAGCCGAGCTCCCTTAATTGTTCCTTGAAGTTTTCCGGGAAGCTGGCTGGCAGGGCAACTGTAACCTTAGGATTCCGGGACAAAACAGCTTCTAGGCCTCCAGTATGGTCTCCATGAATATGGGATAGAACTATAAGGTCTAAGTCTTCAGGGTTAAAGCCTAAAGCTTCAAGGTTTAAGAGGAGAATTTCCGGGTTTCCGCCAGTGTCGAAAAGAATTTTTGTGTTGTCGGCTTCTACTAGGCAGCTGAATCCCCAGGCTGTTTTCAAGCCTGGCTTGTAGGGATAATTATCATAGACAACTGTCAATTTAACCCTGTTGAGAGTTTCAAGATTTAAAAGCTGAGTTTCGGTTTGGCCTTGGGTAGGCGAAAGAAAGTATAAGGTGAGCCCTACCGCCGCTAGGATGGCGGCAGCCAGCCCAAGCATGCCTTTAAGCCTCAACCGTTTCCGCCTCTGCCGTGCTTCTAATGGTGGGCCCGCCGGGATTTGAACCCGGGTTCTCCGGCTCCGAAGGCCGGCGCGTTAATCCTGGCTGCGCCACGGGCCCAGCAAAATTTTATATGTCTCCTCAAGACATAATGTCTTTTCGCAGTCTTTAACTGTTAGGTGTCAAATTTAAGCTTAAACTTCCCTTAGGGGTGTCTGGAAACCATGGAAACCCATACTCGAGACTTAGAATTTAGGCTGATGACCATAAAGCTTCTGAACACCATAAAGAAGCATTACACTTACCGGGAGATTTCCCAGTGGACGGGGCTTCCGGTAACCGTGCTAAGCCGCTACGTGAAGGGGCATGTGCTGCCAGCCTCTAAGAGAGCCCGGGAGATATGGGAATCCCTCCAGAAAGTAATGGATTTAGAGGCAGCCATAACCAGCCGAATAAAGTTCGATGAAAACCTTTACTTCGACAATACTCCGATCATCTGCGACGTAGCCCTACTCAGACTTGCCACCCAGTTTGCCGTTTCAAACTTTGCAGGCCGAAGGATAACCAAGGTTTTAACGGCTGCCGTCGATGGCATCCCGCTTGCAACCATGGTGGCTAACGCCTTAGATGTGGACTTGGTCATCGCCAAAAAGAATCGGGAGGTAGGAGTGAAAGAGTGGATTGAGGAAAGCTTTATTTTCTCCGATACCGGCGTAGTTTTGACTTTCTACCTGCCTAAAGATTCGCTTAAGAAGGGGGACAGCGTCCTCATTGTTGACGACATTATTAGAACAGGGGAAACCCAGGAAATCCTTATTAGGCTTGTTGAAAGGATGAAGGCTGAGCTGGCAGGAATCTTTGTTCTAGTGGCTGTGGGAGACGAATGGAAGAAGCGGCTGAAGATTCCAAGCGGCTGCCTCTTCAAGACGCTGGCAAACGTTGAGGTTCCCAAGAAGGCTGCAATGCAAGTTTAACCTTGCCGCTGCCCCCCAGCGATTTCCCTAATTTTTTCAGGTTTAGGCGGTATTACGCCTTTCTCGGTAATAATGGCTGAAACCAGTTCTGGAGGAGTGATGTCGAAGGCCGGGTTTAAAGCCTCCACACCCCTAGGCGCAATTCTCACCCCTTGAATTTCTAAAACCTCCCTTTGATTACGCTCCTCTATGACAACTCTTTCAAGGGGAGTTTCAAGGTCGAAGGTTGTGGTTGGAGCAGCCACGTAGAAAGGTATTCCATGCCTGTGGGCGAGCACCGCGATAGTGTAGGTTCCAATCTTGTTTATCACGTGGCCTGAAGCCAGAATGCGGTCAGCCCCCACAATAACCTTATCCACAAGCCCCCGATACATCACATAGCCAACCATATTGTCGGTTATCAGTTTGAAAGGTATACCCAGCCTTTTAAGCTCGAAAGCTGTAAGTCTGGCTCCCTGAAGCAGAGGCCTAGTCTCAGTAGCCAGAACGCTAACGTTCTTCCCTTGAAGGTAAGCCTCCCTTATAACTCCGAGAGCAGTTCCATACTCGACGGTGGCCAACTCTCCAGCGTTGCAATGCGTCAAAATGCGGTCCTTAGGTGAAATGAGCTTGGCGCCCTCGATGCTGAGCAGACGGTTCCGCCGGGCATCCTCCTCTACATACTCCAAACATTTATCGACCACATACTGGGCAAAGTTTTCCTCTTCGGGACAATTTTCAGCCTCCCTCAATACGTAGTCCACCGCGTTGAAAAGGTTTACAGCGGTAGGCCTAGCCTCCCTAACCATCCTAGCCGCCCTGTAAAGAGCCTCAAGAATCTTCTCTCTCGGCCTGTTCCTAAGCTTGTAGGCTACTTGGGCTAGTGCCAGAGCGGCGGCAGCCCCTATAACCGGGGCTCCACGAATCTTCATGGTCCGTAAAGCTTTAACCACTTCCCTCGGATTCTTAAGCCTAATAAATTTAAGCTTCCTTGGAAGCAAAGTCTGGTCAACAGTCACTATAACCCCGTTATCCCAGCGGATGGTTCTCAGAGGCTTCCCCTCCTCATCCACGTTTAACCCTATTAACCTTTTAAGAAGAAATAAAAGTTAAGGGAAGCCCAAGGGAGAAACAGGCTTGACGGAAACAGAGAGAATTTCAGCCACCCTAAAGGAAGGCAAGGTCTACGTAAACCTTGAAAGCCGTCCTGAAGCGGGGAAACTGCTCTCAAGAGGCTACGGAGAAAAAGTCGACGGAAAGCTTGAGCTAGAGGCATGGGAAGCTCTTCACCTTGTCAAGGAAGGCCTCCTCGAGGTTTCGGATGAGGCTGGAGAGAAACTTGGC
>Ga0164311_10001868_pt1 | contig 10627 bp, 9 predicted proteins | sample GuaBasSedimGuay2_FD_121796 | JGI IMG/M metagenome (GOLD analysis project Ga0164311, IMG submission 121796) | Subseafloor sediment microbial communities from Guaymas Basin, Gulf of California, Mexico - Guay2, Core 4569-9, 9-12 cm | ecosystem: Environmental > Aquatic > Marine > Hydrothermal vents...
AACCAGAGGGGTGGGCAAAGGGGAAACGTCGTTATCTTCAAACAGTGCGCCGCGCAGCCACAGCAGCGCCGCGACGACGAGCGCCACAATCAGAGCCAACACAAACCATAGACGGAGACGACGTGATTGATCCATAACGGTTGTTTTCACCCGCTGCGCGGGTGCGGGGTGATGCTTTCGCCAAGTGAACAACTACAATGAGCGTGGAGCAGTCGAGCTTGCCGCCGATAGCACAGTCAGGTGCAAAACGCGGTTGGGCCGCACCCTCTAGAAGCTACCCCCGTGACCATCATTGCTTATACTCGTACCTCAACAACGAGAACATCGACACGTCCACATAACCCTTTTCTCCCCAGTTCTCGTATTCCCTCAAAACGCCTTCCCTTCGAAATCCCAATTTTTCTAGTAACTTGTCTGATCCCTCATTCTCTGGCATTACCACCGCTTGAATTCTATTCAACCCAACTTCTCTGAAACCAAATTCTATGACCGCGCCCAGCGCTTCCGTCATTATCCCCTGGCGCCAGTGCGAACGGGCCAACTCGTACCCAATGGAGGCTCGTGTATGCCACCCGTGGAAACCATAGTAACCACATGTCCCGATGACATTACCATCCTCTCTTAGAGTAATCCCCCACCGAACACACCGCCTGACGTCAAAACCGCTAGCCCAAGATTCAAGCTGTTCCCTGGCTTGAGAAATCTCCGTGAAGGCCTCATCATCATAGAACCTGGTCACCTCCTCATCCGCCAAGATGGCGAACAACGACTTGGCATCAGAAAGGTGCAATCGTCTCAGTACCAAACGCTCAGTTTCTAGATGAGGAAATACCTGGAACACACAATCCAAGTTCAGCATACTCTTTCCTTCCGAAACACCGTCTCAACTATGACTCTCCTGAAAAAAGGCTTTTCTCACCGCCAAGACACAAAGAGCGCAAAGATTTTTAAGCAGGAGATCAAGAATATTCATTTGTGCGGGCCAAGATGTAAAGAATATTCACCTCGATATTAAATCTCTTGGCGTCCTTTGCGTCTTTGCGGTAAAACTCTAGTTTTTTCAGTCCAGTCAACTATCACTTCATTCCCTGCGACGTGAGTGCGGTCCAACTCCATTATAACGCAACTACTCACACCGCGCCAATTTGCGACAGGGGCGCTGCAACAGATTAGGGAAAGGGCGGTTTTACCGCTCCAACACCATGCGGTAAACGTCCAACGTCTCGCGGGCGGCCTTGCCCCAGGTGAAACGAGCCGCTTGCGCCAGACCCCGCTCCCGCATCCGCGCCCGCAGCGGCTGCTCCGTCAACACGCGGGCCAGCGCGCGGGCGATGTCGTCGGGGTCGTCGGGATCCACCAGCAAGCCCGCCTCGCCCACCACTTCTGGCAGCGAGGCCCGGTCGGCGACGATGACCGGTGCGCCGCAGGCCATCGCCTCCAGCGCTGGCAGCCCGAACCCTTCGTAGAACGAGGGCGTCGCCAGCAGAGCGGCCCCGTTGTACAGCCCTACCAGGTCGGCGTCCGGCGCCCCGTGAAGAAAGCGTACTTGCCCGGTGAGGTGCAACTCGGTGACACGTTCAAAGATATCATCGTACAACCAGCCCTTGCCGCCGACCAATACCAGCGGCGCGTCTGTGATCTTGGCGTCGAGCAGCGAGCGATAGGCCTCTAGCAAGCCCGGTACATTCTTGCGCGGTTCCAGCGTCCCCACGCAGAGCAGATATCCCGGCTCCAAATTGTACCGCGCAACGACCTGCCTGACCTCCGCCTCCGGCAGCGGGCGAAAGTTCGGGTCGGCGGCCAGGTGTACGGTCGTGATCTTTTCCGGCGGCGCGTCCAACAGTGAGACCAAGTCAGATTTAGTGGCGTGAGAATCGGCCAAGATGTGGTCGGCGCGGCGCACTGCCCACTCGATCTGCCGGTTGTAGTAGCGGCGGCTCTGCGCGGTGAGGAACTGGGGATAGTGGACAAAGTTCAGATCGTGGACGGTGATCACCGAGCGGCGATAGCCAAAAGCGGGCGGGATGAAATCGGGGCTGTGGAGCAGGTCGAGCCGCAGGCGCAGCGCTTCTACCCCCAGCGCCCAGCGCTCCCAGCGGTGATGGGCGGGAGTCCAGCAGGCGACGGGACAAAAGTTCGGTCCCGGCGTGGGGGGAATGTGATCCTTGCGGCTGTGCAGCACGTAAAAGTCGGCGTCCGCGTCGAGCGCGGCCAGCGCGGCCAGCAGGCGAGACACATAGTTGCTGATCCCCCCCCGCGTATAGTGGACGATACGGGCGTCAATTCCAATTACCAATTACCAATTTCCAATTACCAATGTCTAATGAGTTATTATAGCGGCCCGCGTCAGCCTGTCAACCGTTGCCTGTGGTGGGGAATGATGATATAATCAGCGCGCGATCATAATAGAGGGCTATCTGGCATAGAGCCAGCCTAAATTCACCTGGGGGGTAATCATGGCGATGAACGTGACTCAAACGATGGAGTTGAGCCAGGCAATACAGACGATAAAGTTCCTGGAGGAAGAGCGCCGCAAGGACAAAGCCGCCGTCGCGGTGCTGCAAAAACAGGCACAGAGCCAGGAAGAACAACTATCTCAACAGATAGCTCAGATACAGGACTTGCAGACCACGCTGGCCGGTGTCCAGAGCTTGATCTCGCAGGTGACCGGTTTCGAGCAGACGGTAGCCAGTTACAAGAACGAGATGGTCTTTATGCTCGAACAGCGTGAAGAGGCGTTAAAGAGAGCGCGAGCGGAATCCGCCCGGCTGCGCCAAATCGAGATGAAGGCGGTAATTGACCAATTGGGCCAATTAGATAAAAGAACGCAGGTTCTGCCGCGCTACGACGAGGAAATCCAGGCCCGCCAGGTCGAAGAACAGCGGCTCAACGAGGCCATCCAGCGCTTGGAGGTCGTCGTCGCCGACCTGAGCAAACGCTCCGACGACCGCGTGCAGGCCGTCACCTACTTGGAGGAACAGCGCCGCGCCGACAACCGCCGCATCGCCGAACTGGAGCAAGAGACAACCACACTGCGCAAGCGAGTCGAGACCCAAGCGACAAAACTTCCGCTTTTGGAAGAGAATATCCAAAAATACAAACCGCGCATTGACGAGGCCGTCAGCCAGATCAAAGAGTTTGAGAAACCGCTCGAAGAGATGCGCGTGGCCGAGTTCCGCCGCGAGCAAGCGGTCAAAAAGTATATGGACCAGGCGGAGCAGGTTCGTCAGGAAATGGAGGAGTGGCGGACGCAGACCCAACGCTTTGTAGAGCAATACACGCTCACCAAGCGGGGCCTGGAAAAGTTGGAAAGCTTCCAGGCGCGGCAGGAAAAGCGGCAGAACGAGGTAGCCGAGATGCAACGTCTGGCCGAGGACCGGGTCAAGCGGCAGTGGGAAGAGTGGCAGGCGGGGCAAGACAAGGAACTGAAAAAGCGCCAGGTCGCAGTGGATGAGCAGTGGAAGGTGCAGAAAAAAGTAAATCAGGAACTCGCTCGGCGGATCGAGCCACTCGAAGCGCAGATCGGAATTCACCAGACCCAGATTGAATCCCTGTTCGACATCCGCCGCATGGACGCCCACCGTGACCTGGAGACAGTCCAGGGCGCAGTCGAACGGGCGGAGCAGGCGTTTACCCAGGCCCGTGAAATCCTGCGCGGCGAGGTTTAGGAGAGCACGTATGCACGTCATTGGCACAGCCGGCCACGTAGACCACGGCAAATCCACCCTCGTCCACGCCCTCACCGGCATTGACCCCGACCGGCTGCGCGAGGAGAAAGAGCGGGAGATGACGATAGATTTGGGGTTCGCCTGGCTCGCGCTCCCCAACGGCGAATCGGTCGGCATCGTGGACGTGCCGGGGCACCGGGACTTTATCGAGAATATGCTGGCCGGCGTGGGCGGCATTGACGCCGCGCTCTTTATCGTCGCCGCCGACGAGGGCGTGATGCCGCAGACCCGTGAGCATCTGGCCATCCTCGACCTGCTGGGGGTTGAACGGGGGGTCGTCGCCCTGACCAAGCTGGACGTGCTCGAAAGCATGGGCGAGAGCGATGAATGGGTTGAACTGGTCGCCGCCGACGTTTCCGAGACGCTGGTGGGAACGGCCCTGGAAGGTGCGCCCATTGTTCCCGTCTCCGCCCGCACCGGGCAGGGGCTGGACGAGCTAACGACCGCGTTGCAAGAGATGCTGGCCCAGATTGAGCCGCGCCGCGACCGGGGGCGCCCCCGGCTGCCGGTGGACCGCGTCTTTAGCATCAGTGGCTTTGGCACCGTCGTCACTGGCACGCTCGCTGATGGTTGCTTTGAGGTGGGACAAGAGGTCGAGATACTGCCCCGTGAGCTCAAGGCCCGCGTGCGCGGCCTCCAGACTCACAAACAACAGGTTGAGCGGGCGGCGCCGGGCAGCCGCGTGGCGATGAACCTCACCGGCGTCAGCAAGGCCGAGCTTGTGCGCGGCGACGTGGTCACCATCCCCGGCTGGCTACACCCCACACTGCTAGTGGACGTGCAATTGCGCTATCTGCCCGACACTCTTCAATCGAGTTCGGAGCCGGCCCACCGGCCGCTGCGCCATAATACCCAGCTCAAATTCTTTTCCGGCGCGGCAGAGACGGTGGCCCGCGTGCGCATACTGGGTGAGAAAACACTGCTCCCGGGGCAGACCGGATGGGCCCAACTGCGGCTCTATGACCCGGTCACGTTGGTCAAAGGGGATCGTTTTATCATTCGCCGCCCCTCGCCCTCCGCGACTCTGGGCGGCGGCGTTGTCATTGACCCCAACCCTGGTCGCAAACACCGTCGCTTCCGCCCAGGGGTGACCGCTCGGTTGGAGACGCTGGCCCAGGGCAGCCCGGCCGAGATATTGCTGCAAGCACTAGAGCGAAAAGGGCCTACCCTCGCCCGCAATCTGCTCTCCGCCAGCAGCCTGGGCGACGCCGCCCCCGATGCGCTGGCTCAACTATTGGATGAGGAGCAGGCGCTAGCCTTAGGCTCTCGGACTACCGTCCAGCGGCCTGTGCCTGGCAACCAGTTACTCGCGGCCCGTTCCTGGTGGTCTGCTCTGGTTGATCGGATCTTGGGCGAACTCGCCGCTTACCATCGGCAGTCCCCGTTGCGGGTGGGGATGGTGCGCGAGGCCCTGCGCAGCAAGCTCAAACTAGAGCCAAAGGTCTTTAATGCGGTGCTGGCCCGCGCCGTCGCCGAGGACCTCGCTGTAGACGAGGGAACCACCGTCCGGCTCCCCTCCCACAAGGTGCAGCTTGATCCCGATCAACAGCGGCGAGTAGACGCATTGCTGGCCCGCTTTCGCCGCCAGCCCTATACCACGCCCTCGGTCAAGGAAAGTGTCGCCGCCGTGGGAGAGAGTGTGCTGGGTGTGTTGATGGGCCGGGGAGATTTGGTACAGCTCTCGCCGGAGGTTCTATTCTTGCCCCAGACGTACGAGGAAATGGTGTCCCGCGTTCGCGCGCACATTGAGCGCGATGGAAGCATCACCCTGGGCGAGACGCGTGATATGTTAAAGACCAGCCGCAAATATGCGCAAGCACTGCTAGAGCACCTGGATGAAATAGGGGTGACGAAACGTGTGGAGGATAAAAGGGTGCTGCGGTAAAAGCCGTAATGCATCAGGCGCAAGAATCAGGTTGACGTTTCACTTTTTATCTCTTCCTGAATCATGATAGTGCTCCTCCCGGTCAGTTTTTCGACACAGAATACCATTTGGAGCGTCATCAGTCAACATATAACCACTACCGAATTTAAGGTTTCGGGCTGGCCCACCGGGTGACAAACCGGCGCGAGACTGGTATACTAACCGGGTGGATTCTATAGCGTCTACCTGGTTTGCGCGGCGCGTTCTCGATTTCGTCGGTGTGCTGACCGACGTTTACTACACGCGTAAATACGGCACACTGGCCCAGCGCTTGGGCAGGGGAGGTGTCGGGCCGGACCGACAGCGTGGATTTATCATCATTCAGATTGACGGACTTGCCTACGACCACCTGATACAGGCTGTGGCCGCCGGCTATATGCCCTACCTGAAGCGATTGTTGGCCGAACGTCGCCTATCTGTGGCTCCCTGGCGCTGCGGGCTGCCCAGTACCACGCCAGCCGTTCAGGCCGGTATCATGTTTGGCAACCGCTTTGACATTCCCGGTTTCCGCTGGTACGAGAAAGAGCGGGGACAGACAATGATGTCCAAGCGACCCGATCAGATTCAGGCCGTGCGCGACCGCATCAGCCAGGGGCGACCGGGCATCCTGCGCGGCGGTTCTTGCTACGTCAGCATATTCGATGGCGACGCCGACTTGGCACTTTTCACTCTTAGCACGCTTCACCGGCAGCGATTTTTTGAGAGCTTACGCGGGATGGGGTTGTTTCTTCTGTTTCTTTTCAGCCCATTCCGCATACTGCGTTTGCTAGGCTTGATCACTGCGAGCTACCTGACCGGGTTGGGCCGGCGGTTGGTTGCCCTGATACGACCTGGCGACATCAACCCCTTTGATCTTTTTTCCCCCCTTCTACATGCAGTCAGTGATACGCTCCTGACCGAGACACAGACCTTTGGCGTAATGCTGGACATTTACCGCTGCGCGCCGGCCATCTATGCCAACTATAATAGTTACGACGAGGCGGCCCACAAGCTGGGGGCGGATTCTGTGGCCGCTTTCCGCGTGTTGCGTGGCGTTGATAGGCGCATTCGCCAGATCAACCGTATGCGTACCCGTTACCAGAGGCGGGAGTACGATCTCTACATTCTCTCCGATCACGGCAATACGCCGGCGATCCCTTTCAGTTGGCGTAATGGGGTCACTCTGGGAGAATATATCTTGGCTCAGATTGGCAGAGAACTTTCGGTGGATGAACGGGCCGAAGCATACGCGCACTCGGCGGACAAGACGCGCTACCTGTTGGACGAGTTGCAGGGCCTGGAACGCCATTTTTCGCCTCGCCTGCGCCGGGCGCTGTCGCCTATCCGTCGTTACCTGAAGCGCCGCATGCTTTGGGGACCAGAGTTGGATTACGATCTAGAACGGCAACGGGACGTCGTCGTCTCTGCATCCGGCCCGCTGGTCCACGTCTACTTCAATGTCACCTCACGCTCTCTTGATGTGGTTGAGGTAGCTATTCTGTACCCTCGTTTGTTGGATAGCTTACTTGCCAACCCTGGCATCGGGGCCATCGTGGGACGGGCGGGGGAGAGAACGGTAGTGTTGGGTCAGCAAGGGGGCGCACTGGTCTTTGGAGAGGGGCGCGAGAGCGTGGAGTGGCCTCATCCTTTACTGCCGTTTGGCGATACAGCTTACGTCGCTGCCCAGCTTCATTACCTGGCCCACTTTCCCCACTCCGGCGACCTGGTCGTGCTGGGGGCGTTGCAGCCGGATGGGCGGGTCGTGGCTTTCGAGGAGCAAGCGGCCGTACACGGGGGGCTGGGCGGGCCGCAGGGACGGCCTTTTATTGCCTGGCCGCCGGAGCGCTCGCTGATGCCGGAGACGTTGAACGACGCACAGGATTTGTATCCCTACTTTGCGCGGTATATGGCTTAACGCATGATGCGTAAAGGTTCGCTCGCAGGTCAGCTTTTATGTTTGACGCTTGACGCCTTCGCCGCCTCAAAGCCCGCCGCCAGCGCCTTCAGGTTGATCTCCTCCGTCCCGCGTGGGGCGCGCTCCTTCACTGCCGCTTCCAACGACTCGCGGGATACGATCTCGGTCAGCCCGACCAGCACTCCCAGCCCGACTACGTTGGCGACGATTGCGCGCCCGATATCCTCTTGCGCTATGGTGGTCATAGGTACGCGCACGGCCTGTGTCGTCGGCGCGCGTCCGACGTGGCAATCATCCAGAATCAACAAGCCGTCTTTGCCCATCTGCCCGCCGTACTTGTCGCACGCTTCCTGGCTCATACAGAGCGTGACGTTGGGTTGGAGCACCTTGGGGTAGAGAATCTCGTCATCAGAGATCACCACCTCTGACCGGCTGGCGCCTCCTCGCGCCTCCGGCCCGTAGGATTGGGACTGGACAACGTTTTTGCCGTCTCGAATCGCTGCTTCTGCCAGCAGGATGCCGGCCAGAATAGCGCCCTGCCCGCCGGTGCCGGCCAGTCGTACTTCGTAACGCTCCGTCATTGGGCCGCCTCCTTTGCATTGGGAGGAAAGCGCAGCGACTCCTTTGCATTGGAAGGAAAGCGCAGCGACTCCTTTGCATTGGAAGGAAAGCGCAGCGCCTCCTTTTGCGCTCGTTCTATAATTTGGTCGTAGAGTTGCGTGTACTCTGGGATGTCTCGGTCCGCGAACACGCCGCGTATGATCTTGCCTTCCCTTTCTTCCTCGCTCATCTTTTCGCACTGCCTGCGCGTGACGCTCTGTTCCTTGAGGCGGCGCATCATGTCGGTCGCCGTGCCCCAGCGGTTGAGCCGGCCCAGCGTCGTGTGGCAATAACTTATGGCCTCGACCAACGAGAACCCGTCCTTGGTGATGGCCTGGGCGATGTACTTTTCTAATTCCTGGACGTGGTAGACGGTGCTGCGGGCGACAAAGGCGGCCCGCGCCGTCACCGCCAGCTCAGAGATGGGAAAAGGCTGTTCGATGTGGCCGTAGGGGGCGGTCGCTGCCAGTACGCCGGTAGGTGTGGTGGGCGAGTATTGGCCGCCCGTCATCCCGTAGGTAGAGTTGTTGACCACGATGGCGGTCAGCCCAATGTTGCGCCGGGCGGCGTGGATAAAGTGGTTGCCGCCGATAGCCAGCGCGTCGCCGTCTCCCATCACCACGATCACTTTCATCTCTGGGCGTACCATCTTTAACCCGGTGGCAAAGGCCAGCGCCCGGCCGTGGGTGGTGTGCATGGTGTTAAAATCCACATAGACCGGCATGCGGCCTGTGCAGCCGATACCAGAGATCATCGCTACGTCGTCCTTATCCAATTGTAGGTTGTCCACCGCGCGGATGATGGCGCCCATGACGATGCCGATGCCGCAGCCGGCGCACCAGACGTTGGGGAATTTCTTGTTGTGGCGCAGATACTTTTCGTGGACGCGTGACTCACGCTGTAGTCTTTTCATTGCTCCCTACTCCCATTCTTCAATAGCGGCCAGTATCTCGGTTGGTTTAATCATCTCGCCGTCCGCCCGGTTGACCCGGCGCACCTTATCCCGTCCGAGCACCCGCTCCACCTCCAACACCAACTGCCCCAGGTTCATTTCCGGAACCACGACGCGGCTGGCTTGAGCGGACGCATACTCCACGACCTCCTCGGCGAAAGGCCAGATGGTCTTGAGCTTGAGCAACCCGACCTTGCTCCCGCGCTCCCGCGCCATCTCGACGGCGTGATGGGCCGAGCGGGCCGTGGCGCCGTAGGCAATGACGACTACCTCGGCTCCCTCAATGCCGTCCTCGTCGTAGAGCAGGATGTCCGAAAGGCTGCGGTCTATCTTGCGAAAGACCCGCTCCAGCCAGGGCTGAACCTCGTCCAGTCGGTTGGTCGGATACCCGCGCTCGTCGTGGTGCAGGCCGGTGATGTGGTAGCGGTAGCCCTCGCCAAAGGGCACCAATGGAGGTATGTCGTTGGGCAAGTTTTCGTAGGGCTTGTACCACTCTGGCGGCACTACCGTACCAGATCGCTCCATTCGTTCAATCGTGTCATAGTCTGGGAGAACGACGCGCTCCCGCATGTGGCCGATCACCTCGTCCATTAACAGAATCACCGGTGTGTAATACTTTTCGGAAAAGTAGAACGCCTTCACCGTCAGGTCGAAAGCCTCGCGGACGGATGATGGCGCGAGGGCAATGATGGGGTGATCGCCGTGCGCGCCCCAGCGGGCTTGCATCACGTCTCCCTGAGAGGGGGCGGTGGGGCGGCCGGTGGAAGGTCCCAGCCGTTGCACGTTCACGATGACACACGGTATCTCGGCCATTGCCGCGTAGCCAATGTTTTCCTGCATCAGGCTGATGCCGGGGCCGGAGGTGGCGGTCAGCGATTTGGCCCCACCCGCCGACGCGCCGATGATGGCGGCGATGGAGCCGATCTCGTCCTCCATCTGAATGAACTTGCCGCCCACCTGGGGCAGCCGCCAGGCCAGCACCTCGGCGATATCGGTGGCCGGCGTGATGGGGTATCCGGCGAAGAATGTGCAGCCGGCGGCTATAGCGCCCTCGGCGCAGGCCGCATCCCCCTGTACAAGTTTGGCGATTGGTCTCGGTGTCATGCTGTTTCCTCCCCCGGTTCGATATCTACCACAAAGATAGCAAAATCAGGGCAGTGTAACTCGCACCAGCGGCAGGCGGTACATTTTTCCGGGTGGGCCACGATGACGCTTCCGCCATTGCCCTGTTTCTCCAATACCTTGGTTGGGCAGAACTCGACGCACAGCCCGCAGCCCTTGCACCAGTTGGGAAAGACGGTCACGCGGCCACGCGGCAGTTTCCGTTTGTTTTTTTTCTTCTTCACGCTCTCTGAATCATCTGGCCCGCTCATATAAATGACCTCCTTCAGGATTGCTGCCGTCCTACAGACTCAGTAGATCCAAAATGTTACGACAACAAGACCTCGGAGGTCTCTCGAGAGCGCCTTTGCCGGTAAAAACGGGCGCAATCTAAGCAATTTTGCTGCCAATGTCACCTTCCGAGACCT
>Ga0164311_10001869_pt1 | contig 10624 bp, 14 predicted proteins | sample GuaBasSedimGuay2_FD_121796 | JGI IMG/M metagenome (GOLD analysis project Ga0164311, IMG submission 121796) | Subseafloor sediment microbial communities from Guaymas Basin, Gulf of California, Mexico - Guay2, Core 4569-9, 9-12 cm | ecosystem: Environmental > Aquatic > Marine > Hydrothermal vents...
ATTTCCAAAGCGCATCGGCATAATCACGTCGCCGACAGGCGCTGCGATTCGGGACATGCTGAAGATAATAAAGAAGAGGTATCCAAACGTCCACGTTTTGATAAGCCCGGTGAAGGTGCAAGGCGAGGAGGCGTCGCTCGAAATAGCTAACGCAATAAAATTTATGAACAACGTGAGTGAGACGCTTTTGCCGATAGACGTGCTGATTGTGGGGCGGGGCGGGGGCTCCATTGAGGAACTTTGGGCGTTTAACGAAGAAATTGTCGCACGCGCAATCTACGAGTCGAAAATCCCGATAATTTCAGCAGTCGGGCACGAGATTGACTTCACAATCGCCGACTTCACCGCAGACCGCCGGGCAGCGACGCCATCCGAAGCTGCCGAAATCGTTGTCCCGGACATGCGGGAGCTGAAAAAAAGCTTAGAAACGCTGGAAATCAGACTTCGCCAGAGCATCTCAAAGCAGCTTGAGGTCTGCAGGAAGCGGCTGGAAAGCGTGGAACGCAGCGCAGTCTTCAGGAAGCCCACAGAAAGAATAGACAAATACCGGCAGCAGGTGGACGAGCTAAAAAGCAGGCTGCTCGCCATCCTTTCGCACTATCTTGAGCTGAAGAAGAGCATGTTACAGGGCATCGCCGGGAAGCTGGACGCCCTCAGCCCGCTTGCGGTGTTCGGCCGGGGCTTCAGCGCCTGCCTGCGGCTCGATGGCAGCGTCGTGCGCAGCATCGAAGACGTGAGTATCGGCGACGCCGTCAGAATATTGTTGAGCGATGGAGAGCTGTTGTCAGAAGTGAGGGGAAAGAGGAAAAGAGAAAATTAATGGCGTAGGTAGCTACCAGAACAGATTTTCTCACCTCTTTTTGCTCCTTTTCAGTAAGCTTTTCCAATCCTAAATATCCTCTTTGAGCATATTTCATCAACATCCTTCAATACTCTCGCGGGTCTTTTCCACCGCTCTTTAAGTTCGTCGTCTCCCGAGAGAGCCACATTCACATACCTAAACGGTTAAGTATGTTACGACTAACAAATATGGGGAGAGCGCATGGAGCTAAGTTTCGAAGATGCATTACGGCGGCTTGAGGAGATTGTGGAGATGTTAGAGCGGGGCGACTTGCCGTTAGAAGAGGCGTTAAAACTTTACGAGGAGGGGATTACGCTCTACCGTGTTTGCAACAAGAAGCTCGACGAGGCAGAATACAAAGTTGAAACGTTGGTGAACGAGGGCGGAGAGATAAAAATGGAAAAATTTGAGGGAGAGGGTTAATTATTCCAGTATTATCAAGGAATCCGCAGCCACCACGCCTTTACCCCGCTCGCGAACGAACAGCGGGTTTATGTCGAGCTCTTTAATCTCAGGGTGTTCGACCACGAGTGCCGAAACTTTGAGAAGAACGTCAATTAACGCATCTACGTCGGCGGGCGGGATGTGACGGTAGCCCTTGAGAATTTTGTAGCCTTTTATTTCCTGAATCATCTCAATGGCGTCTTCACGCTCTATCGGGCAGATTCTGAGTGAGATGTCCTCGAGGATTTCCGTAAAAATGCCACCAAGCCCAAAGAGGATGGTAGGGCCGAAAATTTCGTCCTTCTTCGAGCCGACGAGCGTTTCGACGCCACTCTCCACCATTTCTTGAACTAAGAATGCGGGCGTGATGTTCTGCGCCTTTGCCCTTTCGGACAGGGCGTCGTATGCTGCGAGGAGCTGTTTTTCATCCTCGATGCCGATGTGGACGCCGCCGAAGTCTTGTTTGTGCGTAACCGCGTGCGAGCAGATTTTCAGGACGACAGGATAGCCGACCTCCTCGGCAGCCTCCACGACTTCTTCCATCGTCCTCGCTACGATCTCTCTGGTTATCGGGATGCCGCACTCCGCAAGTATCAGTTTTGATTCGTGCTCGTTAAGGACTTTCCTGCCCTCGCCGAGAGCCGCTCCAATTACCTCCCTTATCATCTAAATCATCCTTATGAGCCGCTCAACGTCGCTCGTGAGACTCTTCTTCGGCGGCGGCACGCAAACTTCCAACTCTTCTTCCTCTTCCCGCCTGCTGTAGGCAATGCTTTCCTCGACGCCTGTCATGATGGCGGTAACCCGGACCCTGCCGCTATAATTCTCGTTGATTCTTGCGCCCCAGATGACCGTGGCGTTCGGATCTATTTCATACGTCAGGAGCTTCACGATATCGTCAACCTCTTTGATCGTGAGGTCGGGGCCGCCTGTGATGTGCACCAAACTACCTTTAGCGCCTCGGTAGTCGAGGTCGAGGAGCGGATGACCGAGCGCCGCCCTGACGACCTCCTCGGCTTTGTTCTGCGACTTCGACGTCTCGCCGATGAGCATGACTGCGATGCCCTTGAACCGCATTATCGCCCTGAGGTCTGCGAAGTCGAGGTTTATCAGCGAGGGCTGCGTGATGGTCTCGGTTATACCTTTCACGGTGTTCGCGATTATCAGGTCCATCACCTTAAAGGCTTCCTCGACGGGCAAATTCGGGACATACTGCAAGAGCTTCTCGTTGTCGAGCACAATGACGGTGTCCGCAAACTTCTTCAGCTCTTCAACCCCGTCTTGCGCCTTCTTTATCCTCGCACGCTCAGCTCTGAACGGCGAGGAGACCATAGCCACGACTATCGCACCAAAATCCTTGGCGACTTCAGCCACGATGGGTGCGGCGCCGGTGCCCGTGCCGCCGCCCATGCCAGCCGTGACGAACACGAGGTCCTTGCCCCGGAGCGCCTCTTCTATGACCTTTTTATCCATCTCTGCAGCTTTCTTTCCAATCTCAGGCTCTCCACCCGTCCCCAAACCTCTCGTCAGGGCTTTACCTATCAGTATTTTCTTTTGCGCCTTCGTGTTGTCGAGATGGAGTTTGTCGGTGTTTATGGCAATACGGTCCGCGCCTTCCACCCTCAGCTCCTCAAGCCGGCTTATTGTATTGTTCCCGGCGCCGCCGATCCCTACGACCGCAACTCGGGGGACCCCGAAATACGACGTTTCGGGCTCGCTAACTCGGCTCGTGCTGTTCCCGAATATCATCTCCAACTCGTTTATCAAGAGATTCTCCCCCCATGCAGCCTCCTAAAGAAGCAATAAATAAAAAATTATTACTGTAATAAATACCCTTCCATGGACTTAAAATGTAAAAAATACAGTAACAATTCTCGATGGGTGGGCGTTCATAATAGAGTTATTTGTATCCAAAACGATATTTTTCCGAAAAACGCCCGAACACGAAATTATTATCCTTGAAATATAAAAAGGGGGCAGTCTCTACGAGAACGGGCACCATTTCCACTGTATCGCCCCACTTGGTTATCTACGTGACGCCGCAGGTGCGCCCGTGACAACCGCCATATACCTGCCCGTATCTGGAGATGATATACTAAAATATTCCCATTAAAGATTAAAGCGAAAATCCATGTTTGCTGTTGTAGAGGACACGTCTAAAGAGGTAGGCAAAATATCAGCAAGCGTCTCGGCACCGCAACCGCTCGTTTAGGGTAACGTCTTTGCGCCATGAGCAGCTATTTTGCTTCTAATGATGCCGCCGAATTCCAAAAGGCATTCATATATGTTTTCGGGTAACGTGCCCAAGACCCTACGCCCGTCGCCCGCAAGCCCGACGGCGAAGACTGTGTCGCCGAGCATTGCGACACTTGCAAGCCCGCCCGCTGCCTCCACAGCCTCTATGGCGTCTTTACCACGCTCGCTTACCAGTCCAGTTTCGTAAGCAAAACGCTTGGACAACCGCATGAAGTTTTCAAGACTCGGCGCCTGCATTAAATCCCGCATCGCTCGCCGCCCCGCCTCGTTTATCCTCCGCTTCGCATCTTCATCATCTAACACCTCCTTCGTCGGTAGCTCCCTGAAAGCGACGGCGCCGACCTCGACGCTCCCGCACGGGATTTTGTCGACGACGCCGACGCCCGGCGGTCCTGGCGAGAGCCTGATGACAACGCCACCGTAACTCTGGGCGATGATGTCGCCTAAGCCCGTTTTGTTCGTCACCTCTGCGACGTGGGCGAGTTGAGCGAGGCGGTTCAGCGACATTTTTAGCGAAAAAAGCTCGTTAAGTGCGAGTGCGGTGCTTAAAGTGCCGGCGGCGCTTGCGCCGAAGCCACAACCTACGGGCACCTCCAGCTTGATGTCCACGATGACAGGCTTGCCCGCGAGGCGTTCTACGACGAGTTTTGTAGTCTTTGCATCGGTTTCGACGCCGTTGATGAGAATACGGTGCTTGCGTTCGTCAATACTTTCGCTAAAACGGACTTCGACTACGCAGCCCGCCTCAAGGGCGACGCCGCAGCCCACAGAGCCCGTGCGCAACGGACTTTCATGCCTAATTATCTCAAAGAAGCCGGTAATGTGTGACGGCGAATATGCCTTCACGCCGACCTTGGAGCGGGCAGGCATGGAACTAAAAATAAAAAAATAAATTTAGAAAGTGCCAATAACCTTTTTCGCCTCGCCGATGATCCGTAAGACTTCAGCGACGTCGGGCGTCTCAAGCTCTGCAGGCACTTTTATCTCGGTCAAACCGACCCACGCCGGGCATGCAATCAGCCGCACGCCGGCGTCCTTCGCCGCCTTCACGAGCGCCACAGGATCGGCGGCGAGTCCTAACTTCTTTGCGTTCTCCTCTATTTTGCTCTTGTAGCCCTCGAGCAGCGGGGCGAGCCTGAACTTCCGCTCCGCAAGCGCCACGAGCGCCTCCTGCGTGAAGATGACAGCGACGTCCCCGCCCGCCTTCTTGGTCTCAATCGCGGCGATGAGGCTGCTTATGTAAGAATTTACCATGCCATCCCGGCATATTACCACGATGTCCGCCATGCTATCACCACCGTTTTGGCTTTCGACGACATTCGATGCGTCATCGAGAGCCTCCCATCTCCGCCACTCCGTTCGGAGCGACTTCATAGATGGCATTCGGGGCAAGCGGAAGTCCCCACATCTGAGGTTTCTCTTCTCTCGCTCACGCTCATCAGCCTCTCGGCTTCGCGTCTTTCTACCCTTGCACCTTCCTTTTTAATTTCAATTAATATAAAGCTGGCGATCTCGGTTGCAACTGTATGCGCGAATGTTATCTAAACTTAGGACTGTCAGCAAACCCTCTAAACCGTTTCTTCCTTGGTTCCGAACATACTCAAAAGGATATTTTAACGCCCGTCTTAACCTTTGCCAGCATAAGTTCCGACCAGCTGCGTCCTTTAAATTTTAGGTATACTAAGTAAATAAGAGGCAGTAGTCCCGTGGTGTAGGGGTCAAGCATGCGGGCCTTTGGAGCCCGCGACGGCGGTTCGAATCCGCCCGGGACTATCTTACACCTGTTCCTCCTCTCCGCGGCTAAGGACCTTCACGCTGTCGCCCCTGACAGTAATGGGTATAGGAACAACGGCGTCGAAGAGCTCGATGGTGACCTCCTCACGAGTCTCGTCTACCCGCTTAACACGGGCGCGCTCGCCTTTCAGAGGTCCTGATATGATTTCGACGATGCTACCTTCGACGATGCCTGTTATCGAGGGGCGTGGCGTGAGGAAATGCTCTATCTCGCCGAGGCTCGTCGCACCTCGGACCAGCGACCTTGCATGCGGTATATGCTGTATTGCTTCCTCTATGGTATCAGGCTTCTCAGCCTCGACGAGCACATACCCCTTCAGGTTATCGGGCACTAAAATCGCTTTCACCCCGTGGTCCTTTTTCCCACGTATCGCCCGCTCTATGAGGTTTGCTACCGCCTGTTCCTGATTTACCGTCGTCTTCACGGCATAGATTGACATTCTCACACCCTAAATACTCTCAGGTAGCACCGTCAGGAAGACATATATCAAAAACCCTATAAGTCCAATAATTAATATCACGGCGCCCGCAATTTTTGAAATTCTTAAAAACTCCTCTCTCGTAGGTCTCCTCGTGAGCTTCAAAATAACAGAATACTCTCTTAGCTTCGACTCCAAACCTTTCACGTCCAAATTCAATTTTCTCTCTTGAGGCATCTTCCCGCTTTCCTACGTTATAGCATAAATACCTGTCGGATTCAAGGCGAAAGGGACGCACTTCGCTCGCCGGCGGGCATGAACCCCTGAGCGACGGCGCCGCCGCCGACGAACGTGTAGTTCGCGTCCTCTAAACCTGTCAATGCCTCGAGCGTCACTTCAAGCCCGTAGCATTCGGCAGACTTGCAAAGGACGACGGTGCCATCGACGCACACCGCCCCCAAAAATCTTTGCCTCGGCGGGACGCCGAACCCGAGCGCCTCCATCTTTTTGGGTCGTAGCCCGGAAGCCTCCTCTCATCGGCAAGCTTCTTCGCAACTTCAATGAACCCCACCTTCCGCCTCGACTGCCGCCGCCACTCCCCATTGAACATCTTTTCATCTTTGACCAGCACAACTCCATAAGCCTCTTTAAGGACCTCCTCCGGGCGTCTCTTATCTCTCATTCCTTCCGCCCGGGCGGGGCAGTAGCTTACTCGCTCGATTCGGAACTGCGGCTCACCCGATTATATCAATGCCGTATTTCTCTTTCTTGGTAACCTTCCCAAGGATTTGGTCCGAGCGCACGCCCGTCACGATGACCATCGCACGTATCGTGTTTTTCAGCTCAGGTAGGATTTGGGCGCCCCAAATGATTCGTGCATTTGGGTCCACCATCTTGTAAACCTCCTCGACGACGCCTTCCGCCTCCTCGATAGTCATGTCCTCGCCGCCACAGACGTTCACGAGCGCCGCCTTCGCTCCCGAGATGTCCACGTCGAGCAGCGGAGAGCGCAAAGCCCGCTTCACCGCCTCCAACGCTTTATTATCGCCATTTGCCTCGCCCAAGCCTATCATTGCGACGCCGCCCTTCTGCATCACCGTGCGGACGTCTGCAAAATCCAGATTTATCAAGCCGGGCTTCGTTATCAGCTCGGTAATGCCCTTCACCGCCCGCATTAATACCTCGTCAGCGACCTTGAACGCCACGTTCAGCGGAAGCCGAGGCGCAACCTGCAAAAGTCTGTCGTTCGGGATTACAATAACAGTGTCAGCGGACTCTCTCAGCCTCTCAAGCCCCAGTTCGGCATTCTCCCAGCGAACCCGCCCCTCGGCGGTGAATGGCATGGTCACGACCGCTATCGTCAGCGCTCCCGCCTCTGCCGCCGCCGCCGCAACGATAGGCGAGGCGCCGGTGCCCGTGCCGCCGCCGAGCCCGCACGTCACGAATACCATATCGGCGCCTTTGACCACGTCCTTTATTTCATCTATGCACTCTTTTGCCGCTTCCTCGCCGAGCTGCGGAAGGCTGCCCGCGCCGAGCCCTCTTGTCGTCCTTTTCCCCAAAAGCACCTTTTTGTGGGCGTTTGCATAGAACAGGTGTAAAGCGTCCGTATTCATCGCAATTAGCTCGGCGCCCGCAATTCCCTCTTCCATCATTCTTTGTATGGTGTTTGTGCCGCTGCCGCCGCATCCTATTACTTTTATGACAGTCTTGGCTCTCTTCAGAATCTCCTCCAGCTCCTCATCTACAACCTCTCTTCCTCTACTTACCACCTCGTTGATGATATGCTCCATATTATTACCTCTTTGCTTACAATGATGCGGAGGGGGGGATTCGAACCCCCGAACCCCTACGGGACTGACCCCTCAAGCCAGCGCCTTTGTCCGCTCGGCAACCTCCGCAACCACCACCGCCAATTTTACATATTTCCCTCTCAAAGCCCTTGCAGCTCTCAACACCAGCTCCCAGGCATCATAAGAGCCATCAGACTCAACATTGAAGATAAATGAGTTCTTGTCATAAGACACTTTTATGGCGTCCCTATCGCAGACATCCTCGCAAAGCTTGCAGAGCGAGCAGAGCTTTTCATCCTTTACCCTCAACACCGTTGTAGCTTCAAGTATTTGCTTTGGGCATTCCTCAACGCACTTCCCGCAAAGGTCGCATTTCTTCTCATCTATCTCGATTACTGGCAGGTTTTTATAACCGCATACCGTTGCGGGCTGCCATTTCGCATGTTTCTTGCCAACGCCGAGTCTTGCAATCGCTTCTAACATTACGCTCTGTCGTGAGATTGTTTTTATCCCGTTTATCCGTGTCTCTCTGGAAATCAGCTTGACGATGGGGATGTTCGGATACGGACGGACCTTCTCATCTGACGAAATAAGCTCGTCGGAGTAAACGACACGCTCCCCCACGCTTTCAGGGCTCTGAGCGGAGAGCGTGAACGACACTTGGCAGAAGCCGCAGCCTTCGCCTTTGCATTCGCACTCCTCGGGAAATACAAACTCATCTATGTTTTCAGCCCTCAACGGGATGAGCGCAAGCCTTAACGCCAAAATCTCGTCGAAGAGCGGCGAAGTGTTCTCATAAATATTAACCTCGTCAATCGCAAGCTTCGGAACCTCTGTCAGCATGGCTCTACGCAGGGCGTTCGCAAAGCTCGGCTCAACGCCCCGCAATATGAATTTGACCTCCATGTCCGTAAGCTCGAGAATCTCCACCTCCATAGCAGCACCCCGCTCAGACCCTTCTTCCCCGCTTCCCGCCCGGCGGTCTCGTGCCGTCATGCGGTATTGGTGTGACGTCTTCTATCCTTCCAATACGCAGGCCCCCCCTCGCAAAAGCCCTGATCGCCGCTTGCGCCCCCGGTCCTGGGCTTTTCTCCCGGTTACCGCCCGGCGCCCGCACTTTTATATGAATGCCCACGATACCTTTTTCCTTCAGCTTCTCAGCAAGCTGAAGGGCGAGCTGCATTGCCGTGTATGGTGAGCTTTCGTCTCTATCTGCCTTTGCTACCATGCCCCCCGAGCCTCTTGCGATGGTCTCCGCTCCCGTCAAGTCAGTTATCGTGATTATCGTGTTGTTAAACGACGAATATATATGGGCTACTGCCCACTTCCCCTCTACCATAGCTCCATCCCCCACTCTACGTCAAACCAAGTCGCTCTGCAATGTCTTCTGAGAAATATCGCACCTCGGGCTCTTCGTCCACAGATACTATATAACTGGGCGCCGTCACCCGCCGTCCGGCTACTGCAATGTGTCCGTGCACAATTAGCTGCCGTGCCTGTTTCATCGTCTTAGCAAGTCCCTTCTTATACACAATCGTCTGCAAACGCCGTTCTAAGAGGTCTTCAATGCTTAGCCCCAAAACGTCGTCGACGTCGCCATCTGGCTTCAATATCCCTTTCCTTTTCAAACTCCTTAGAATCCCCTCCCGCTTCTTTAAGGCGTGCTCGCTGCCCTTCATGCTGGAAAGCGCTGCTGATATCCCTCGAATTTCTCTTCTGTATTTCTTTATAGTCGTTAGCGCCTTGTATATCTCCCGTTTGTTTTTTAACCCGTACTTCTCGACGAGCTCATGTTCTTCTTGTATTCTTGTTGCTTCCCAAGGATGCTTTGGCGTCTCGTAGGTCTTCCTTCGCCTCTTCGGGTCGCCCATCCGCCGCTCACCTCCTCTTCCTTCTAACGCCGACGACAGGACCTCTCCTGCCGGTAGACCGCGTCCTCTGCCCTCTTACTTTTTGACCGAGTTCGTGTCTTATGCCTTTGTAGCAGCGTATCTTTCTCATGAAGTTTATATCCTCTCTAATAGTCATCAGCAGGTCTGCGCCCAGGATGTGCTTGTCCTCGCCGGTATAGATATCCTTTCGCCTGTTGAGCATCCAGCCCGGCAACCGCCTCTCAACGCTTTCCAACGCAGTTTTCAGCCGCTCTATCTCCTCGTCGGAAAGCTTGCCCATCGTTGCATTCGGGTTGATGCCTGCGGAGATGGAAATTGCTCTTGCGACGCGTCGCCCTACGCCCTTTATGCCGCAAAGTGCATGCTGCACGCTCTTCCTCCCGTCTAAGTCCGTGTCCACAAGCCTTACTATATGTTTGAGTTCTTCTTCTGTAGCTCCTTCTGCTGCGTCCTCTGCCATCCGCTCACACTCCCCCCGCCAAGCTTATGGTTTAAATGAGAGGGCGGAAGTTATTTATGTATCCGTAGTTATTTTTGTTTCGGTGGGCTGGAGCGGCGTCCGCCAGTTTTCCAGCCCGATGAGGGGTGCGGTCAGCCACCCTGATTGGCTCGATGAAGCGTCCCGGCGGGACATCGCGAGGGCAAGCTAGCTCCTCGTTCATCGAGGAGACGCTGACCTTTTATTTCCCTTGTTTTTCCAAATTATAAATATGTCGCCACGGCTGTTGAGTTTCCCTTAAAATAGACTGAGCGGACGCACGTGTTCAAACGTCTCCGACAATTGTTTTTGGAGACGAACTCTTGCATTAAAGCGGTTTTGGGGGTTCCAGCTTAAAATGCAAAAGTTTTTTTGTAGGAGTGGAGAAAGGGTTCTGATGCCCATTCACGGCTACGCAACTCGCATATTACGAGTAAATCTAACAAGCCAGAAGTTGCATGTGGAAGAGCCAAGTAAACCGATATTGAATGCTTTTCTTGGGGGGCGTGGCGTCGCCACGAGGCTTTTGTATGAGGAGGTGCCTGCGGGCGTCCCCCCGCTCGACGCACGCAACAAGTTAATCCTCATGACGGGGCCGCTGACCGGGACGGCGGCGCCGACGGCGGGGCGGTACGACGTCGTTGCGAAATCCCCGCTGACGTCGCTTTTCGGCGCGGCGAGCGCCGGCGGGCACTTCGGCGCCGAGC
>Ga0164311_10001870_pt1 | contig 10619 bp, 7 predicted proteins | sample GuaBasSedimGuay2_FD_121796 | JGI IMG/M metagenome (GOLD analysis project Ga0164311, IMG submission 121796) | Subseafloor sediment microbial communities from Guaymas Basin, Gulf of California, Mexico - Guay2, Core 4569-9, 9-12 cm | ecosystem: Environmental > Aquatic > Marine > Hydrothermal vents...
CTTCCACACCTTCACCCCCCTCTCCTTTCACACATCCACGCCCACCCACACTCCGCCATCCGCTTCTCCGCTTTCTCCGCCCAACCTCGCGCAAGCCCTGCGCCCCGAATTCGTCACCGACCTGGGCCTTTTTCCCGACGCCATGCGCTACGAGATCGAACTGACCGTTGACCTCGGCGCGACCACCGTAACTGGTCATGAGCGCGTATCCTACACCAACACTGAGGATGCCCCCCTCGACACCCTCTACCTGCGTCTCTTCCCCAACACACCCGGCTATAGCGGCGCAATGACGACGACGAACATTCTGCTCGATGAACGACCAACCGTACCTCTCGTCGAACTGAACTGCTCCGCGCTGCGCCTCCCCCTCGACCCGCCGCTGGAGCCTGGCGCAAGGCTTGGCCTGACACTCGACTTCACCCTCACCGTCCCCACCAAAGGTGACCAGGGCTACCGACAGTTGGGCTACTACGACGGCGTCCTCACCCTGGCGAATGCCTACCCGCTTATCCCAGTCTACGACGACGAGGGCTGGAACGTCGAATTGGCACCTCCCTACGGCGACGCCGTCTACTCCGAGACGTCTTTCTACACCGTGCGCGTCACGGCCCCGACCCGGATGACGCTCACCACCTCCGGCACTTGCACCGCCCCCACCCTCAATCCCGATGGCAGTAGTACCTGGACCTGCGTTGCCGGTCCCATGCGGGATTTTAACGCCGTCCTGGGGCCGGACTATCAGGTGGAGAGTCGCCTCGTGGAGGGGATAACAGTCAACAGCGTCTTCTACTCCGGACACCCTCAAGGAGGTGAACGGGCGCTGGATTGGGCGGCTGAAGCGGTACACCTTTTCAGCACCCGCTTCGGTCCCTACCCCTTCGCCGAGTTAGACGTGGTGGAAACCCCCACCCGCGCTGGCGGGATCGAGTACCCTGGGCTGGTGGTCATCAACGATGCGTACTACGAAACCCTCAGTGAGCGGATGGAGTGGGTCGTGGTGCACGAAGTAGCCCACCAGTGGTGGTACAGCCTGGTGGGGAACGATCAGGTGGACGAGCCCTGGCTCGACGAGGCGCTGACCCAATACAGCACGCTGCTCTATTTTGAGGATCGTTACGGCACAGAAGTAGCCGCCGATCTGCTGGAGTATGTCTTTCAGCGGCCTTATGAGGGATTGGTGGAGGCCGGGCGCGATGCACCGGTCGGACTGCCGGTCGCCGCCTACAGTGAGGAGGATTACGGAACCGTGGTCTACCGTAAAGGTCCGCTCTACTTCCACGCGCTGCGCCAGGAGGTGGGGGACGAGGACTTCTGGAGGATTCTGCGGACGCACTTTGTCCGCAACCGTTACGGCATTGCCACACCGAAGGATTGGCTGGCGGCCGTGGAATTAGTCACGGGCGATGAGCATCGCACCCTCTACGAGCAGTGGATTATGGGGAAAAAATAGAGCAGCGGCCCCAATTCAGGCCGCTGCCCCCAATCGCCCTGTGCCTTTCCCCGGTGCAATCGCCCACCTGGACGGCTGCTCCGTCTGACCCCCGCCCTCGACTATGAGTAACTGCTAGAAGTAACTGAGGCGTGCTGTGGTGAGGCGACACCGGAAGGCCCCAGAGCGGCTGACTGAACTCTCAATGCTATTTTACGCCAGATTTTTTCCCCTGTCAATAGGGTAAACCTTAAAATTTGCCCTCCGGCAAGGATTGGCAGCGCGGACAGAAGTGTGTGCCGCGCTGGCTCACTCTGATGCGCTCGATGATCGCCCCACAGCGTGGGCAAGGCTGCCCCTCTCGTCCATAGACCGCCAGATGTTGGACGAATTCGCCCGCCCGCCCGTCCGCCTGCCGGTAGGTTCTATCCGGCAGTGTCGTGCCGCCACTGGCGATGGCCTCCCGCAGCACATCCTGAATGGCCCGGTGTAGCCGGCGCACCTCGGCGGGCGTGAGGCTCTCGGCCCGGCGCAGCGGATGGATACCCGACCGCCACAGCGCCTCATCGGTGTAGATGTTGCCCAGGCCGGCCAGGAAGCGTTGATTTAAGAGCAGTGGCTTGATGCGCCCGCGCCGCCGCACCAGCATCTCCTCCAGCCGCGCCGCCGTGAAATCATCCGCCAGCGGCTCGGGGCCCAGTTCGCCCAACACGCCAACCGGATCGTCAACCAGCCATAGCCGTCCAAACTTACGTGCATCCGAAAAGCGCAGGCACCACCCATCATTGAGGAAGAAAAGCACCCGGATGTGCCGGTCATCGGGATATTCCCCCGGCTCCAGCACCAGTTGTCCGGTCATACGCAGGTGGATCAGCAATGTGTCGCCGCTGCTCAGCGCGATCACCACCCATTTCCCTCGCCGTCCTACATCGGTGACCCTCTGACCCGCAAGACGGCTGGCAAAGAGGGTCGGGTCGGGCGAGACGACGCTGCGCGCCCAGCGCACCTCCACCTTGACGATGGTACGTCCAATCAGAGATGCTCGCAACCCTCGGGCCACCGTCTCGACTTCGGGCAACTCAGGCATAGTGTGGCCATTATAAATGCACTTGACCCACCTGTCAAAAACCGCAACTTGCACGAATCGCACAGCCGCATTATACTTGCGACGTGGCTGCCCAGCCCTCCCCAGGTAGTTTGCGGTGCAAAAGGAGGTCGGAGGCCTGGCTTCAGCCGGGAAACTCCCGCCAAATCTGGGCTTCCATCGAGGTAACTGCTCAGCCATCCCCAGGCAGAGCGTTGAAACATGTTCTTTAGGACGCAGATGAACGCTGATAAACGCTGCTTTTTTGATCTTATCTGCGAAAATCTGCGTGAATCTGCGTCCGATTCTGAGTTCGGCGGGGTGGCTGAGTAGTCACCCATCGAGTTCTGCACCGTAAACCAGGTAGAGCGTTGAGACATATCATCAATCGTCAGATGACTTATGACCCACCAGATTCTGATTGTGGATAGCAACACGGCCTTCGCCACCATGCTTCAGGAAAGCCTGGAGCAAGGCGGTGAATATCGCGCCACTATGGCGACCAGCGGGGACGAAGCATTGCAAGCCCTGACCGCCGCCGACTTTGACCTGGCCATCGTGGATCTCGGCCTGAGCGACCCGGATGGGGCCACACTCGCCCGCGCATTGCGGCAGCAACGGCCTGACCTACGGCTGATGCTGATCCCACTCGTGGGGGAGGAACCCCCACCCGAACTGGCCGACCTGGACGTTCAAGGCACGCTGCCCAAGCCCTTTTTCCTCCCCGAACTGCCGGGACGCATCGCCGATGCACTGGCGCGGCCGGTGGGCGGCGGTCTCAGCGTCGCTGAGGCCGTGAGCGTGGAGCCGGAGCCCCCCCCCGACCGGCTGGCTGTGCTGCGCGAGCGTGCCCCAGAGATCGTCCGGGTGATGATTGCACTATCCCAGGAGATCAACGCCGAAGGGGTGATCCTGACCCGTGGGGAGGAGCTGATCGCGCACGCGGGCCGGCTCTCGGCCGGGGAGGCGGAGGCCCTGGCGCATGCCGTCGCCGAAAGTTGGCGCACCTCGGCCCGTGTGGCGCAGATACTGGGTCGAAAACAACTGCGCTTTGAACAGAGCGTGGAGGGTGGTGAGTACGTATTCTACTCGCTGGCCGTCATTGAGGACATCATCCTCTCGACAGCCCTGCATGTCAAGGTGCCGCTTGGCATCATCCGCCATCGGGCCAAGGAGGCGGTGGAAGCATTGCGGGCCCTGATACAGGAAGCAGGAAGGATATGAGAGTATGCCGGATGATCTGTTTATGAGCCAGGATTGAAACATGTCCCACAACAAGAAACTGGTCCTAATTGACGGTCACGCGCTGGCCTACCGTGCCTTCCACGCCTTGCCCGATGATATGAAGACCTCGCAGGGCGAACTAACCAACGCCGTTTACGGCTTCACCTCGATGTTGCTCAATGTCCTGCGCGACGAGCGCCCCACCCACATTGCCGTCACTTTCGACAAAGGGCGCACCTTCCGTCATGAAATCTACCCCGACTACAAAGCCCACCGCACCAAGATGCCCGACGAGATGCGTTCCCAGATGGAGCGTATCCGCCAGGTGGTGGAGGCACTGGGCATCCCCATCTTCGAGCAGGAGGGGTACGAGGCCGATGACTTGTTGGGAGCGCTGGCCCGCCAGGCTGAAGAGCAGGGAGTGGATACCCTCATCGTCACCGGCGATATGGACCTCCTGCAACTGGTGGACGAGCACACCCGCGTTCTCACCTCCCGCTGGCGCTTCTCCGACACAGTGACCTACGACCTGGAGGGGGTACAGCGGCGCTACGGGCTGACCCCGGCCCAACTGGTGGACTTCAAGGCGCTGGTGGGTGATAAATCGGACAACATCCCCGGCGTGCCCGGCGTCGGCGAGAAGACCGCTGCCAAGTTGCTTCAGCAGTACGGCTCGCTGGAGGGCATTTACGAACACCTGAGCGAGGTTCCGACCCGCTTTCGGAAAAAACTGGAGGCGGGGCGGGATCTGGCCTTCCTCAGCCGCCGCTTGGCGACCATCGTGCGCGACGCGCCGGTGCAACTCGACCTCGATACCTGCCGCGTGCGTCCTTTCGACCGCGAGCGGGTGATGGACCTCTTCCGCGAACTGGAGTTCCGCTCGCTGGTCGAACGGCTGCCGAAGCCGGAGTGCACCCGGCCGACCGGGGTGCCCCACCAACTCAGCCTCTTCAGTGAAGCGTCCGCCGCCGCGTCCGCGGCAGCCCCCACCGCCGATTACCAAATCGTCGCCGACGAGGAGGCCCTCCGCCAACTGGTGGCGCGGCTTAAAGAAGCCTCCGTGCTGACGCTCGACACCGAGACGACTCACACAGATCCGATGCAGGCCGAGTTGGTCGGCGTAGCCCTGACCGACGCCCCTCGGCGAGGCTACTACATCCCCATTGCCGCCCCTCCCGGCGACGCCCAATTGCCGCCCGAGGTGGTGCTTGAGGCGTTGGCCCCTTTGCTCGGCGACCCCGCGCGGCCCAAGTACGGCCACAACCTCAAGTACGATCTGACGGTGCTGCAACGGGCCGAGGCGGAGATCGAGGGGCTGGCCTTCGACACGATGATCGCCGAATGGCTCATCAATCCGGCCTCCAAGAACCTGGGGCTCAAGAACCTGGCCTGGACACGACTCAAGCAGCAAATGACCCCCATCGCCGACCTCATCGGCAAGGGCAAGGAGCAGATCACCATGCGCCAGGTGCCGGTCGCACAGGTTGCCCCCTACGCCTGTGCCGATGTGGACATGACCCACCGATTGGTGGCCGTGCTGGAGGCGGAGCTGAAAGAAAAGCACCTCTGGCCTCTCTTCACCGAGGTGGAGATGCCGCTGGTGCCGGTGCTGGCGGCGATGGAGATGGCCGGCGTGCGGCTCGATGTCGCACTGCTGGAGCAAATGTCGCGGGAACTGGCCGCCCGCCTGGGCGAACTGGAGGCCCGCATCCAAGAGATGGTGGGCTACGCCTTCAACGTCAACTCGACCCAGCAACTCTCCGACGCCCTGTTCAGGACGCTGAGGCTGCCCACGCAGGGATTGCGGCGCACCAAATCGGGCCACTTCTCGACAGCCGCCGGAGTGCTGGAGAGACTGCGGGGGAAGCATCCGGTCATTGACCTCATCCTGGAGCAGCGGGAACTGGCCAAACTGAAGTCCACCTACGTGGACGCGCTGCCCCGCCTGGTCAACCCGCGCACCGGGCGGCTGCACACCTCCTACAACCAGACCGGCACGGTGACCGGGCGGCTTTCAAGCAGCAACCCTAATCTCCAGAACATCCCCATCCGCACGGAACTGGGGCGGGAGGTGCGACGGGCCTTCATCGCCGATCCGGGCTGGAAACTGGTCTCCGCCGACTATTCCCAGGTGGAGTTGCGCATCATGGCCCACATCTCCGGCGACGAGGGACTGCTGGGCGCTTTCGCCCGCGGTGAGGACATCCACGCCAGCACTGCTGCCGCTATCCTGGGCGTCCCGCTGGACGGAGTGACCCCCGAGATGCGGCGGCTGGCAAAGACGGTCAACTTCGGCCTTTCCTACGGCCAGACCGCCTACGGCCTGGCCCAGACGACCGGGCTGACGCAGGCCGAGGCCGAGGATTTCATCAAGACCTACTTCGAGCGCTTCCCGAAGGTGCGGGAGTACATTGACCGGACCAAGGCGCTCGCCACGCGGCAGGGTTATGTGGAGACGCTGCTGGGGCGGCGGCGTTACTTCCCCGAATTGCGGCCAGGCAGCCGAGCCACCCACAACGTGCGTCAGGCCGCCGAGCGCATGGCGATCAATGCACCCATCCAGGGCACCGCCGCCGACATCATCAAAATTGCCATGATCCGCCTCCACCGGGCGCTGCGGGAGCGGGGCCTGCGGGCGCGGATGATCCTGCAAGTGCACGACGAACTGGTCGTCGAGGCCCCCGAAGAAGAGGTGGCGACCGTAGCGCCGTTGATGCGCGAGATTATGGAGAGCGCCTTCGAACTCAAGGCCCCGCTCAAGGCCGATCTCAAGGTGGGGCGGAACTGGGAGGAGATGGAACCACTGTGAGGTGAGACGTGCGCGTATTGGCCCTAGATGTAGGCGAGCGGCGCATCGGCGTCGCCATCAGTGACCCCAGCGGCACTATCGCCCGTCCGCTGCAGACATTGGCGCGAGGCTCGCGGGAGGAGGACTTCGCCGCCATCGCCGCACTTGTAGCCGAGCACGGCGTTGGTTTAGTCGTGGTGGGCCGGCCGCTCAGTTTGAACGGGACGGAGGGGCCACAGGCGCGGCGCGTCGCCCGCTATGCGGAGGCACTGACTGCGACGTTGCCCGTCCCCGTTACGGCGTGGGACGAGCGCTTCACGACGGTCACGGCGGAGGAGATTCTACGCCAGACCCGCAGGAAGAAGCGGCGGGCACGGGACAAGGGCGAGGTGGACGCGGTAGCGGCGGCCGTGATCTTGCAGAGTTATTTGGATAGTCAGAACAGCGGATTTCAGGACGGTAACGGATGAAAAATGTAGGCAGGATTATTACTTTTTCTGTGGCGCTGATAGCGATTGTGGGCGCAGGGGGCGGCATCGTCTGGTTTCTTACCCATTCCGCATCCGGTGGAGGAAACATCTCCATCGGCCTGTGCGGCATACCCTCGCCCGATGATTTCTTCATCGGCCTCTACCTCGATGCCCACGCGGCCGAACTGGAGCAGCCGGCCGGCGACGACGACACCTCGGTCACCTTCATCATTGAACCGGGAGAGACGGCGGTGGAGATCGCTGCTCGGTTGGAGCGAGAAGGGCTGATCTCCGACGCCGAACTGTTCCGCCGCTACGTGCAGTATCACCACCTGGACGCCGGCATCGAGGCCGGGGAGTTCACCCTGCGCCAGACGATGACCATCCCCGAGATCGCGCAGGCGTTGCAGCGGGGACAGCGCCCAGAGCAAACCGTCACTGTTCAAGAGGGACTGCGACTGGAGCAGGTCGCCGCTGCGGTGGCGGCCCAGACAAACATCCCCGAAGATGAGTTCCTCCGGTTGGCTAGCGACGGCTGGAGGAATACAGACCTGGCCTCTTATCCCTTCCTGGCCGACCTTCCCCTCACCGCAACGCTAGAAGGGTTCCTCTTCCCGGAGACCTATCGCCTGCCCGAGGAGGCCACCGCCGCCGACCTCCTCGGCCGGATGCTCTCCACCTTCGACGCGCGCGTGACCCCGGAGATGCGGACCGCCGCCGCCGAGCGAGGACTGAACGTCTATGGACTGGTCACGCTGGCCTCCATCGTCGAACGAGAGGCTGTGCTGGACGAGGAACGCCCGCTCATCGCCGGGGTCTACTACAACCGGCTGGAGGCGGGTTGGTTCCTTGATGCCTGCCCCACCGTACAGTACGCCCTTGGTTCTCCCGATGACTGGTGGCCCCGATTCACCCTGGAGGCGACAGAGGTGGATTCCCCTTATAACACCTACCGTAACCTCGGCCTGCCCCCCGGCCCCATCTGCAGCCCCGGTCTGGCCTCGATCCAGGCGACCGCGTACCCGGCCGAGAGTGATTATTTCTTCTTCCTCGCCGACTGCACGAAGAACGACGGCAGCCACCTCTTTGCCGTGACGCAGGAGGAGCATCTGCGCAACTACCGGATGTGCGGCGGTGAAGCACCTTGACGGTCAGTGGAGCAGGATGCAGGACGCAGGATGCAGGATGCAGGATACAAGATGCAGAAATCTCGCTTCTTGCCTCCTGCTTCTTGCTTCCTGCTTCCTATTTCTTACCTCCTGCTCTTCGCCCCTTGCCCGCTTCCCCGGCACGGTGCGTCCGACGGTGAAGATCGGGCTGGTCGCCCCGTTCGAGGGACGCTACCGCTACATCGGCTACGAGGTCATCTACGGCGTGCGGCTGGCGCTGCGGGAGGCCAACCACGCCGGCGGTGTGGGGGGCTACAACGTCGAACTGGTGGCCTACGATGACGGGGCCGATCCCACGATGGCATCCGAGCAGGCCCGCAAACTGGCCGTTGATCCGGAGGTGGTCACCGCCATCGGCCACTTCCGCGAGGAGACAACCGCCGCCGCCCTGAGCGCCTACGCCGAAGCGGGCATCCCCCTCGTCGCCCCAGCAGTGCTCGACCCGGCGCTCACACAGGGGGAGGCGCAGTTCTACCGTCTGGGGCCTGCCGCCGACACACTGGCCCGCGTCCTGCTGGATCACGTTGGGAGAGACGACGTGGTCGCGCTGGTGAGCGACGGCGGCCCGCTAGGCGCGGCACTGGTCGAGGCGGCCTCACAGCAGGGAATAAAGGTCTCGACCGCCGTTTCCCCCGATGCCGGGGATTGGTTGGGGGAAATGCTGGCCTCCGGTGCGGATGCAGCCTTCTGCGACGCCGCCCCGGTGACGGCGGGCGAGGTGGTCGCAGCGTTGCGCGAGGCCGGATGGGAAGGGGACTTCCTGGGCGGGCCGGATTTGGCCGCCAGCGACTTCGCAGCCGTGGCGGGTCAGGCCACCGAGGGCACGCTCTTCGTCACGCCGTATCCCTTCCCGGCGGATGTCTCTGGCAGCGGGGACTTCATTGCCGCATACCAGAATGTCTCCAACGGCACGCCGCCCGGCCCGCTGGCCCTCTCGGCCTACGAGGCCACCTGGGTGCTGCTGGAGGCGCTGGAGCGGGACATCGCCGCCCACGGGAAGCCCACACGGGAGGGAGTGGCGGCGGCGCTCCCCGCCACTGAGCGCAAAGGGCTGCTTGGCCGCGTCACCTTCGACAATGAGCACAATTGGGGCGATGTGCCGCTATATTGGTATCGCACCTCAGCCGCTGAGGGTAGGGCAGTTTTGCTGACCGCCCAGGAGTGATGTCCCAATACGGGGCTGCCGGTTTGGGCATCGGTGTGATGCGAGCCTGAAGCAAGCCGCACCCGCAGGGCCGCGTGAGAAAGTGTCAACTCATTCTGAACCATCCCGAAGCCGGACGTCCCACTGATTTTAGCCACACCCTCCCCATACCTTGCAGCGTACACAGGCCTGGACCCGGCGCTAGGCCTATACCGAGGGAGGGCCTTCTCCAGCAAAAAGCCCCGGCGAAAGCCGGGGCTTTAGTGCGTGCCTACACCCGTGCCAACTGCCTGGCCTGCGCCTCCGCATTGTACGAACTCCGCACCAGCGGGCCGCTTTCGACCCAAGCGTATCCCATCTCATAGCCTCGCTCACGGAACATCTCAAACTCCTCCGGCGTGTAGTAGCGGGCGATGGGAACGTGCTGCCTGGTGGGCTGCAGATACTGGCCGATGGTGAGGATGTCCACGTCCAGTTCGCGCAAGTCGCGCATCACGTCCAACACCTCGTCCACGGTCTCCCCCAGCCCGACCATCAGGCCGCTCTTGGTGATCGCCTCCGGCCACAGCACTTTGGCGTTGCGCAACACGGCCAGCGACCACTCGTAGCGGCACTGGGGCTGCACGGGGCGGAAGAGGCGCGGCACCGTCTCGACGTTGTGATTGAGGATGTCCGGTCGCTCGTCCATCACCGTCTTCAGTGGCTCGATGCGCCCGCGAAAGTCGGGGATGAGCACCTCCACCGTACAGCCGGGTTGGAGGGCACGGATGCGGCGGATGACGGCGGCGAAGACGGAAGCCCCGCCGTCGGGCAGGTCGTCCCGATCCACTGAGGTGATGACGGCGTGCTTGAGTCCCATCGCCTGCACCGCCTGGGCCACGCGCTCCGGCTCGTCGGGGTCAAGCGGGACCGGGCGGCCGGTCTTGATGTTACAGAAACGGCAGTTGCGGGTGCAGGTATCGCCGAGGATAAGGAAGGTGGCGGTGCGATGGCTCCAGCACTCGCCGATGTTGGGGCAGTGGGCCTCCTCGCAGACGGTGTGCAACGCCTTGGCCCGCATCAGCCGCTTGAGCCAATGGTACGTTTCGCCCATAGGAGCCCGCACCCGCAGCCAGGGCGGGCGGCGCTGTGGACGCGGGGTAGGTTCTGGCATCGCCTCAATTCGACCCATAGTCCACCTCCATTTATCTCACTCGAGTCCCAACCTGGCGTGGGCGAGAACCCAAACGGCGGCTACCATATCCACGTGCAGCTCAACGAGCGGGGAAGGGGCAGCGGTCGTCTTCTTGACCTCTCCTCATCCATACC
>Ga0164311_10001872_pt1 | contig 10613 bp, 9 predicted proteins | sample GuaBasSedimGuay2_FD_121796 | JGI IMG/M metagenome (GOLD analysis project Ga0164311, IMG submission 121796) | Subseafloor sediment microbial communities from Guaymas Basin, Gulf of California, Mexico - Guay2, Core 4569-9, 9-12 cm | ecosystem: Environmental > Aquatic > Marine > Hydrothermal vents...
CTTTAAATACATGATTAATAGATGTTTAACACGGGGGATGCTAAGCGGGGATGCCCCCCCGAAAAGGGGGTCGAAGGACCGCTTAAGCGACTAATTCTCTTCCTTCTGTGTAGGCTGATAACGCGAGTAAAGTGAGTGCTGTTGTTAGAAATACTGCTAGGTCTAGTGGTCTATAGGCTAGTAGTAGAAATCCGCTGTATGTGAGTATGCTAGCTGAAACTAGTTCAAGGAATACATAGGTTTTGAGTAGTTTACTTAGTCTTAGTGTTTTTCCGGTAATGTAGAAAAGGTATAGTGAGTAAAGTACGCCGAGAAAAGGGACTACAGAAGGCATGTATGCTAAAAGATTATTTAAGAAAATATGCTTAGGTTTTCTTATGATTAATAGCGGACTATACTCTCTTCTCTTCTTCTCTCCTCTAAGCGAACCAACTACGAGTGCTAAAAAATTTAGTCCAAACAACAGTATTGTGTACATTAAGTCTGCTGAACATATCATTATTTCACGAGAACCTTCACTTTTCGAGCTAACTCTAGCGCCTCAAAGTATGTTTCTTCATATAGTCTGCCCACTTTATCTATAGAGTATTTTTCTACGGCTTTTTTCCTAGCATTTAAAGACATTTTCGACCATAGGCTAGGAGACTTCAGTAAAGACGCTACTGCTTCAGCGAGCTCCTCTGAGTCTCCTGGCTCAACTAGCAGGCCGTCTCTGCCCTCAGCTATTATTTCAGGTACTCCTCCTACTCTTGTAGCTACAACCGGTGTTCCCGAAGACAAGGCTTCTAGTAAGACGACACCAAAGCTTTCTCCAGCTAAACTCGGTAAGGTAAATACCTTTACTTCAGAAAATAGGGAAGGCTTAGTTTCCTCGCTTACAGCTCCTAGGAAAACAATATTGTCTATGTCTGAAGCCAGTAATCTGAGGAGAGGCTCCATGTAGCCCTTACCCCCTATGACTAGCTTTACTTCTAGGCCTCTGCGCTGAAGTATTTTAAAAGCCTCTATCAGTATGTGTACTCCCTTTCTGCGCACTAGACGCCCTACATATAGTATACTGTTATCTCTCTCAACTAGTCTCGGCTTAAATCTCTCAGTATCTACTGCATTCGGTATAACTTTTACTTGAGTCTTTATTCTGAGAAAGTCTCGAATAAAGTTTGCTGCAGCAATACTCACTGCAGTCACGATAGTTGGTCTCAAGAGCCATCTATATGGAGTAATATAGGATATTTTTAGCCAGTACTCTACATCACCTGCCGGGGGAAGCGAGTGATTAGTAAGAACACACGGCACCCCTAGTTTAGTGCAGGCTCTAACAGCGAGTACAGATAGCGGTGTAAAAGAATGGTGTACGTGAACTACGTCAGGCTGTATTCTACTTATAGTTCTTTTTACTTCCCAGAAACAGGGAGGCACAACGTAGTGTTCAAAAGGAATAATACTTCTAACTCTAATAGCATTGCCTCCACTCTCCCCCTCTTTATGTAGTACTACAACACTATGTCCTCTTCTTTCAAGCCACTTTGATAGTAGAGCTACTTGAGAAGACACTCCACCGAAGTTACGTGGAGACCACTCGGAAACCATTAGAATCCTCAAGTTCCTCACCTCAGTCCATTATTTGTATTCAGGAACTCAGCTATCTCAGCTAAAACAAGTCTCTTAAGAAAGTCTCGTACAATAGGATCACTTATCTTCGAGGCGACTATAAGATACTTTCTTAAAAGAGAATCTGCTCTCTCGACAATACTATTCTTAGCAGTCTCACGAGTCTTCTCAACAATACTTCTAGCTAGTCTCTGCACATCATCTTTAAGGAAAAGCATTATTCTCTGCTTATGCCTAGGATCCCTGACTCTTTTAACTAGGCCTGCCTCCGTGAGCTTCTTCAAGACCTCAATCATCTTGACTTTCGAAATCCTGCCCCTTAGTCTGCGGTAAAGCTGATTAACACTAATACTAGGCGTCTTGAAAATAGCATAGAGAACCATAAACTCCTCATCCTCTAAGCACATACTGGTTTACAGATATACCGGTATGCTATATAAATAAATCTCTAAAGTCAGCTTGTTCAAGTTAGTAAAATATTCTAGTTCCCTTTAGTAACAGCGTGCTCATAGATGAAGCCGCACTACTAGCTGAGAGAAAAGCTCGCGACTTAAATTTAGAGACTGTTGACACCATTATAGGTGTAAAATACTGCTATGTATCAGTAAGAGGCTCACTTGGACTAGAAGCTGGAGTGTCTTTTGTGCCGCTAGAAGACTTAAACTGCACAGAACCTCTGTTTGAGCCTCCTTCTCCCAGCAATATAGTTGAGTATGCTTCATCAACTAACCCCCTATGGAAGACAGCTGCTGTCGCGTATATTAACGCGGTTTCACAGTACCTTTTATGGAAATTAAATCATATTAACGAATTTAAATTAGTTTCATTAAACTTAATAGACATGCTCTCAGAGCTCATAGAGCCCGAGAATACCGTCGTTGTTATAGGGAATATGGAACCTATTGTGAGGAAATTAAAGAATACTTGCAGAGAGCTATATGTTCTTGAAAGAAATCCTAAAATGCGCGTAGGAGAAAATGTTTACGCAGATACTGCTGCTCCAAGACTTTTAGGAAAAGCTGATGTCGTTATAGTAACTGGAGCTACGTTAGTAAACGATACAATAGACCATGTACTAGCACTATCGAGTAAAGCTAGATTCAAAATAGTAGTTGGACCAACTGCTGGCATTTACCCCGAGATATTTTTCAAGTATGGAGTAGACTACGTAGCTTCACTTAAAGTAGTAGACTACGAGAAAGTAAAGAAGTGTATTATGCTGGGAGGCGGTAGGTGGAACTTCGGAAAATGGTGTAAAGACTACGTGTTCTCATCTAAGTAATCAATATATACTTTGTATACAATATATACATGTGGTAGTCATAAGAGTCTCTGAGAGTACAAAGAAGGAATTAATTAGATTTATCGCAAGACTAGAGGCGAAACTTGGTCGGAGAGTAAGTATGGATGAGGCTATAAGATTTCTTTTATTTAGTAGAGTTAAGAGACCTGAATTACTTGAAATAGCGTGCTCCCCGATTAATGGAGAAAATCTTGTCGAGGAATTGTATGAAGAGAGGCGAAAGGATGAAGAAAGAGTTAAAAGGAAGTATGGTCTTTGATGCTAGTGTCATAATAGAGCTTTTAGCATCTACTAAAAGAGGTAAAATTGTCGAAGAGAAACTTAAATCAGGTGAGCTTTTCGCTTTCACTACTGAGCTAGATATAACGGAAGCATTATATATTCTATGTAGAAAAATAGGTTTTAATAATGCTTTAATAAAAATTAATGCACTGAAAAGATCAGGATATATTGAAATATTTGAAATATCTCCTTTAGTTGAAACAACTGCTCTATATAAATGTAGTAGAGCAATAGCTCTATCAGATTGCCTTACTCTAAGCTTAGCTAAGTACTTGTCACTACCAGCACTTTTTGCTCGTAAAGAAAAAGAACTATTAAGAGAAATGAAAAAGAAGCCTTTTGATATAGAGATACTGTTCTTAGAGGAGATGGTTTAGCTACTTACAGTACTTCTGATATTTTCACAAGCCTCTTTTCTTCAGCTGACTTCAGTGCAGCTTCTAGTATTGCTTGAAGCATAATCATTTCTTCAGGCTTAGTTAAGGGCTCTTCTTTCCCAAGAATAACGTTAACGAAGTGCCTTGCCTCATTTTCTACAGGCTTCTCTTCTCCTACTTCAAGTTTAGTGTCTACTAGCACACCGTTCTCCTCACTGTAGATTGAAGCTTCTCTATAGTTTATTCCTCCCTTATCTCCCATAATCACTACATTGTAGTCACCTCGACTAATGTGTCCAGCCCACCCTGCCTCAAGTATAGTTGTAGTACCGTTCTCCATCTTAATGAAAGCTACAGCCCAGTCCTCAACAGTAAACGGTCCACCGGGCACAGGCTTACCCCAAGTCCCTTTACCCAGCCCCTTTGGCCCTAGTTTAGCGTAAGTCGACGCGAGGACTTCTTTTGCTTTAAAGTCGTTTATAATCCAGAGGGATAGATCAAGCATGTGTACACCTATGTCGTATAGAGGTCCTGCTCCAGCCTGCTCTTTAATAGTAAACCAGCTTCCATAGCCAGGAATTCCTGCTCTCCTAATCATGTAGGCTTTAATGAGGTAAGGTTCACCTATTTTTCCTTTAAGAACATAGTTTCGGAGAATACTACTTAGCTTCCTAAACCTCCAAGTCAGTCCTATGAGGAGCTTTCTGCCATACTTTCTGCTAGCTTCAAACATCTCCTTCACTTGTTTAGCTGATATAGCTGGAGGCTTCTCACATAAGACATGTTTTCCTTCCCTAAGAGCATCAATAGTCATCTGGTAGTGGAGATAATTTGGTGTAACAACAACTACTCCGTCAATATCTTTACGCGAAATTAAGTCATGGTAATCTGTATAAACATGCTCTATCTTAAGTACTTCTCTGGCATACTTAACTTCCTTTTCATCTATATCACATACAGCAGCTACTTCTGCTCCCACTTTCCTAAAAGCGTTTACGTGAATCTTACCCATAGTGCCGCATCCAATTACTCCGACTCGCACCGTAGCCATTTTACCACGTAGTCTTATCTCTAGTCTAGTATAAAACACCTTATCTAAACTCCTACATTATCCTACTTAAGTAAGAATTAAATCCTTAAACACAAGATAATATCCGTTATGTCCACTGATCTTATTATCAGAGACTTCAGAGATGAAGATGCTCCTAGTCTAGCGCAAATGCTTAATGAAAGTGAGGAGGGCTGGCCCGGCGGCTTCACTGGTGGAGTGAGACTTACTCCCCAGGCTCTCTTAGAGAAGCTAAGAGGAATAGATGCTATTGCTCTCCTAGTAGCTGAAACTGAGAACAAGATTGTCGGCTACTTAGAGCTAACTAAACACTGGTCTAGTGAAAACGCTGCCTACATTGCCTTAATAAATGTTCACCCGCAGTACAGGGGAAGAGGCATCGGTACTAAGTTAATTAAAGAAGCCCTCAAGAGATGTTTTTCAGCTGGAGTAGATAGAGTAGACTTACATACATGGTCTGGCAACAGAGCAGTTAGACTATATAAGAGAACAGGGTTCTTCTGGGTACCTGAGACCAGTGTCTACATGCAGAACTATCTTCCGCAAGTATTGAAGAATCCTATTGCAGCTAAGTTCTTTGAGAAGCATCCAGGCTACCTATACAGGTTTAAGAGAGATCTGAGAGCTGAGGAAGACGACTTAAAGTACCGTGGGAAGAGCGTCTACATCTATGAGTGGGAGGCGGATAGCGACTACTTGAAGATAATAGTAGACAGGTATGGCTGGAGCATATGTGGAGTAGAGTGGAGCAGCGGACTAGTAGAGTGTATTGCCGAGGAGAGAGCAGTAAAGGGGTATCCCTTCAGCGTAGAGTGGAGGATAGTAAATAGGTCGAAAGAGCCCTTCAAAATAGTACTTCTACCTGAAGCAGATACAGGAGTAAAGTTGCTGGAGAAACCTCCCTCAAGCCTAGTAGTAAGTCCAGGAGAAGAGAAAGTAGTGAGAAGCAGAGCTGTAGTAGACTTAGAGGCTGAAGAAAAGCCTAGAGACGAGGCCTCCCGTAGAATAAAATCAACTATAGTCCTTAACGGCACGGCACTTACTCTCTCTACAGGATTCGAAGAAAAGCCTCCACTAGAAATAAAGGTTCTCACCCACCCCTCTTACCCTCCTCTATCAGAAAGTACTCTACTCTTAAACTTCCTCAACAATTTTAAGAAGAAAATCAGAGGAAAAGTAAGTATAATAGCTGAGAAAGGACTAAAAGTAGAGCCTAGAGAATATCTCCTTGAAGCAGAAGCTGAAGAAGAAATCACGCTACCACTAAAAATCTCAGTAGTAGACCCTAATCTCCGAAAAGCTAGAATTCTAGTATCCTACGACGTCGAGGGAATAAAGGCTCCGCCAAAGCCTATATACGTTACTGTAACTAGACCCGGAGAAGCAGTAGGCTACATTGATAGAAAGGAAAAGAAAGCAGTAGTAGATATGGGAAGCTATTTCTTTAAAGTAGACTTCAGAGGACTTAAAATTGAGGTAGTAAGGAAAGTAGACGAGGAGCCGCTATGTTTCATTGATGGCGAGAGCATAGGTCCACCATTCTGGCCTAGTGAACTAGGACGTAAGCTCTATGAAGTAGAGCTACTAGAAGACAAAAGGATAAGACTAGTCGCTAAAGCTGGACTAAAGAAGGTACCGGGCCTTGAGCTCGTTAAAGTAATTGAAGTACTTAATCCATCTCCTCTTCTAAAAATATCTTATAGGCTAGTGAATACCTCTTCTTTAGAAAAAGAGCTCAGACTGAGAGTAAACATGAATATGAATACATGGGAGGCTGAGAAGCTACTAGTGCCTCTCCGAAACAAGGTAGTAGAGTATCGAGTTATTGCAGGAGACTTCCCTGGAAGCAGAGGAGACTTACCCACAGAGCCTACTGAGTACTCTGAGTGCTGGTCATGCTACACTACAAGAAAAGGAGAATTAGTTGGAGTAGTATGGAGTAAAGAAAATGTACATGAAGTAGATTTCTCGTGGGGAAGACTACCTAGACTAACATACTCAATCAAACTGAAACCTCACTCTGCCACTGAGCTACCTCCCCTCTACCTTTATGTGGGAAAAGGCTCTTGGAGAAATATTCAATCTCTCTACAGAGAACTAGTAGAGAGAAGGGAACCAGAGCCGACTACCTACAGTAAAGCGAAGCCAGTAGAGTTGAGGACAGAGCCCCTATTCCTTGAAGACACTACTTCAAGTCAGGTAGACCTAGTACTAGTTAAGCATAGGGCGAAGAAGCTTAAGGGAGTAATTAAACTGAGATCTAAAACTCTTAAGATAACTCCAAGTGAAGTAACTGTAGAAAGCCTAGAGGATAAAGTTCTACGAAAGAAGCTGGCTCTAGAGGCTTTGATTAAAGACGTGTTCTGCCATTACATAAACTATGAGCTATACTCGAACTACGGAGTGATTAGAGGAAAAATACCGTTAATAGTCTTGAGCCGTGGAGGAGAAGTCTCAGTAAAGGTCTCTAATAGTAAAGCAGTAGTAGATAACGGACTGCTTGTAATGAAGATAGACGCAGAGTTTGCTGGAGCACTCTACGAGCTAGTAGACAAGAGGACTAATGCTAATAACCTCTTCTCATCTTACCCGAAGCCAAGACCATTCCTCTGGTATAATCCGTGGTTCGGCGGAGTAAGGCTTAGGAGAGGCTTTGGTAGAGACTATTTATGGAAAGAAAAGTGGCTTATCCAGGAAGCATCAATAGGCTCTTGGAGAGGAGTTAAAGTCTACACGAAGATAAGTCATGAGAAAAACAAGGTGCTTAAAGGCATTACACTCGAACAATACTATCTCACTGTACCTAACAGCAGTATAGTCCTCTTGTACACTAAAGTAGTAAACACTAGCAGGAGGTACTTTGACCGCGAACTATTATTAACGCTCTTCACTTCTCCTGGAGGAAAACACGGTACTGGAGCAATAGTGCCTTACACTGACGAAATATACGAAAAGACAGTATATGAGCACGAAATAGCCTACCCTGCTACCAGTAGAGAATACGTAGTAGTATACAATGAAACAGCAGCCCTAGCTTTAGTGAAACCAGAGCGCAGAGACATAGTTCTAGGAGCAGCAGTCGGCGAAGAAAAGACATGTAGCCTCTACGTAGCAATGTCTCCCTTAGACTACATTAAGCCAGGAGAATCATACAGCTTCTACGTGTTCCTAGTATTAGCTAAAAATAAGGAAGAAGCAGAAACATACAAAGTACTATCAAAGATGAAATACTAGAAGACAGCTCTCTTAACGTAAATATAGACTACAACAGCTCCCTTTAAGCTAAGGCTACTTCAGCTTTACTTAAAGTACTAGCTCAGCCACCGGCCTCTATCCTCGCCTTAAACAATCACTACCTACTATACTTTATTCTACAAGAAATATTTCACATAACAACTAGGGCTCAAGTATACGGTATTTTTATTTCAGAATTTTACAATAACTTTACGGTAAATACACTTACTCAGGGGATATCGTTGATCTCAGTTATAGTCCCCACAAAAGACAATGAAAAAACTATAGGAGCACTACTAGAGTCTCTAAGAAAACAAGAATACAGAGATTTTGAAGTAATAATAGTTGATAGCTCTAGTGATAGCACACCGCTAATAGCATCAAAGTATACTTTCACTAAATTGTTGAAAATACCGCCAGTAGGAGCAAACGCTGCCCGAAATCTAGGCGTTAAAAACGCTAAGGGTGAAATAATAGTATTTACTGACGGAGACTGCCGCGTTCCTCCAGACTGGCTTAAGAAAATACTAGAGTTCTTCGAGAAAAACAAGACAGTAGACGTTGTAGGAGGCTCAGTCTACACAGCTAAAGAACTCAGAGGAAACTTGATTGCAGACTACTACAATGAAGCTCTGTGGCCCATGATGCCTATTTATCCGAGCGAAGCAAAAGTAACTAAAGAAAACTTCCACAAAATAAGAGTCCCCAATAGCAACAATCTCGCTTTTAGGAGAAGAGTCTTTGATGAAGGCTTCTTATTTAATGAAGAGTTTAAAGGAGGATATGAGGAAACAGAGCTACTTTGGAGGCTCTGCCTTAGAGGATACGATATAAGAGTATTTCCTAAAATTGTAGTAGAGCATTTTCATACAAAAAGTTTAAGAAATCTTTTGAGGAGAGCTTTCAGCTATGGACGAGGCCACTACCTCTTCTACTTAAAGTATAGAGACTGTCCTCTCGCTCTCTACGGTATGCTCAGTGCTATAGCCATCTGCCTATTCGATATATTACTCATTTTAGCTACTTTAGCTAACTGGTGGCATGTATTTTTAGTTATTCCTCTAGCGTATTCTGTTTTAGTAGCACTGTATTTCAGAAAAATTAGGAGATTGAGGTCGCTGACATATCCTCTGCTAGACTTTATCTTTTATACTGTAATGGCTTTAGGAGTATTTAAGGGTGTAGTAGACTACAGTATCTTACATAGAAGCTAAACACTCGTGTAGAGAATTTTTCAGACTTAATTTACATGAAATATCTTTCAGAAAGGGAAAGTTAATATTTCAGAAAGGAGAAGACTTTATTGATATAGATGACCAGAAATGGAAGGAGCGGGGTTACTTCAGCTATCTCCGGGATCAGACTTTTACTGAGAAACCCTCTCTTCAGATTAGCGATAAAGCCTCTTTCAAAAGAAATATGCATTAACGGTGAGAAAAGAAAGGTGGCTTACGAGGCTCTAAGACTTATAGTGGAAGACACTTCTGAGACATGTCTAGTAGCTAGGTTTTATGCAAAAATGCTCGAAATATTGTTTAACGCCGCTATAAAATACTTTAATGGAAATAAAGACGAGGTTTACGAGGCTCTCAAAGACCCTTCAATAAGACGAGGTCTAGCACTAGTGCTCGAAGGCCTAGCTACCTACGGTATTACTATTCCTCAGAGACTACCAGCACCATTCCTCATAGTCTGGAATTTCACAAACATGTGCAACTTAAGGTGTAAGCACTGCTACCAGAACGCCTCCAGCCGCTTAATAAACGAGCTTTCTCTTAAAGAGAAACTAAATGTAGTCAATCAGCTAGATGAAGCTGGAGTCGCCGCACTAGCTTTCTCTGGAGGAGAGCCTACTATTCATCCTCACTTCCTTCCAGTACTTAGAAAAGCAGTTGAGTCTGGAATGTATACAGCACTAGCTACGAATGGCTTAAAGTTAGCTGACCGGAATTACGCTAAGTTACTTAAAAAGACAGGCTTACGTTACGTTGAAGTAAGCATTGATTCAGCAGACCCAGATAAACACGACTCCTTCAGAGGTCTAAAGGGAGCCTGGAGGAAAGCTATTCAAGGAGTAAAAAACGCTGTAGAACTCGGATTCTCGACAGCAATAGCTACTACCGTAACTAAAATGAATTTAGATGAAGCACTCGATATAATCGATTTAGCAGAAGAACTCGGAGTAGAAAGAGTAATTTTCTTCAACTTCATTCCAGTAGGCAGAGGAAAAGACATAGCTGAACTCGATTTAACTCCAGAGGAGAGAGAAGAACTATTACGTAAACTATACCTCGAAAACAAGCATAGAAAAGTACAAGTATTCAGTACAGCACCACAGTTCGCCCGAGTCTCTCTCGAAATGAGTGGAGGAAAAGATGTTGCACCCACACACTTCTATGTACGAGGAGACCCTATTGTAGCAGCTCTAGCAGAGTACATTGGAGGATGCGGAGCAGGCAGAATATACGCAGCAATAGAGCCAAACGGCGACCTAACACCATGTGTCTTCATACCAAACATAGTTGTAGGAAACCTTAAGGAAGAAAAATTCTCTACCCTATGGAAAAATGCATCAGTGTTTAAGGCCCTTAGAGACAGGAATAGACTCGAAGGGAACTGCAAGCACTGCCCATATAAATATGTCTGCGGAGGATGTAGAGCAAGAGCATTATCCTATACTGGAAACATCTTAGGACCAGATCCCGGATGCATAAATAACGCTGAATACTTCAAGACC
>Ga0164311_10001873_pt1 | contig 10609 bp, 9 predicted proteins | sample GuaBasSedimGuay2_FD_121796 | JGI IMG/M metagenome (GOLD analysis project Ga0164311, IMG submission 121796) | Subseafloor sediment microbial communities from Guaymas Basin, Gulf of California, Mexico - Guay2, Core 4569-9, 9-12 cm | ecosystem: Environmental > Aquatic > Marine > Hydrothermal vents...
GCTGGAAGAGGCTATTTTAAAGCGGAGATCTGTGAGGAAGTATTCGTCTCCAAAACTTTCGCTGGAGGAGTTGAGCTACGTCCTCTACTATTCTGGCGGTAGAGCGTGGATGGGAGATAGGCCCTACGCGCCTCCTAATCATACTTACCGTCTCGACGTATACGTGGTTGCTGGAGGCGTGGAAGGGTTAGCTCCTGGCGTCTACATATATGATGGTAGGGAAAACGCGTTAGTTTTAGTTAGAGAAGGAGATTTGCGAAGATATCTCTATAAAGCTTGTCTAGGTCAGGAATGGGTGCTCGAGGCTCCGGCGAGCGTAGTGCTAGCTTCGAAGCCTAAAGACGATAGATGGTATTTAGATGTTGAAGCTGGCATGATCGGGCAAAACGTGTATTTAGCGGCTACGAGTATAGGATTGGGGACAGTGGCCGTTGGGGCTTTCTACGATGGTGAAGTCGCCGCGGTTTTAGAAATCGATACAGTTCCCTTGTACGTTATGCCTCTCGGCAGATTAGGGTGAAGCTAGGTAAGCCATGCTTATAAAGTCGTAGAGTCCATCCACCACTTCATCGCATGTAGCGCTTTTTTCAAATATCCTAATAATGTCCTTTTTTAACAACGATGGTAGGTAGCTCATTACTATGGAGATCCTTCTTTTGGCTTCTTTAATCCCTCTTTTAGCGTAGGGCAGGGCCATTATGGCGGGGTAGATAAAGCTGAGGAGAGTTAATGCCCCTATTTCATCTCTTACAAGCATTGCTCTACTAAAGTCTCTAATATTTTCTAGTCTCCATGCGATCATATCGCTTAGCATAGGGTCGAAGTATTCGTAAAGCTCGGCTTCAGCTAATTTCTCGTGTATTTTAAGAAATCTCCTAGTTTTATGGAATAAGAGTTTCAACTTATTGCATGGCTTGGCCGGAGACTTCTCTCCTAGGAGAGAATAACAAAGAGATTCGGCAAACATTCCCTTCCAGAACCTCTTGTCTCTCTTCCTCCAATTCTCTTCCACGACGAGTATTAACATCTTATTTTCTTTCCAGAAAATTATAGTAGATTGTCCTCTCTTAAAGATATCATAGTAATCCGCGTATAGAGGCTCGAGATCTTCTACCCTACCAAAGAGATATAGCGCGATATCCTTCTCTTCTAAACCGAGCTTATTTTCCAGTTTTTCATATTCAGTTTTAAAGAATTCTTTAAAACTTTCAGATGCGTTAAAGTTTTCTAGCTTGAGCATTTAACTCCATAAAAATTTCGAAAATGTAAGATAAAAGTATTTGGTTAAAACTTCAATAAGGTGAGATAGTTTCTGCCAAACTTCTTTTCTACTCGTATATATCCCTTCTCCTCTAACCTTCTTATATTCCTCCAAAGTGTAGTTGTGGGCTGATCAACCATTTTAGCTATCTCACTTTGAAAAGCCCGTCCACCTAGAGCTTTTAACGCGTTGAGTATCTCAACTTCTTCATACCGTAATTCCTCGCTCATCTCGCTTCTTCTACTACGAAGCAGTAGCACTGCAATTATGAGTACGACGCCTATAGCTCCCCCTACAATATAAAACAGGGGGAATTCTGATTCTCCTCCCTGGCCGGGAACCCCTTCACCCTCTTCCACTTCTCCTGGTTTAGTAGTTTCTTGACTAGGTTGTTCAGCTGACTCTTCCTGGCTTATCTCCGTCTGATTTGTCGAAGGCTGTGTGGTTTGATTTACCTGCGGCTGCTCTTCTTGAGTTTGATTAGTAGATGGAGGAACTATTGGAGGAGGTATTATATAGCCAATCTTTACGAATCCCTTAGGCATAATTAGAACTGGCGATTCGCCACGCATATCTATAAGTAACGGAATTTCGCTTAACTCAACTATTAGAGATTTTTCTGGCAATACTATCTCAGAGTCTACGGGCAACTGGGCTTCGAGAAGCCATGTATCTCTCTCTTTATAGGTTAGCGATGCCGTGATGTAGGTAATGTTTATGGCGCGCGAATCCACAGCTATAACTTCAATCACGTTATCTTTGAGCTCGTAGGCTAAAGGTTCTCCACGTTCATCTAATACAAAGATTATATAGTCGGCGCTCGGCTCTCCTATTAAGCTAACGTTTACCGTATAGGTTTCCTCCGGCAATCTAATATACATGGAGACCAGCACGTAACCTTCAGGGTAAACTACGAGGCCGCACTTCTCAATAGTGTAGCCTGCTTGGGCTTTTACACTATAGGCTAGAAAAAGAAGTGCAATTACTATTGTAAAGATTTTAAGTTTCGTCTTTGACATACCCGTATCAACTTTGCTAAGCCTACGATTTAAAGTTGATTATGGCTTATGTCCTTTACCCTTGCCCTTTTCGCTGCCACCTGAGTGAGATGGCGGCTCTACTGGCGGTTCGAATGGCGGTTCGAATTTCTTGCCCTTCCCTAAGCCTCCCTTGAAGCTTAGTATCTCGTGCATAGCTTTCTTCAACTCGGCGAAGAAATTCGCTATTCCTTTCATTCTAAACTTTATCATTAATTCTTCGAATATGTAGTCTATCATTGTAGCGTTTTCGCCGAATTTTTCTAATGCAAACTTTTTCATCCTAACTACAGTTAGGAGCGCGCTTATCTTATGCAATTCGGCGTTTACATGGGCAATTCTTTTCCTTACTTCTCCGAGTATACGTGCCGCTTCAGTCACATTTCCAGCTTCAGCAAGAGTTTTACCTTCTTCAATTAGGGCTTTAATCTCGAGCAACTCACTAACTAGAGCTTCGAAATCGTAGTCTATCTCGGTTTTATCCAGCTTCTCTATGATTTCCAATAATCTATCGACGTGAAGCTCTGCTATCTTAAAGGCGACTACTAGACTATTGTTGGCCATGCCCGTCTTGGTCTTATTCATCACTTTTTCCTCCACGCAGCACTCCTCGTATTTTATCCCCAGCTCCAAGCTTAAATCGTGGATCAGCTTGAGCGCCAGAGAGTAGCTTTGCATCGCCTTAATAGCGTAGATTTTAGCGCCAGTGTAATTGCCCTCTTCATAGAGGGATTTCGATATATTCAGGTAGGCATCTCCCTCAGCTTTATGCTCTAGTACTAAGTTTATAGTATTGTTAAGATATACTGTTACGTTGCTCGGAGTGGTGATGTTGAGTATCAGGCTATGTATTATCTCTAGCTTGAGCTCGATTAACCTTTGAAGTCTTTCAGCGTTTTGAATTAGTATTTCAGCTGATCTAGCATCTTTATCAACTGGAGGCTCTGCAAGTACGGCTATGTTCATCGCTATTAACGCGATCAACATTAAGCTTAAGATCTTCTTCATTACATTCACCTCCACGTTTACCTATAGCCGATAACGGAAATAAAGAATGCTATGAAAAATGAACGTGAAAATCTGAAAAGTATTTTTCAAGCCTCCTCTTAGCCGATACGCTATTCTTCACCCTACAGAATAAGCAGATATCGGCGTTAGTAGGTTCTCCACACTCCTTGCACTTCTTCAATACTCCACTTTTAAAGTAGGCTTTTCTTATCAACGGATAGATCATCTTAACATAGGTATTAAACATAGAGAAACGAGTACCTGGGCGTCTCTCCTCCAAGTAGAAAATAGCGTTTTTTAAATCTTGGCTAGAAGCACGCAAAGAATAGGGACACTCCATAACTACGTATTTTATTCCTCTGGCGATGGTATAGATTAAGGAGTCTTTCTCGGGCGTCGTCACTAGCGGCTTTATCCTAGCCACCAATCCAGGGAGAGAAGGAGTAACCGGGTAGTACCGAGCTAAATCCTCTAAATTGCCATATAGATACCCCTGAAGCACTACTTGGAGAAAATCATCTAGGTTATGTCCAGTAGCCAGTCTAGAAGCCCCCTCCTCTTTGGCAACTTTGTTCAAGATATACCTTTTAGCCGTTCCGCAGATACCACATATCCTACCGCTAATCTTATACTTCGCCACCTCGTCCATCGTAAATCCGTAATCCTCGAGCTCGACGATCCTATAATCCACTCCTAAACGCTTGTAGTTCTTCTCCGCGATTTCAACACTGAGTTTAGAGTATTCCCCGATGCCCAGGTCTATAGTAACGGCTAAAATTTCAAAATCCATAGTTTTAGACAATTCGTTGAGCACGTAGAGGAGAGCTAGGCTATCTTTACCTCCGGAAACGGCTACGACTACTTTATCTCCTTTCCCAATCATTTTAAATTTCTCTATAGCCCTTTTCACCCTCCGCTCGAAAAACTCTATAAAATGTTCTTTACAAAACGCCGCGTTCGCATACCTTAAATATACGTTAGCTTTAGCCTTGCAAACCCTACATTTCATCCGGAAATAGTTAATCCGCGGTGCTATATTTCCTTTCTCAACTAGCCCTTATACTCTAGGATTTCCGCTTCGCAAACCCGTTTTATCTCATCTAAATCGAAGAAAGCCTTCTTCAATTTCCCCTGACTCTTAAGAGGTGCTTGATCATCGTAGTGCGGCGAATCCGGGTTTTCGCTCGCTCCATACGGCAGAAGAGTATAGGCCGTCACCATATCCTCTTTTAAAACCACGAGCATTGTAAACGAGGAGCCTGAATCACATACCATTATACCGTCTTCTCTTAATGGGCCCGTAGCCATCCACAACGCGGGTAAGAGTTTGGTACCGCCGTCCAGGGGATAAAGCCTACCTCCTCTCTCCATAACGTGAACTTCTCCCCACTTCACGTTCACTCGCCCGTATTTCTCAAGCATATAGTCGACAGTTTTCTGAAGAGCCTTAAGCGGGTCTTTAGAACCTAGATAGAAGTAGTACCAGATGTGGAAAATCGTCATACCTGCCTCTTCTTTATCCGCTCGACAATTCCATTTCTTCAATATCTCGACAGCTTCCTCTACCTCGCGGCTCAAGGACTTCCCTTCTTTTAGAGCTTTCTCGTATTCCTCTATTATAACTGTTTTAAGCTCTAGCGCTTTTAATATCAAGGTATCAGTAGCCAGAGCCATAGCGTCTTCTAGAGTAAAGTTGGTCGCGTTAGCCAATACTTCGAAAGCCCGCTTCCCCCTATCGTTCATCTCCGCGTTCCTATTCACCAGGTAGCTAGGGTAATCTTCAGGATCTATACCGGGGTTTATAGTCGTAAACCATGGCATTACGTTATTATTTTGGATAAAATCGGCTTCAGGATTTTCGATTTGAGGTAGCTCGCTGAAAGGTATGATTTCGCCCCATTGGGCGTCAGCCTCCCATCCCGGCCTAGGCTTTTTATGGTCGTATTTCTCGGATTTACGGTGTATTCTAGCGTTGTAGACATAGTACAGGTTTCCGTCTACATCCGCGTATAGTATATTCCATAAAGGTATGCCTTGAATTTCCAGAGCTTTCTTAAACTCCGCCAGGTTTCTTGCAATGTTAATTCTATACATTTCCTCTAGCATGGCTATATTGCCCCAGTTTTCTAAAGCAATACTATACGCCGTGTTTTTCTCAGGCTTATACTCGACTGCTAAGCCGTGCCTAGTATAGTACGCCTTCTTCTTAACTACTTTATATCCTGTCGCCGTCTTTACCTTAATCTCTATAATCTCCTCTTTTACAAACTCCCACCCCTTCTCAGTCAGATACTGCTTGTGGTTCTCCGGGTTTAGCTTCTCGATAAATACGTCAGCTAAGTCAGGGCCATTTCTGGTAAAAGTCCATGCTATTCTATCGTTATGCCCTATGCCTATGAAAGGTATGCCGTAGAGAGTTGCGCCGTAGACGTTGAGCTTACCGCCTACGAGGTGGGCTTCATACCACCTATTCATGCCAGTCCAGGGAAGGTGGGGATCGGCTAACAGGATAACTGATCCATCGGCGGTTCTGGATTTTCCTATAGCCCACTCGTTACTCTCCTCGAAAGAAGTTTTCACTCCTTTAAGTTCTTCCTCAGCTATTCCCGAGCTTCTAGCTAAAGCCATGTAGTACCCCCACGCTATGACGTCTTCAGGCTTTACCCTGTAGTTTCGAATCCACACGGGCAACTCGTCTTTATGCTCTTCTATGTAGCTGTTTATCCCCTCGGCGAAAGCCTCAATCAACTCGTAGACCTCATCGGATAGCTGTTCACTTCTATACTTGTAGACGTGATCTGGGATTTTGAGAGCCTTAGTCCTATAGTCTGTGGAGATGTATTTTTCTCCGAAAAACTCGGATAGCCTGCCAGTTGCGGTTAGATAGTTCACTATCATATCCTCTAGGTGATCTTCGGCTTGAGCGTAGCCGAAACCGTACATTACAGCCTCTTCGCTTTCCCCAACCACGTGGGGTATGCCGAATTTATCCCTGTAGATAATCACTGTCTGATTTCGGCTTCTCGTCATTAAGAAGATGGAGAATATTACCAGAATCGCTATCAACACTGCTATCAACGTCTTAAACTGCATAGGTTAAATCAAAGCTCTGTGGTTAATATCGATATAGCACAACTCTAGTGCCTATACGGCATACAAATTTGGTTAATGAGAGTTTTAATTTTAGGATAGGCTATATAAGATAGTGTCTAAACGTTTTCATTGAATAATAATGCCGCTCGTCGAAGCTATAGACTTAGCCAAATTTTTCGTAGTTAGAGAAGGGGGTCTATTTTCTAGACGGAAACGAGTAATCAGAGCTGTGGATGGAGTAAGTTTTAAAGTCGATAAGGGGGAAATCTTCGGTCTTCTAGGCCCTAATGGGGCCGGGAAAACTACTACTATAAAAATGCTGGTAACCCTTCTGATCCCGGATAGAGGAGACGCTTATATAAACGGCTATAGTGTTTTAAAAGAACCTCACAAGGTCAGGGAGAATATAGGCGTTACGCTGAGCGTTGAGCGGGGGTTCTACTGGAAACTTACTGGTAGGGAAAACCTGCTATACTTCGCCGGACTATACCACATTCCTAAAAGTATAGCGGAGAAGCGGATAGATTACTTGTTAAATCTCGTGGATTTAAAAGATGCAGCCAATAGGCTCGTCGAAACCTATAGTCTAGGCATGAAAGCTAGGCTCGCTTTCGCCCGCGCCTTACTAAATGACGCACCAGTAGTCTTCCTGGACGAGCCTACCTTAGGTTTAGACCCCAGATCTGCCCGCTCTATAAGAAGAGTTATCCTGGAGTTGAAGAAAAAGGGCAAAGCTGTGATGTTGACGACTCACCATATGTACGAGGCGGAGATGTTGTGCGATAGAATTGCGTTGATCAGCCGAGGGAAAATAGTCGCTATGGGTAGTCTAGACGAGCTTAAAGGCTTACTTAGGAGAAAGAGGGTTATAGAAGTTGAAGTTTCAAGGTTTATAGGAGATTTGCTTCGCGAACTTGAATCCTATGATTTTATAGAGAGAGTAGCGGTCTCAGGTCTTGAAGCTGAAAAACAGAAGTTTAGAATAACTTTAAAAGGCGGGAATAGTAGGGCTGTACGCGAAGTTTTAGAAGTCTTCTACGAATACGGTATAGGGATAGATTATGTACGGATTGTAGAGCCCAGTTTGGAAGACGTTTTTATAAGCTTGACTGGGAGGGCTTTTGAAGATGAAGTGGATAGAACATAGATATTTAGAATTTAGATCTGTTTTAACTAAAGAGTACTTAATTATGAGCCGCTACCCTCTAGCCTTTGCCTTTTTCGTATTTCTACCCTATATGGTCGCCGGAGTCTTCTATGGGATGGGCGAACTCCTTGCAGGTCCTCAGGCACTAATAATCTTTAAAAACCGGACCGGAGTTGAGGATTTCCTCTCTTTTAACGTTATAGGAGGAAGTATTATGATGATTTCAATCGTAATCCTTCAGATGACCCATATGACTATTAAAGCAGAGCTTAGGAACGGGACTTTAGAGCTCAACTTAGTCAGCCCGGCTAGTAGATTCGTTATATTCTTCGCAGTAACCACTATTTTATCGCTGGCCTCCTTCGGCATTTTTGTAGCTACAACCGCCCCCCTCATATTAACGGCGGAGAAGATAAGCCTGCTCGATTACGCTCTGGCTTTGATAGTTTTAGCCGTTGGAGTGCTCCCGATAACGGGGATATCTTTCTTCATAATAGCTTTAACTCTAAAATTTAAAGAAGTGACTTCGCTGGTTAATGCTTTAAACTCCGCAATTTCAACTTTATCCGGCGTCGCCTATCCTATAGCCGTGCTACCCGGATGGCTTAAACTCGCCTCCCAGCTATTACCAACTAGCCATACAATTGAATTGATGAGAAGGATTCTAATAGTGCATCGGAGAACGCTTCTCGCATTTCCCGAGCTATGGTATTTAGCAGCTATGTGCCTCATCTACCCGTTTCTCGGCTATCTAGTATTTAAAATAATTGAGAAAAAGGGGAGGGTTACGGGTGAAATCTACCTTTACTAAATTGCTGTATTTAGTGAAGGAAATAAAGTTGGCTCTTTGGAAAGAGTTTAAAGAGTATTCTAGGTATCCGCTATGGTTTATATCGGACATGATCGCGTTGCCTATGTGGCTATTATTCTTCATGCTCCCCGCCATGCTCTTCGTACCTGAGGAAGAGCTCACGGATGGGTTCTTTTATAGAAACTTTTACTGGGGTTGGATATTCCTAGTACTTATATACACGAGTCTGAGAGTTGTGGGAATGTCTATAAGGAGAGAGCAGATAAATGGAACTCTTGAACTACTTTTCTCAACGAACGCGAATAGAATAATTCTCTTTATCGGGAGAGCAGGTCCCCTACTTCTAGACGTTTTGATAACTTCTGCCTATACAGCCGTAGTTTTCCACACGGCTTTCCACGTAACTCTAACGCCTATCAATCCAGTTTTAACTCTTTATTCCTTAGCAATGCTCGTGATAATTACCATAGGATTTTCCACCCTCTACGGAGCCGCGATACTAAAATTTAAAGAGCCAGCCATACTTACGAATCTACTACAGATAGCTTTAATATTCCTCACGGGGGCTTTCTTCCCCATAAAAAACTTAGGAATATTAAGCTATGTCTCGCTCGCGATACCGTTAACCTATGCCATCGACCTAGCCCGCCACGCCGCTTTGGGCACGCCCTCTCTAATAGATGAACGACTAGAAATTTTACTCGTATTCTTCCTAGCTTTAATGATCCTCTCGTTAAGCTATGCCATCTTAAAGTTTTTAGAAAATGAGAATAAAAGAAAGGGGACTCTAGCCTTTTACTGACGATTACTCGATCCAAGCCTTTTGTAGAGAATTTTCACGAGAGAAGAGAGAAATTTTATGAAACCATATAGAGCAATCGAGTAAAGAATCATAGTTATAGAAATAAGTATAAAACCTGAAAGGATATAGGAGGCTCCTTCGGGAAAAGATGTAAGTATAATAGGTGGATTTATTGCGAAAGCCGTGAATACTCCGAGCGCTAGTATCAGATATTTAAGTTTATCAGTTTTCAACCATTTGTCCCAGACGTAGATAGACCAGCACGATAAGATGTAAGAGTATAATACGCTGAAAAACGAAGTTTTAACGCCTCCAAGAGGAGGAAAGTTGTCGACTAGATAGGTTAAGTTAAAGATATGCGACAATATGTAGAGAGGAACGACAAGTAGCACCCATGCAGGCCATATTGAAAAAGGCTTTAGTAGATCATAAAGTGGAGGTTTAGGAATCCCTAGAATCTCGTCTATAAACGCGTATGATTGAATGACCCCTCCTATACATATTAAAGATAATACGGTGAATATAGCCAACTTTCTCCAATCTGGTATAAGTATTGACTTTAACTCGTGCTTTACGAGAGTTAAAAGATTCTCCATTAACAAACTATTTCTATAACTCTTAAATAATTTAACTGATATCTGCACCATTTGCGTCAGTTGGATATTCTTTAAAATATAAATCGTATTTTAGCATAAGAGGTAGATGATATTTTTGCGCGCTTAGCTCAACTTTCTTTTGAGAATAAGAAATACTACGAGAAGAATAGCTGAAGCTATAACTGCTATGATCGATAAGAGTATCCACTTGCTCAACGGTTTCTCCTGTAGGTGTTCTATAATCGTATCTTCGCGTAGATTTACTTCGTATTCTTTAGATTCTCCGCGACAGTTTACTAAAGTCTTATACCTTTGTTTAGGAAGTTTAAACTCTACTTCTCCACTGGCTCCCGTTGCCTCTGCGAATAATATGTTCCCGCTCCAATAAACAGCCACTACACATCCTTGAAGAGGATCTCCTTCGCTATCCAATGTTCTAACTTTTAAATTAGCAAATTCCACTACAATATCCTCAACTACTCCTTCTTCTCTAACCCTGACATACTTCCTCGCGACCAACACCTTATTCCAGTATATTTGAAGCAGGTGCTCGCCCTGCTCTAGTTCCAGTGTCGTACTACCTTTTACCTCGAACTTCCTACCATCCACTACCACAGTTACTTGAACGGGATTTCCAAACTGATCTTTAACAGATAACCTTAAAACTGGAGCCTTCCCAACCTCTATAATCGTATCCCTGTCTAGTGAAACTTCCTTAGACCACTTTGATCCACTCGATTCGACGACTACCTTGTAATCACCTTCAGGTAGGAGAAATACAAGAGAATTCTCGGAGGTTTCAACGGATTCTACAGCCTCACCATCTCGTAGTACAGTGATTTTCCACGTAGGAC
>Ga0164311_10001875_pt1 | contig 10605 bp, 13 predicted proteins | sample GuaBasSedimGuay2_FD_121796 | JGI IMG/M metagenome (GOLD analysis project Ga0164311, IMG submission 121796) | Subseafloor sediment microbial communities from Guaymas Basin, Gulf of California, Mexico - Guay2, Core 4569-9, 9-12 cm | ecosystem: Environmental > Aquatic > Marine > Hydrothermal vents...
CACCATGACCCTGATGAGAGTTTTTACATTGGCAAGAAAATTTTTGCGAAAAGAATCGATAGCCATATCAACAGAAGCCAGCAGGAAAGAGGATTATACTTTAAAGAAATATTTGAAGACAAGGCAGAGATAATTTATTGTGATGGAGAAGAATATGAGGTGGATGGCTATAAAATTAAATTTTCTCCTCCTTTTCCTCATGGACCACATGGAATAAGGTTAGGGTATGTGATAATGGTGAGTATTGAAAACAAAGAGAAGATGCTCTTTGCATCAGATGTGCAAGGGCCAGTATATGAAAAAGCAAAGGATTATATCATAGAAGAAATGCCAGATTTGCTCATAATGGATGGTCCTCCTTCATATTTCCTTGGATGGCGTTTCTCTCAGGATAACTTGGAAAAAGCAGAGAAAAACTTAATTGAAATAATGGAAAAGACAGATTGCAAACTCATTTTAGACCATCATTTGCTTAGAGATATAAAATACAAGGAAAGAATGAAGAATTTGTATGAGCAATATGGCGATAGAATAAAGACATTTGCGGAATGGAACGGAAAGAAAAATAATATGCTGGAGGCAAAAAGAAATGTGTTATGGAAAGAATATGGGGAATAAAGAAGCAAATGATAAATAAAGAAAAGTTCATCAGCACTTGTTACAAAACAACCATTTCATTTTTATCCTCTTAATAAGAACCTTTAAGAAAATAGTTGCTATTATCATCATGCAAAAAATATGCATTATATGCGGAGGCAGCCAAGCAGAAGCGAAAATCCTAGATAAAAACCCCAAGACAGCAGAAACAATACTGAAAAACCTGCCAATAGAAGGTACAGCCATAAAGTGGGGTGATGAGTATTATTTTTACACAGATATTGAGGTTGAAGAGGAGAGCGGCCAGACAGAAATGGAAATAGGAGATATAGCTTACTGGCCTGAAGGAAAGGCAATTTGTATTTTCCTTGGGCCCACGCCTGTAAGCAGCGGTGATAAACCTGTTGCTATTTCTCCAGTAAATTTATTTGCAAAACTGGAAGGCAAAATAGAAATAAAAGATGGAGAGAAAATAAGAATAGAAAAGGCAGAATAAATTTACCACGGCATTATTTCATGATGTTCATAAAATCCAATGCTGCTGAATTGCATTTCTTTTCCATTTATTTTTATGCTACCATATGCCTTTCCAAGTAAATAGGGCTTGCCAATACTCTTGTAGCCTAGTATGTATGCTTCATGTAGCTCAACATAAAAGTCAATGCTTATGTTCTCTTTTTTTCCATACAAATGCATTTTTGTTGGCTCCTTGAAACCGCAAATTCTCTTCCATTCTATATATTCTATTTTTGCTTCTCCATATGGGATGAAGATATGGTCACTTCCATTTACAAAATGAATTCCTCCTTTTCTTTCTCCATTTCCAGCAAATCCATAAATTATTGCAAACTCATTATTTACATTGAATTCTCCCCAGTCCCACTTAAAATCCATTTTCTTTGAAATTCCCCAGTTGTGGTCATGATATGCATTTCCTTTTATGTAGTATTCTCTACCTTTGTATTTTACCCGAACTTCTCCCTTTCCATATGGCATTGCCACATACCATGCAGCCCACTGCCAGTCCTTTATTTTTGTAGCATTTCCAAAAGCTTTTCCTTCAGGATAAAGTTTCATAAAAACGCTGAAACCCTTTTCTTCATATTCTATGATGAATGCTCCATTTTCTTCATAAAATCTATTACCTGCTATACTAACATTGCATTTTTCGTAATCTAGGCTATAATCGATGAAAGGATAGCATGTGACTTTTTCAATGCTTTCCTTTTCATCTAAGAAGGCAATAAATACTCCAGCTGTGCTAAGGAGAGGATTATTTAAATCTCCGAGAGTAAAAAATATTGCCACGATCCCTTTTCCATCTTCTCCCTTCAAATTTGCGTACCACCACTCATACCATTGCAAAATATGACTCTCATTCTCATAATCCTTAAAATGAGCAGCATCATTTTTATCATAGAAAATAGTGGAGATAGTGCTTTTCTTATTAAAAATAGAATCAGCTTTGGGCTCACTCTTATTCATATTTTCATAATTGCTTCCTATAACACCTGTAATTAAAATAAAAAAGAGAAAAAGAGCAACAAATTTCATTTCATGAATTCCTCTATATCGAGTTCTTCAAGCTTTTTCTTCGTGGGCATGCCATTCTTATCCCATCCTCTTGCTGCAAAGTAATCATCAAGCATTTTCTTTTCCTCCTCTTTGCTCACATAGCTCCCTTTTGACACACCTTCTGGAATAGGTTTATGTATTTTTTCTGGAAGTTTGCAATCTTCCTTCTTCCATCCTGATTTAATGTTGAATATATGCTTCAAATTGCATATTCTCTCTCCGATGACAAGCAAATCTTCCTCTTTCAATGGCTTTCCTATGGCTGCATCAAGCATGTCTTCAAAATTGAGCAGATAAATACCTCTGCTGAATTTGCACACCCCTAAAGCATCATAAATTGCCATGAAGTTCTCCATCTCAGCTATTTCCTTGCCTTTATTATCGCTGCTGAATCTATCAACGCCCTCGAATTTCCAGAATTTGCCAGTAAGCTCTAAGGCATATGCTCCAGAGCGGAGATGGCATGCTCCACGCGGCGAAGACATAAAAGCGAGAGCCATTCCTTTTATACCTCGAACATCATAGGCAGGAGGTTCCATGCCACGCACATGAACTGCGTATTTTTCAGCATCTTTGCCTATCTTTTCTGCCGCCTTTTTAACTCCTTCTGCCAGTATGTCGCCTATGCCTTCTCTATGTGCTATTTTTTCTATCAATTCAAGTAATGCTTCTCCATTTCCAAATCTTGCCTCTAAGCCCACTTCTTCTTTACTCACTAATCCATTTTCATATAAGTCCATGACGAAGCCTATTACACCTCCTGTTGAGATGGTATCTATTCCATATAAGTCGCAAAGTTCATTTGCTTTGGCGACATATTCTATGCTTGCCACTCCACAATTTGAGCCCAGTGCAAATAAAGTTTCATATTCAACGCCATCCAACATGCCTTCAAATTTTTTCAGAACAAATGCTTTGCCACATGGCTTAACACACTGTATGCATGCTTTATTTTTTACTGCATATCGAGGAGCCCAGTAGTATGGATCAATTTCTTTCCTTTCATCAAAAACTCCTTCTCTCCAGTTTCTTGTTGGAAATGTTCCACGCTCGCTATTCATCCATTCCAGAAATTCTCCTGTTCCATATTTTCCATCTGCCTCAAAAGATGGATGTTTGATCATTTCCTCATAGTATTTTTCAAGAAGTTCATACATTTTCTCTGGCTTGGCCACTTCAATGTCTTTGCTGCCATAAACAGCTATGGCCTTTAGATTTTTGCTTCCCATTACTGCTCCCATGCCTCCTCTTCCTGCCTGCCTTTCTTCACAATCAACGCATGCAAATCTCACAAGTTTCTCCCCAGCTATGCCTATGGTAGCTACAACAACATCTCCCTCGTCTTTCTTTATCTCCTCTGCTGTTTCCCTTGTTGTCTTGCCCTTTAAATGTTCTGCTGACTTAATTGCAACCTCATTATCTTTTATAACCAGATAAGAGAGCTTTTCTGCCTTTCCTTTTATTATCAACACATCATATCCTGCCTGCTTTAAAGCAACTCCTATTCCTCCCCCCACGACGCTTTCGTTCCATCCATTGTTCAGTGCTGATTTTGCAAAAAATGAAGTTTTGCCTGCTGTGGGGGCTGCAGTACCTGTAAGTAAGCCAGGCGCAATTATAATGGCATTATCTGGAGAGAAAGCATCTTTCGAGGCATCAACCACCTTGTTCATGAAATAGGCGCCAAATCCATCTCCTCCAAGATATTTTAAAGCAAGTTTTTCATCCAGTGACTTTTTCACTCCTTCTCCTGTAGACAAATCAACGGTTAAAATATTTCCACCATAACTAAACATTTTCACACCTCCAAAACCAATGCTTCCTGAGAGCAGAATTTAATACATTGCGGCTCGCCATTACACAAATCACATTTATATGCCTTCTTTTCATGAATCCATACCGCATTTAATGGACATGCCTTCTCGCATGCTTTACATCCGATGCAATTCTCATAATCAACATATACAATGCCATCTTTCTTCTTCATTGCATCAAATTGGCAAGCTTCTATGCATTCAAAATTGCATTCGTTGCCATGGCTACAAACATGAGGGATGTCATCGACGACACTTTTTCTTTCCACTCTGATTCCAGATTTAAGCCTGTTGACAACATTCCAGTGTTTCATTGAACAAACAATTTCACAAACCATACATCCAGAACATTTTTCAGGAATAGCTTTCACATACATTGTTAATGAATTGGAAAAGAATTTATAATTTTTAGGATTATGCATCTCAAAATTTTTAAAGGATGCACTTATTAAAAGTCATGATTATAGCAGAATTTGCAATATTTCCTACATCTGAAGGAGCATCAGTTAGCAAATATGTTAAGAAGGCAATAGAAGAAATAAAGAAATCTGGATTGAAACATGAAACAGGAGCAATGGCAACAACAATAGAAGCAAAAAGTTTGGATGAAATATTTGAAGTTATCAAAAAAGCACATGAGGCAATGGTGGAAATGGGAGTTAAAAGAATACACATTGATCTTCGCATCGATCATCGCCTTGATAAAGATGCTACCATTGAATCAAAGAAGAGGGCGGTACAATGATGGAGATATGGACTGAGAAATATAGGCCATCAAAATTAGATGATGTTGTAGGGCAGGAGCATGTTGTTAAAAGTTTGAAGGCATATATTAAGTCAGGCAGCATTCCTCACATGCTTTTTGCAGGGCCAGCTGGCACTGGCAAGACAACATGTGCCATAGCTTTGGCAAAGGAATTTTATGGAGATAAATGGCGGGAAAATTTTGAAGAGTTGAATGCAAGTGATGAACGAGGCTTAGATGTTGTTAGGGGTAGAATAAAAAATTTTGCAAGAACAGCTCCAATAGGAGGAGCCCCATTTAAAATAATATTTCTTGATGAAGCCGATGCATTAACGCCAGATGCTCAGGCGGCTTTAAGGAGAACGATGGAGCGTTATACAGCAACCTGCCGTTTCATTTTATCATGTAATTACAGCAGCAAAATAATAGAACCAATACAGTCAAGATGCGTTGTCTTCCGTTTCTCTCCTATAAGCGAGGAGGATATGAAGAAATATTTGCTGAAAATTGCAGAGAAAGAGGGGCTTGAGATAACAGAGGATGGAATGAAATCTTTGCTTTACGTTGCCAATGGGGATATGAGAAAAGCAATAAACGCTTTGCAGGTAGCAGCAAGCTTAACAAAAAAAATTGATGCTGAGGTTGTTTACAAAATGGCTGCTGTTGCTAAGCCAGAAATAGCAAAAGAGTTGCTTGAAACTGCCTTAAAAGGCGATTTTTTGAAAGCAAGAGAAATTCTGGATAAGATGTTTATTGAAGACGGACTATCTGGCGAGGACATCATTAAGGGATTACATAATGCCATTTTCGATGTTTCCATTCCAGAGATAAAAAAAGCGGAAATTATAGACAGAATGGGAGAAGTTGAATTCAGAATAGTTGAAGGAAGCAACGAGCGCATCCAACTTGAGTCATTGATTGCTTATCTGGCAGCGATAGGAAAGGAATGAACATCTTCAAGATCCTTCCAGATAAGATGCTAATACAAGTAAAGAGTAGCCGGCGCAGAAAAAGTATAGGATGGGCTCATCTTCTCTTGGAATGATAATATTTATTATTAATCCAATAAAGCCAATTATTGCCCCAAACGCTGTTAGATTATTCACTGGATGAAGAGTTTTCATTCCATTTAAGCCAACAGTTGTTAATTCTCCGCTCGCAATTGCAAAGAATGTAAAGGGCAATGCCACTCTAAAAGGAATTAAATGAGAGATTACAGCTACTAAATACACCAGTGCTATGAATGCCAGCAAATCCCAGAGGCTTTCAAATTTTATTATTCCCAACAATGCGGCTATTATGAGCAGATTTTCAGGCATATAAAGAAAAGCGCCTTTACCAAAACCAAATGTAAGGCATAATAGATTGGAAAGATTCCACGACGCATTTATGCCATTCATTAATTCATGCACGAAATAAATTTTATCAACACCTTCTTTTTCCAGTTTATGGATTAGTTTCGTAGTTTCCTCTCTTTTATTATTTTTAATCGCTTTCTCCAGTTTTTCAAGATTTTTAAGCAGTTCATCAGCCTTTTCTATGCTTATTTCTCTTTCAATCTTTTCTATATCATCCAGTTTATATTGCTGAATTACAATTTTCGCTTTTTCCTCATTTCCATAAACTGCCGGATAAAATGTCAGTGAAAGAAGCAAGCAAACTACACCAATGCTTGCCAACCCCCTCATAAAATTTTAAAAAATCAGGCTATAAAAATATTGCTACTTGATATCATACAACATCAACAAGCCATGCAGGATGTTTTATGATGCCATTCTTCTTCCAACGCAAGCAGAGAATATCCGAGGCAGAAGAAAAAAGGAATAACGTGCCATCCAAGAGGTCCTCTTGGTGCAACTATGTAAAGATTTATTATAATGCCGACGAAACCGAGTATTACACCCCAAGATTCAGTAATTTTCTTTACCCCTTTTAATCCATAAGTATTCAAACTGCCCTCAAAAATCTCAAAGAATGTTAAAGAGAGTATAAATCTCACAGGATATACATGATTGATAAGGTATGTTATCATGGAGAGCAATATGAAACGAGCACTCATTATGGGGTCAAATAGCGGAATATAAGATAGTGCTAAAAGTAGACTGTCCAGCCGAAAATATATCATGCCACAACCAAATCCAAAGGTAAGGCAAAACAAATTGGATAAATTCCACACAAAGTCGCATCGATTTAGCAGCTTGGTTACCGCAGAAATTTCCTTCAACCCTTGGTCTTCTATCTCCTTAACCAATTTTTCAATCATTTTTCTATCATCTCTTTCGATGGCATCTCTTAGTTTTTCAAGGTTGTTCAGCAGCAAATGAATTTCTTTTTCGGTCATCACGCATTTTCTTTCTTTCATACAATTTGGAGTAAGAATGGAAAATACAACATCTCTTTTTTCTTTGCCCTCTGTCACTAAAGGATAAAAAACAACCGCCATGAGAAGACAAGCTGCGAGAATGCTCATCCATCTCATGAGATTAAAAGGAGTTGTGCTTTAAAATTGCATCGATTTCTGGTGATACAATTTGCAGCGAACACCATTTTTTCATCAGATTTTTCCCAAAATATAATAGGCAAAAATGTATTACGTTTAATGGCAAAGATTACATTCATTGGCACCGGCGGCGGAAGATTTGCAACGATATTTCAGAAAAGGGCAACAGGAGGCATATACATAGCTGATAAGGGACTTTTGATGCATGTCGATCCTGGTCCAGGAGCTTTAGTTAAAATGTATGAACTTGGTTTGGATCCCACGCAAACAGATGTTGTTTTTGTATCCCATGCTCATCCTGATCATTATACAGATGCTGAAATACTTATTGAGGCCATGACACTTGGAGGTAAAAACAGAAGAGGGATGCTTATTGGAAGTGAGAGCGTAATAAATGGAATAAACGATTATCGTCCTATCTCTTTTTACCACAAAAAAATAGTTAAAGAAGTGAAGATGGTTAAACCAGGGGATAAATTTTTGATCAAGGACTGGTATGAAATTAACATTACACCTGCTTTACATTCAGATGAGACAACTGTCGGTTTCAAATTAACACTTGAGAGTGGTGTCGTTTCATATACAAGCGATACACAGATTTTTGATGGGCTAATAAAGGCACATAAAGGAGCAAGATTACTAATAATATGTTTAACTCGTCCCTTAAACGGAAAAATACCATTTCATATGTCTGCTGAAGATGCTGCAGAATTGATTAAAGAGGTTAAGCCAGAGCTGGCAATCCTGACTCATATGGGATTGAAGGTTTTAAGCAATGCCACTGAGCAAGCAAACTGGATTACTCAAAATTCAGGCATACCAACAATAGCGGCATTTGATGGAATGCGTGTTTACATGGAAGATAAAATAGAAATAAAGAAGGATTGAGAGATTTTTTGTTGTAATGACTCTCTTCACTTTTTTAAGGTATTATAACTGTTTTTACAAAAATAAAAATTGCCATGATGAAGAAAGGAATGGAAAATAGAGCAAATGCTGCATTGCCTCAGAGGGCTATCGAAAGGGCAGATAAAAAGATGAGGAAGGCAATAATGCTATTAACTACCTTGCCTTTCCATGTCCTGCCGAATCTTTTCATCATTTAGTATAGTTCCACCCAGAACCATGCTACAGATGACATTATAATTTTTCTGCTATCAGTTCTGCCACTTTTTTGCCAGAAAGAAGCATCCCTCCAAAGATTGGTCCCATTCTTGGGGCTCCCATAACAGCATTGGCTGCCATTCCTGTAACATACAATCCAGGGAAAACCTCGCCTGTATTTTCTACTGTCTTTCTTTCTCCTTCATCAGCCCACATTGATTTCTCACCTTCTATTTTACCTGTAGGTGTGTGAAGTCCATATTTCTTCTCCACTATTTTTGCAATATTGCAGTCGTGCCCTGTTGCATCTATGACGGCACTTGCTTCTATGGAAACAGGATCAACATGTAAATTTGCTTCCATAATGGCGCTCCAGTTGACTACTACTCCGCATATCTTTCCATCTCTAACCATAACATCTTCCACACTCATTCCATTGAAAATTGTAGCTCCAGCGTCTATGGCAGCAGCAACAAGCTTTGCAACAGCTTCTATAGAGTTGGCAATCCAGTATCCATCTTTCTCAATACATTTTATTCCCACTTCTTCCAGTATTTCGTGCCCCTGTTTCACAACAATATATGGATATCCTATCCCGCCACCCCACATTCCGCCGCCAGGCGAAAGTTTTCTTTCAAATATCACAACTTTTTTTCCTTTCTCTGCTAGATATTTCGCTGCCGTTAAGCCGCTGGGTCCAGCACCCACAATGGCAACATCTATTTTTATATTCTGAAGAAAATTTTTGCTGAATTCTTCAACAATCAGGCGTGTGATATCTATGTCCCTAATCATGAGTTGTGAATACTGTAGGTTATATTATTTTTTTCCTCCGAAGAGGGAGGGCAGATAGATGAAATAAGCTCCGTCTTTGTAAACAATTATTGCTCCTTCCTCCATTAATCTTTTCACATTTATTTCATACTCTCCAACTTCTTTGACACTTATACTTTCCACTTTATCTTTCAGCTTCTCCGCTTCTTTTATCGCTTTTTCCTTTTTCCTCTTAATTTCCTCTATAATTTCATCGATTCTTTCTCCTTTTATCGTTTCTTCCTCAATTTCTTTTAGCAATTCCTTTCTTTTTTTCTCATCTAAAGGTTTCTTTGTGTAATAAAAACTTTTGCCACCGCATTCTGGGCAGCCTTCTAAAACATACTTTGAGTCCTTGTATACTTTTCCGCATTTAAGGCATTGATGGGGCATTTTATCTTTCACTAACTATAACTGCTTTTATGATTTCCTTGTCTTTGTATATTGTCTTTAGTTTATCAGCAGGCCCAACTATTGTCATCCTTGCCCTGCTTTTCCCGAATAATTTCTGCCAGAAATTCTGTTTCTCTGCCATATAACTTTCCATTTCTATGCCCGCAAATTTATCATTAACCTTTTTCATTGTCATCTCGATCAGTTTTGCTTGCTCTTCTGCTGTCAGTCCTCTTTCCAGCACCAGAATCTGTCCTTTCTTTACCTCTTTTAAAATAAATTCTAACTTTTCCTCCATCGTCAGCCCATTCAACTTCTCCTCGGATACGAAATTTACTTTTACCTCCATATTACTTCCTCTTTTTTCTAAACTTCCTAAGCATTGCTTCATAAAGTAAATCCATATTAATGCCATTTAAAGCAGAAATAGGAACAACTTCATGCTTTGGAAAAGCCGATTTTAGCGTGGCTGGAGTGGAGCCATTTAAATCTATTTTATTTGCGGCTATTATGAAAGGAAGTTCTCTTGCTTCTAAATTTCCTAGGATTGTTATATTGACTTGTGTGAAAGGATTTTTAGTGCTGTCCATAAGCAAAATAACACCGTCTAAATTATCAAGCCATTTAATTGCTTCTATAACTCCTTCAGTAGCTTCTTTAGCTCTTTTCTTTGCTTCTTCCTCCGTCAGCCCATATTCCAGAAAGTCATGATGATCGATTTTTGTTGCTATGCCAGGTGTATCAACTAAATCTATAGTTAAAGAAGCTTTCCCATCTTTTATAACTATTCTGTCTTTCTTCTGGATCTTTCTCGTTTCATGGGGTATTTCTGATACCTCGCCAACAATAGTGCCAGCCCAGTCCATGGCGATTCTATTAGCAAGCGTTGTTTTACCAGCATTTGGAGGCCCATAAATACCTATTTTAACTTGCCTCTTACCAAATATCGAAAGAAGCCATCCTGACAATTTATCAAATATTCCCATCCTATTTCAACATAAAAATCTTTTATATAAGTTTTGTTAAATTTATTGCTAAGTTGGCAGAAGATAAAAATATAATAG
>Ga0164311_10001877_pt1 | contig 10601 bp, 8 predicted proteins | sample GuaBasSedimGuay2_FD_121796 | JGI IMG/M metagenome (GOLD analysis project Ga0164311, IMG submission 121796) | Subseafloor sediment microbial communities from Guaymas Basin, Gulf of California, Mexico - Guay2, Core 4569-9, 9-12 cm | ecosystem: Environmental > Aquatic > Marine > Hydrothermal vents...
ATGGTTATCGGCATTCACTCTCGTGATAATGATTTGGTTGTTAACCCATTAAAAGGAAAGCAATTAACTAATGTTCGTGCATCAGGCACAGATGAAGCAATTAACTTAACACCACCTATTAGAATGAGTTTAGAACAGGCTCTTGAATTTATTGGTGAAGATGAACTGTTGGAAGTGACACCAAAATCATTGCGTGTACGTAAAAAACTATTACTTGAACATGAACGTAAGAGTGCTTCACGTAAACCAAAATAGATTTCCATTTACGATAGGCATAAGTTAACAGAAAAGGGTATCCTTACGGGGTGCCCTTTTTTTATGTGATGAGGTTTAACAATGCGAATTTTGGTTTTAATTGCAATTGGTCTATTACTGTATGTGATTATCAGTAATTTACTGCGTAAAAACCGTCCAGCAACTCCTCCCAAATCAATAACAGAAAAAATGGTGAAATGTGAACATTGTGGTTTACATATTCTGCAACAAGAAGCCATTCAATCTGAAGATCATTTTTATTGCTCACAAGAACATCTTGAGGCACATCGTCGCTCCGAATAATGCAGTTGTTTAACTTTGATCTGAATAGAGATTCTTCTCCAGCCTCGTGGCGAGAGTTAACGATATTTTCTGCCTATCGTTTATTCTTGGCAGTAATGCTGTTTTGTGTGTTTTTCCTCAACTTACCGCCAGAATTTTTAGGTGAAGAAAACCCCAGTTTATACAGTAGCACCAGTCTGTTTTATCTATTAACAGCTATGGTATTAATGCTATTCACCAGTAAACATTGGGGTGAATTTGAAACCCAAACAAAAATTCAACTAATAATCGATATTGCAGTTATCACGCTTATTATTCATGCTAGTGGTGGATTAAAAACAGGGCTAGGTTCACTGCTAGTTGTGGTGGTTGTCGCTGGTGGAGCATTGATGCCGGGTCGACTTGCGATTTTCTTCGCAGCAATTGCAACTTTGGCAGTATTATTAGAAGTGACTTATAGTCAGATTACAGGTGACGAAGTTACCCGATACAGTCATGCCGGCATGCTGGGAGCAACATTCTTTGCTACGGCTTTACTCGCACAGACCCTATCTAAAAAAATAAATACCAGTCAAAAACTCGCCGATCAAAGAGCATTAGATGTAACAAATATGGCGATGATTAATGAACATATTATTAGTCGAATGCAGACTGGAGTCTTAGTTGTAGAGCCATCAGGGAAAATAAGATTGAGCAATCAGTCGGCACGTGATTTATTGGGTGTGGATGGCTTTGAAGCTAAGGAAGCACTTAAACACCGAATACCAGAACTGGCTCAACAACATTGGTCATGGAAACAGCACCAAGCTAATGCATTTGAGCCTTTTCAGGCTCGTGCAGACTTGCCCGAAGTACTGGCTACAGCAATATTGCTCGATAGTGGTGAAACAGTCCTATATATAGAAAATACATCAGCAATGGCACAACAGGTACAACAGTTAAAGTTGGCATCTTTAGGACGATTGACAGCGAGTATCGCTCATGAAGTTCGTAATCCACTGGGTGCGATTAGTCATGCCGGTGAATTATTAGCCGAGAATGCTAATGGTGATGAAAATACTAGTAAGTTGACCGATATCATTCTACGCCATAGTGCAAGAGTGAATGGTATTATCGAAACAATTTTACAGATGAGCAGGCGTAAGATCGTTGAACCTACTGTTGTAGTATTAGCAACATGGTTGGAGCAGTTTGTTGATGAATTCTGTGAATACAAACACATAGACCGTAGTGAGCTCAATTTATCAAGTACTGTGCCACTGGCAAAAGTGTATATTGACCCTGCTCAATTACACCAGATTGTCTGGAATCTGGTAGAAAATGCATGGCAGTATTCTGATCCTGTTCAGACATTGCCGCGTGTAGAAATTAAATTATCAATGCAGGATACAGATGTTGTTATTGACATTGTTGATAATGGTCCAGGCGTATCTGATACTGCTATGCCACAATTATTTGAACCCTTTAACTCAGAACGTAAAGGCGGCACTGGTTTAGGTTTATACTTGGCACGTGAATTATGTCAGGCTAATGGAGCACGGTTAAATTACCTTCCTGATATACAGGGCAGGAGCTGTTTCCGTATTAGTCTGCCTATGGAGAGACAAGAGAGTTTAAAATGAATCCACAAGCGTTAGTGATTGATGATGAGCCTGATATTCTAGAGTTGTTGACGATGACATTGTCTGGCATGTCGATTGATTGTGTCGCGGCTGAGAATCTTGCTCAGGCTGAACAAGCACTGCAACAACAGGACTTTGATTTTTGTTTGACTGATATGCGACTACCAGATGGAAATGGGCTAGATTTTGTAAAAGAATTACAACAACAACGCCCTGATCTTCCAGTTGCAGTTATTACTGCTCATGGCAATATGGATTTGGCAGTACAGGCATTAAAATCAGGTGCTTTTGATTTTGTATCAAAGCCAGTTAAATTAAGGATCTTAAAAGACTTAGTCGCAACAGCTCTTAAATTATCACCAGAAAAAACTGACAATAAAGATAGACGTTCACGAGCTCGATTATTGGGTGAAACTGATGTGATGAAATCATTGCGAGGTAAAATAGCCAAACTTGCACGTAGTCAGGCACCTGTTTATATCAGTGGCGAATCAGGTACAGGTAAAGAGTTAGTCGCCAGATTAATACATGATCTTGGTGTGCGAGCTGACAAACCTTTTGTACCTATTAACTGTGGTGCTATTCCTATCGACTTGGTTGAAAGTGAATTTTTTGGCCATAAAAAAGGTGCTTTTACCGGTGCAATTTCAGATAAGGATGGTTTGTTTCAGGCCGCACATGGTGGAACCTTATTTCTGGATGAGGTGGCAGATTTACCGTTGATGATGCAAGTAAAACTTCTGCGTGCAATTCAGGAAAAAGCGATTCGTCCCGTTGGTGGCCATGAAGAGTTAACAGTGGATGTCCGGATATTATGTGCTACTCATAAAAATTTAGCTGAAAGTGTCAAAAAAGGAACATTTCGAGAAGATCTGTTTTATCGTCTCAATGTCATTGAACTAGCCGTACCACCACTGCGCGAGCGTAAAACAGATATTGCAATATTAGCAGAACATATTCTGCAGGTATTGGCGAATAAAAATGGTATTGAATCGCCTATATTTGGGGCGGATGCCATGACTGCTTTGCAACAGTATCAATTCCCTGGCAATGTGCGTGAATTGGAAAACATATTGGAACGAGCATTAACCTGGATTGATGGGGAAGAAATTTCGGCAGAAGATTTGATGTTACCAGAAGTGGTGGTGGCACAAGTTGAAAGTGTTGAAATACAGGCTGTGTTGCCTGAGGAAAATGGGTTGGATTCTCATCTTGAAGATCAAGAAAGACAACTCATCACGCAGGCATTAGAATCAACACGTTGGAATAAGACTGCCGCTGCCAAGAAACTGGGAATTACATTTAGAGCTTTACGATATAAATTGAAAAAACTAGATTTAGAATAGTCAATCTATGCCAGTGAAATTATAAGGATTTAAGATGACAACCATCCATTTACAACCCTCTGATATAGATTGGAGTCAAGTACATGAAACGGTAAGAATGATTAATTTGGCGGTAGCTCAGATTGAGATGTCAATGAGTGAAGGAGATGATTCTGTAGATACATTGACGTCCACATTTACTGCTATGGCTGCTCGTGTACAGCAGATTGAACAGCAAGTGAAAACAGGTGGAGAAACTGATGAATCAGCTCAAATTATTGGGCAATGTGAAGCGGTTACTGCAGATGTTCAACATGCTATTGTTGCATTTCAATTCTATGACAAACTTTCGCAACGTTTGAGTCATGTATCAGACACATTGGGTTCATTAGCTGAATTGGTGGGTGATAATGTACGTATTTATGAACCGAAAGAATGGTCTTTATTGCAAGAAAAGATCAAATCAAAATATACCATGCCAGCAGAACATCATATGTTTGATTTGATTATGCAGGGCATGACGATAGAAGAAATCTTGAAGCAACTGCCGTCAGAGATGAATCAAAATGACGGTATAGAACTATTCTGAATATTTGTGCTTAAATTTTAACGATGTTCTCGAGTAATTTCCACCAGCCTTAACAGCTTTTTTAAGGTGTTTCTGTGCAGCATTAATAAACGCCTGCGGCCCTTTGCAGTTATGGGATTCAGGTATACATGAAACATGGCCGATACTCGCAGTCACTAAACTAGAAGTCACAGCGTCTTGTTGTGGATTTCCATGATTAGCAATAGCTTGATGAAGTTTTTCAGCAAATAGTGTTGCTTGCTTGTACTTGTAATCCATTTCATTCACCAGAAACATCAAACAATGAGAGTCTGAGGTCTGCGCTAAAAAATCTGATTCACGACGTAAGATACTATTGAGCGCATTAGCAACACCGAGGATGATATTATTAATCTCAGCATTATCATTGGTTTTTGAAAACGATTGGAAGTTATCTATTTCAATAATAAATAATGACAATGATAACCGTTCTCTAGATGAGACTCCTCAGTCAATCATTAACTGTTCGTTAAAATAGTTAAGGTTTTTGAATGGTGATGAAGGTAAGTTGGCAAGATCAATCATTCTGCTAGCCTATTAACTATTTAAAGACATATTTTTAGCGATTGCTAAAACAAATAGCACTCTATTTAAATAGGAGAATATTAAGACTTGGGTAGGTCAATAAAATAAAAAACCACAATGATTATCAATTGCTACTTCTTGAATTTGATTAAATTTCCTTACGTCGCAAGCCTAATAATCCTAATAGTGCAGGGCCAAACAACCAGAGTGCAGCGGGTATAGGAACAGCTGAAACTTCAGCAGTTACTAAAGCTTCATCATTGACACATGTCATAGTTAGATAAGTGCTAATGACACCACCTGAATTGGCATCAAATAAGCTGAGAAGGCTAAGATCAAATTCTCCTTCAAGCACATTATCATCACCACCATTGTTTGACCATTTCCCACTAAAGAGTGCAAGCGTTGTGCTGTTAGTCATTTGATAAGTATCTGTCTGGTGGCTTGTTTTACCATATAAATCTGCTCCTATCCAAGTTCCACCCTCAAGAAGTGCAAATTCAGCTTCACCAGAGTTATTATCCACACTCAGTAAACGAATAGCATAGTTCCAATCTGATGAATCTAGAGTAGGGTTACTAGGATTGTTTGCAACGCTAATAGCAAAATCACTTAGAAAAACATCGTGAGAATCATTTGTATAACCATCTGTTCCACTTAAGATAGCGCCACCGGCTGTACCAAATTGAAATTTACCATCTTTGACATCTGTACCAAGATAGTTGATATCCCAGCGGTCGCCAGTACTACCATCATCATATTCTTGATTTAAACCATTAGCATAATCATCAGAATCAGGGTCATTGGCATAATTACCTTGGCTTATCCATTTACTAGAGCCTTCATTACCATCTGTACTCCAGTTGTATTCACCTGCACCGATAGTAATATTGCCATCAATAGTTGCTGCAGAAGCAGTGGCAGTAAAAAGTATGCTTGTAATAAATAGCATCGTATTTTTCATAATAAATTTCCTAAATTGAAAAACTAGCAATGCAGTCCAGCCATCTTTAATAAAGACCTGTGACTTTCCATCCCTAGTTCACACTAGGTTTGGCTATGTATAATAAATTTTTGGGACAGAATAATAGATTGATAAGTTGGTGTATATTGTACTTTGGTACAGGGGGGCAGGGGGGCAGGGAGCTCCAATAAGGATGGAATATCCAAGCTTTCAATACTACTTAATAGGGGGGAAGTGTGAAAGGTAGTCAAGAGATGACGGGGAGCAATGCACCAAAAGAAAAGCCCGAACATAAATCCTTATGTTCAGGCCTTCAGCACTACTTTACTGGGTATCTATGGCGCGAGTAAGGGATAAACGCACAAATAGAGAGTAGTGGTTAAATCATAGCGTATGGAAAAGATTTAATCTGGGAAGCTGTTCACAAAACGGATTGTTCAAGGCATCTGGACAGAATAGATTAATAGCAAATGAACACTACCTCGGCATTGACCCATAAAAAAGCCCTAACATCAAAAAATGCTAAGGCTTTTATATATCTGGAGCCGGTGATAAGACTTGAACTTACGACCTGCTGATTACAAATCAGCTGCTCTACCAACTGAGCTACACCGGCTAAGAAGACCGAAATTATACGGATGAGCTTTCGTCATAGCAAGTAAAAAGTGATTTAATTTTACTGCTATTAAAGCATGATTCAGCCCTTAGCTATAAGTTTTCGTTTAATGTGTTATATCGTGCTGTATCTGCTCTATATCAGAATTGAATACGGCTAGGTCTTCGACTGCACCAGCCCAGTCAAGCCAGAATTTGTTAAAGGTAGTTGACGCGACAAGCTTTTCAGGTATTTGTTCAATATCTTGGTAGGTGTTTAATTGATTCAGTTGATAAGTAATCGTAACAATATCTATCAAATCAATTTCACCAGATGATTCGCGGTCAAGATTACTATGTTCGGTAGCAACATCAATAATTTCTTGAGGGAAATTCCAACTTTTGATGATCAATCGACCAGCACTTATGTAAAGTTTTGGAATCACCACATCTGCGACTAAGCCCATGATCCGTGGATTATCTTTAAGTTCTTTAATTTTATTAAGATGAAGTATAAGTGGTAGCGTTCCGATGTTATGAACCATCCCAGCTAATAGTGCTTGTTCAGGATCAACTTTAGATTTTTTCTGTGCCAATACATAACTCATTGCTGCAACACTATTACTATCTTGCCATGCTTGATTACAGTAACTTTCAAGTCCGCGTGTTTTGGACTCCATAAGTCTTTGACCAATAATTAAGCCTGTTATAAGCGATTGCACTTTTTTTTGGCCTAATCGAGTGATGGCTCCTTGGATGCTGTTCACTTGAAAGCGGGAACCAAATAAAGCAGAATTTGCTACTTTGATTAACCTGCCTGATATATTCATATCATGCTTGACTAGATCTGCTATATCTTTTGATGTTGTTTGAGGATTTGCACTAAGGCTACGGATCTTAATTAACAGATCTGGTGGAGAGGGTATCTCGAGCCGATTATTTTTAATATCCTGCATCAATGTGCTCATTACAGCATTGACTTGCTCGGTTAAAGTCTTTTCTGCCATTGGCAATCCCCAGATTTTATATTGAGTTCAGATAACACGCGAGACATTATACCTTCAATTTTTTCAAAATGAGATACAGGGATGAATGTTTAGAAAAATGGGGTGAATGATGGGGCTCGAACCCACGACAACCGGAATCACAATCCGGGGCTCTACCAACTGAGCTACACTCACCACTATGAACTTTCAAGATTTGGAAACGATTGTTTCGCTGTTCACTTGGAAAGCAGGTAATTTTACTGTCTTTATTTTTCTGGTCAAGGAAAATCTGGTTTATTTAAACAATTTCTAAGTCTATTTTTTTATCATCCAAATTAACTCGTACAACTTTGACTAACACTTTATCTCCAAGTCGATAGACTTTCCGGGTGCGTTCACCTAACAAACGATGACCAGCAGCATCAAATTGATAATAATCATTTTTAAGAGCGGTAATATGTACTAACCCTTCGATATAGATGTCACTAAGTTCTACAAAAACTCCAAAACCAGTGACGCCACTGATCACTCCATCATGGACTTCTCCAACATGATCTTGCATAAACTCACATTTAAGCCAGTCACTGACGTCACGCGTGGCTTCATCAGCACGGCGATTTGTCATTGAGCAGTGTTCACCTAATTGCACCATGTCTTCGTGTGAATGATGCCATTTTGATTGTTTTTTCTTGGTTATGATATGACGGATAGCACGATGCACTAATAAGTCAGGATAACGACGAATAGGAGAGGTGAAATGCGCATAAGCTTCCAGAGCCAAGCCGAAATGACCAAGGTTATCAGGGCTGTATACTGCTTGTTTCATACTACGTAGCATGACAGTTTGTAATAGATGTCCATCAGGACGATTGCTCGCTGTTTTTAATAAGGATGCGTAATGGCTAGGTTGGGGGTCTTCACCACCACCTAACGACAAACCAAGCTCACCTAGAAATTCCCGTAAACCTGCCAATTTTTCTTCTGAAGGAGTTTCATGAATACGGAATAAAGCTGGTAATTTATTTGTTAATAAAAATTGAGCAGCACAAACGTTTGCTGCCACCATAAATTCTTCAATCAAACGGTGAGCATCATTTCGTTCTCGTGGCTCAATAGACCGTATTTTACGGTTATCATCAAAAACAAACTGAGTTTCAGTCAGTTCAAAATCAATAGCACCACGTTGGCCTCGAGCATTCAGCATTGCCTTAAACAGCTTATACATTGTCGTTAGGCCGGGCAGAATATCTTGGTGCTTGTCACGTAACGTAGCATCATTATCAACTAGCATGGTTGCAACATCGGTATAGGTTAAACGTGCCTTTGAGTTCATTACTGCCTGATGGAACTGATATGAATCTACATTGCCATCAGTATTGATCACCATCTCACAAACCATGCATAAGCGATCAACATTTGGATTCAGTGAACACAATCCATTTGATAATGCTTCTGGCAACATTGGAATCACTTGGCTTGGGAAGTAGACCGAGGTGCCACGTTCTTGAGCATCTTTATCTAATGGTGTTTTAGGTTCGACATAAGATGAAACATCTGCAATTGCGACCCATAAACGCCATGAGCCTGAATCTAATTGTTGCGCATAAACAGCATCATCAAAATCACGTGCATCTTCACCATCTATCGTTACAAGAGGTAAGTCACGTAAATCTAACCGACCTTTAATGGCTGAAACGGGAATTTGATCGCCGAAAGATTCTGCCTGTTGTAATGCATTTACTGACCATTCATGTGGTAGGTCAAAAGCGCGTAGTGCGATATCAATTTCCATGCCCGGAGCCATATGGTCACCTAACACATTAACAATATTGCCAAGTGGAGAGCGATGGCGATTGGGGTGGGCAGTTATTTCTATTTCAACAATTTGCCCTTCTTTAGCGCCATGTAAGCTATCAGGTGGGATGAGAATATCTTGGCTTATACGACGGTTATTAGGAATGAGATAATAAATACCTGCATCGGCAAATAAACGACCCACGATACGTTCATTGCCATGTTTGATGACCTCAACAATAGTGCCTTCTTTGCGGCCACGGCGATCTACTCCACTTACACGTGCAACGGCACGGTCACCATGTAATACGATACGCATTTCACGATCATTCAAAAATAGATCATCGCCACCTTCATCTGGAACAAGAAATCCATAACCATCTGGATGTCCCATAACACGGCCGGTGATCAGGTTCATTTTGGAGACAATACCGTAGGCATTTTTACGGTTACGTAACAATTGTCCATCGCGTTCCATTGCGCGAAGACGGCGCCGTAGCGCTTCAGTTTGTTCCTCTCCTTTTAATGCTAGGAGTTTCCCTATACTTCGACGTGTTAAAGGACGGTTATTTTGTTTGAGGATCTCAAGGATGAATTCGCGACTTGGAATCGGGTTGTCGTAGTTTTCAGATTCGCGCGTTGAATAGGGATCTTTTATCTTTTTTTTGGACATTGACTGGGGTATTCTCGATCGGTAAAGTTTCAGCTCTCAATTTGAATCACCGTTCAAATTGAGAGGTGGCGGAATTGGTAGATGCGCTAGCTTCAGGTGTTCAAGTGAATGACTATATCGTGCGAGTTCAAGTCCCGCTCTCGGCACCATTTTTTTATTTTATGCATCATGACAACTACCAGCTTAGACCTATTCTAACCTTATTCAGTGCTAATAAGGTCATTTCAATTAGTTATATAGGCTTTTTTATTTCAGGTGTTTGACTTCACTATTGTTTGTATTCGGTAAATACGAAGGTATATATAATTTAAATCGGCCTAGATTTTGCTATGTTATGTATTGATGGTTTATTACGTGTTTTAATGCTAATTAATTATAAAGTACGGAAAAAACTTGCCGATATAACGGCAAGGATGGGCAACCATTGTTATAGTTATGTTTATAACTTAATATTGCTATAGCGCACTATTAATTAGATTTGGGAATAAAGAAGGTCACTATGGCTACACTGATTGATTCGATTGATGAACGGACAAAGCTGGCGGGGACAAATCACCTTGAAGTGTTGTTGTTCAGTTTAGGAACAAATGATGAAACTGGGCGCAATGAGATATTTGGTATCAATGTGTTTAAAGTCCGAGAAGTATTAAATATTCCTGAGATCACTTCTGCACCAGACATGCCTGAAGGTATTGAAGGTCTTGTCAGCCTACGAGGTGAAATGGTACCAATTATCAATTTGCAGAAGTTTTGTAAGCTCAATTCTAAAGAAGAACCCAAAATTTTAATGATCACTGAATACAATACCCATATACAGGGTTTTTTAGTGACATCTGTTGATACTATTCAGCGATTAAATTGGGAGCAAGTAAAGGAACCTCCTGCATTGTTATCAAAACAATTAGGCGGTTTAGTGACTGCAGTATCAGAGTTGTCTGATAAACGTCTGGTTATGATTATGGATGTTGAAAAAG